>JGI990J12352_1000055_pt1 | contig 23453 bp, 22 predicted proteins | sample Intmic4MA4BA4MSA_FD_12352 | JGI IMG/M metagenome (IMG submission 12352) | reverse complement strand
AGTATTCAGTCAAAAAAAGAAAGAACTATTGAATGAGTATTTCGAGAAAATCTTAAATGATTTTATGTGCACTTTGACTTGTAGTACCAAACGAATAAGCAACTATGAATCAATAATCAGAAGGTTTTTCAGCTTCTTATTGCGAAAAGGATACACTGATTTCACAGAATTTAATCCTATAGCTATTAGCGAATTTATGACTGAGATTTCAACTAGTAGACTTAAGTCAATGGATGATGTCATTTATGGTTTGAGAAAGCTATTTACACATCTAAATGAGAATGGAAAACCAGTTGATTTAAATATACTATTACTCGCTTGTCCAAAACGCCATAAAAGGAAAGTTTATCCTTGTATGAACATTAATGAAATTTCAAAATTGTTGAATCACATAGATCAAACAACATCTAGTGGTAAACGTGATTATGCACTACTATTACTTGCGACTACCACAGGTTTACGTGCTGGAGATCTGGCGCTTCTTAAATTAAAAGATGTTGATTGGAAGCAAAGTGAAATTTCCATTGTACAAGGCAAAACTAAAGAACCTCTTATTCTGCCATTAAGTGCCTAGGTTACAACTTGCACCAAGGTCTTGGCGCAAATTGTAACCTAAATTATTTTCACGAAAACTTTGCAACAATGATTACGAGTTAAGCGCTGGTGGGATGATAAATTTTTCATATCGCAAGGCATCAGCATTTGACAAGCGCGCAACAATTAAAATCCCCGTATCGACATAGGCAAGTTCTAAAATGGCGCCACTTGCTTTTAAGTTAGTAATAATTTGACTTTCATGGTGACCTAGCAACAGCTGATAAGTTTGATTGGCGTTAAAGAGTTTCCCAGTAATTTGCTCAATTAATTCCGTAAAGCCAAGATCATTTTTTGCTGATAAATTAACTTGACTTGGCTGGCAACTTGGCGCTAAGTCAGCGATTAAATCAATTTTATTATGAACAATAATTTGCTCAATATGACCAGCGCCAATCGCTGCTAAAGTTGCGTTGGTTACTTCTAGATGTTTTTGGTAATGAGGATTGTGATAATCAACAACATGAAGCAACAAGCTAGCTTCGGTAATTTCTTCGAGCGTTGAATGGAAAGCGCGAACTAAGTGATGAGGCAGTTTGTTAATAAAACCAACAGTATCTAACAGGAGAATCCGGCTACCATTTTCAAATTGCAACTTTCGAACCGCCGTTTCTAGCGTCGCAAATAGCATATCTTTTTCAAATACAAGCTTATCTTGAGAGTTTTGGTATTTTTGAACCAAATTGTTCATTAACGTCGATTTCCCCGCATTAGTATAACCAACTAGCGCCACAATCGGCACACCAGATTGCTGCCGTCGCTTGCGCCGGTTGCCCCGATCAAGGGCGATATTTTTTAGCTCCTTTTCCAAATCAGCAATTTTACTTTCGATTTTACGACGATCAAGCTCAAGTTTAGTTTCACCAGAACCCCGATTTTTCACCCCGCCACCGCGTTGCCGATTAAAATCTTGATTAGATTCGCGCAGCCTTGGTAAAATGTATTTTAAATTCGCCACTTCAACTTGACTTTTAGCTTCGCGAGTTTTAGCACGCCTTGCAAAAATTTCCAAAATTAGTCGGGTTCGGTCAAGAATTTCAACACCTAATAAATTCCCTAAATTTCGCATTTGTGTTGGACTTAGCTCATCTTCAAAAACTAAAACATCAATGGCTTCATCCTCGATTAACAACCGAATTTCCTCGACTTTTCCCGAACCAACATAATGCGCCGTGTGAATGCTTGCCAAGTTTTGCAACACTTCACCAACCGGTTCTAAATCGCAGGCAATTGCCAAATTTTTAATCTCGGCAACGGCTTCGGCAAAATGGGCATCATTGTTTAAATTAACTCCCACGATTAACGCTCTTTCTTTTTCATTATTCATAAATTTCTCACCTATCTTTTTTCCCAATAAAAAACAACCCGCAAACAACGTCCACGAATCGAAAAGCAAAATAAAGACTTCAAAAAGTTAGCGAAAACCACCAAAATTTCAGCTTAGTGTTTTTAAAGATAACCGTCCCTTAAAAATGCCATCATCGTGTCCGTTATTATTTCCCTCATGCAAGATTTAGGCACAACAAAAAAACTCATCCTAAATTCTTGCTCAGCCATTAGCTAGCTGTTGTTATCTGAAGAAATAAACCCACACGATTATCGCACTCCTTTGTTTAAGATAGTTGTATTATAACATAGTTTCGGCAATAATGCAAGGTAAAATTCCCAAAATTTAATCAGGCGACCTGGTGGCGAGGCAACGGGCATCTCAAAGAACGTTTACAAAAAATAAATGTCAAAAAGCAGTTGACTTCTGGGGGGCAACATGATAAAATACGATAATTCAAAAGAAATTTAAACTACAAATTAAATCTTATCAAGAGTGATCGAGGGACAGGCCCAAAGACATCACGGCAACCACCATTATGGTACGGTGCCAATACCTGAGATGATGAGTAAATCGTGGCGAGGCATTTTTTATAGCTAGTCAACAACTCTTTACTTTAATCGTCGAAGTAGAGAGTTTTTTTGTATTTTGAAGTCGCAGGAGGCTGATGTGCTGATGATTAAAATTACAAATGTTAATAAAACATTTCAGGTCAACAACAAGGCGGTAACCGCTTTGCAAAACATTAACCTGGAAATTAACGCCGGTGAGATTTTCGGAATTATCGGCAACAGCGGGGCGGGAAAATCAACCTTACTCCGGTGCATTAACTTGTTAGAGCGCCCAACAACCGGCAGCGTTGCGATTGATAACCAAGAACTAACAACGCTAACAACTAAAGCGATTCGCAATGTTCGCCAAAAAATCGGGATGATTTTTCAACATTTCAACCTGATGCCTTCTCGAACCGCTTTGGATAATGTCATGTTTGCCTCAAAAAATGCCTCAATGTCAAAGGCAGCTAAACTAAAAAAAGCCACGGAATTATTAGAATTAGTTGGTTTATCACATCGAATTAACGCTTACCCAGCAAACTTAAGTGGTGGCGAAAAGCAACGCGTGGCAATTGCAAGAGCGCTGATTAATGACCCGAAAATCCTCCTTTGCGATGAAGCTACCAGCGCCTTAGATCCCAAAACAACAGCATCAATCTTAAAATTACTCAAAGATGTCGCCAAACAGCTAAAAATTACGATTGTGCTAATTACCCACTCAATGGCAGTTGTAAAAGAAATTTGTGATCGGGTTGCGGTGGTTGATGGTGGTCAAATTAAAGAATGTGGCGACGTTTTAGCAGTATTTTCAAATCCCCAAAGCGAGATTGCCAAGCAATTTGTGGCGAGCGCAAGCGGTATCAAAAAGATTTATGAATTAATCGAGCAACAAGCAACAATTGTTAATGTCGCCAAAAATGAGCTACTCCTAAAGCTAACTTATTCCGGCTTGGCGACTAAGGAACCGCTCATTTATAACCTGTCAAATTTATTTGAAGTGAAAACTAACATCATTTTTGGCAATATCGACATTACCCAAGGCGTTACCATCGGTAGCTTAGTCATTAATTGTGGCGGTAATCCCGCTAAAATTGCAACAGCAATTGAATATCTTCAATCGCAAAGCGTGCAAGTTGAGGTGCTAAAAGCTGGTTAAGCAAGCGATTGCCAAAGAACATCTGTAAGGAGGAATATTTATGTTAACGTATTTACTACCAAATTGGGAACGTGGCGGCGCCCAATTATTTGAAGCAGCTTTTGCAACCATTGAAATGACCACAATTGCGGGCGCAATCGCCTTTATCCTTGGCACCACATTCGGTGTTTGTCTAGTGGTTACGAAAAAAGGTGGCATTTTAGAAAACATCTTGCTTTACAACCTGCTTGATAAAATTATCAATGCGATTCGGGCGATTCCGTTTCTAATTCTGATGATTTTACTAATTCCGCTATCAAGAATGATCGTTGGCACCGGCATTGGCACAACTGGCGCGATTATTCCGTTAGTTTTTGGAACCACGCCCTTTTTCGCAAGGCAAATCGAAACGGCGATTGCGGAACTTGATGCGGGCTTAATTGAAGCCTCGCTGGCAATGGGATTAACACCAGTTGAAATCATCTTTCGCGTCTACTTAAAAGAAAGCATCCCAAACATTGTCCGCGTTACGCAAATTACCGCCATCAATTTGGTGGCATTAACAACTATGGCTGGTGCCATTGGCGCTGGCGGTCTTGGCGACTTTGCTATTCGTTTTGGTCATCAACTTGGCTTGTCAGATTTGTTATGGGCAACCATTATCATCATCATCATGATTATCAGCTTGATCCAAGGCTTTGGTAACCTCATCATCAAATACACGACAAAATAACGACGCCATTTACCAAGCTAAAAAACAAATCAAACTCACATCAACAACTCGAAAGGAAGATTGACATATGGAAAAATTATTAAGATTAATTACCGGATTATTTTTAGGATTTGGGCTGGTAGCGTGTGGCGCTAGCGGTGCCAATGTTGCAACTAATCATAACGAAACAACCAACACGACTAACGAGGAGCAGGAATTACAAGTTGTTACCGTTGGCGTTGCTGGAGCATTTCAAGACCAGTGGCGAGCAGTTAATGAAATTTTAGCGCCTGAAGGAATTTACGTTGAACTAGTACATTTTACAGAGTGGACAATCATTAACACCGCCCTAAACGATGGCGAAATCGACTTAAATGCCTTTCAAAATGTCCTATTCTTCGACAACGCTCTAAATCAAAATGGCTATGACCTCACCGCAATCGGCTATACTTTCATTACGCCGATGAACCTATTCGCAGGCGCCCAAGCCGATATTGAAGCAAACCCTGAGCGCCACACCTTAGTTGGCTACATTGAAGAAGGCGCCAATATCGGCATTCCTAGCGATGCAACTAACGCTGGACGCGCTTTAAAAGTTTTACAAGCGGCGGGACTCATTGAACTTGATCCAGAAGTCGGATTTTTCGGCACTGAAAGCGACATCATTGCTAACCCATTTAACATTAATATTATTTTAGCCGAAGCTAACACACTCCCATCACTATTACCAGATTTACACGCAGCGGTACTTAACGCAGCACAAGCACTAACGCACGACTTATCACCGACATTTGATAGTATCTTCCGCGAAGACGCTTTCAACCTAGAAATAACCGAAGCCCTTAAAAATATAATTGTCGCCAGCGAAGCTAGAGCCAACGACCCGATCTTTGCGCGAATTGTTGAGGCCTATCAAACTCAAGCCGTTGCCGATGTTTTTGAAAACTTCTTTGACGGCGCCTTTATCCCAGCATGGGACTAAGGCTTAGCAAACTCACATAATCTAAACGTAAAAGGATGATTCTAAATGGCTGATTACTTAATGCCAGCAAAAAATGGTACCCACGAAATAACCGTTGAACGCTCACGTTTTATTTGCCATGTCTACCGGGTTAAAACGGTTGCAGAAGCCACGCACTATCTTAACAATGTTCGAGAACTTCACGCTCGCGCTAATCATCATTGCGTCGCTTATTTAATCGGCGAAAATAATGAATTCGGTCGCGCTGCCGATGATGGCGAACCAAACGGCACGGCTGGCGCACCAATGCTTGAAGTCTTAAAACGCCAAAATATTCGCAACTGTCTGGTAATTGTGACCCGCTATTTCGGGGGCATTAAGCTTGGCGCTGGCGGTTTGATTCGCGCTTATGGCAGCGCTGTTAGCGAAGCTTTGAAAGTCGTTGGCTTGGTTTGTCGCATCAAGGTGCAATCAATTTGGCTAACTTGTGATTACGCTTTATTTGACACTTTGAAAAGCAAAATTAAAAAGCAAGGTTATGCGACTCGTCATGTTGAATATAGCGCAACTGTTAGCTTGGAAGTCTTGGTAGATATCGTGGCGATTGAAACTTTTAAACAGTGGATTATTGAATTTTCTGGTAATACGGTAGTTGTTAAGCTTGGCGATGTTACTTTTAAAGAGTTGCCATGCTAAAGGTCTCGCTCATGATTATTGAGCAAGACCTTTTTAGCGTTGATTTTAATTGTTTTTAGCATCCGCGCCGTGGTAGGCGTCTAGATAAATTTGCTTTAAATCAGCAATGAGCGGATAGCGTGGATTAGCACCGGTGCATTGATCATCAAAGGCTTCTTCGGCTAACTGTTCAACAGCATTGACAAAGTCAGCTTCGGCAATTCCGTAGGCTTTAATTGACGCTGGAATGCTAAGTTCAGCTTTTAATTGGTCAATTTTGGTGATTAACGCTTCAACTTTTTCCATGTCGCTGTTGCCAGCTAGACCGAGGTAGTTAGCTGCTTGCGCGTAGCGTTTTATGGCAACTGGCGCGTGGTATTGTGAGAAAGTTCCTTGACGGAATGGTTGATCAGTGGCATTATAGCGAATGACTTCGTTCATTAGCATTGCGTTAGCAATTCCGTGCGGGATTTGAAATTTGGCTCCGAGTTTGTGGGCCATTGAGTGGCAAATGCCAAGGAAGGCGTTAGCAAAAGCCATTCCGGCAATGCACGAGGCGTTGGCCATTTTTTCTTTAGCGACAATTGCCTGTTGCCCACCGTGATAAGATTCTGGTAGATATTCAAAGACTAGTTTAGCGGCTTCTAGTGATAAAGGAATTGTGTATTCTGTCGCAACGGTTGAAACTAAAGCTTCGAGGGCGTGTGTTAAGACATCGATACCCGAGGCTGCGATTAGATTTTTTGGCATTGACATCATTAGCGCTGGGTCAATAATTGCCATGTCGGGGGTTAATTCGTAGTCAGCTAGCGGGTATTTAGTGCCAGTTGCTTCATCAGTAATTACGGCAAAAGGGGTTACTTCTGAGCCGGTTCCAGCTGTTGTTGGTACACAGACGAGTGTCGCTTTTTGTCGCAATTTCGGGAATTTGTGAATGCGTTTGGTAATGTCCATAAAAGGGATTGCTAGGTCGCTAAATGCGGTTGTTGGGTGCTCGTATAATAACCACATAATTTTAGCGGCATCCATTGGTGAGCCACCGCCAAGGGCGATAATTACGTCAGGATTAAAGCTTTGCATAGCTTTTGCTCCTTTTTGAACGTCAGCAACTAATGGATCAGGATTTACTTCGGTAAAGATTGTGTAGGTAATTTTTAGTTTATCGAGTTCGTCAGTGACATGTTTGGTGTAGCCTAGGTCAAATAGCACTTGGTCAGTTACGATAAAGGCTTTCTTTTTCCCTTCGACGACTAGTTCTGGTAAGGCATGTTTTAGCGATCCGAATTTGTGGTAGGTTTTTCGCGGGACATTAAACCACAGCATATTTTCTCTCCTCTTGGTAATTGTTTTGATGTTAATTAGGTGCTTAGCGCCGACGTTTTCTGAGACAGAATTATTGCCCCACGAGCCGCATCCGAGCGTTAGTGATGGTGATACTTCAAAGTTGTATAAGTCCCCAATGGCGCCTTGGGCTGCTGGTTGATTGATTAAGAAGGTTGTTGTGCGCATTTGTTGTGCCATCGCTTGAATTTGTTCATTGGCAGCGACTTCATCGGCGTAAATGGCAGAAGTATGACCAAGCCCACCTTGTTCAACTAAATCGCGAGCCATTTCGATCGCTTGTTCATGGGATTTCGATTGATACATTGCCAAAACAACAGATAATTTCTCATGAGCAAATGGTTCAGCAAATGAGGTGTCTGTTACTTCACCAACGAGAATTTTCACGTCATGGGCAATTTCAAAGCCTGCAAGTTGGGCAATTTTCCAAGCCGGTTGACCAACAATTTTAGCGTTTAAGTTACCATTTACTAAGATGATGTCGCGGATTTTTTGGAGCTGCTCTTCGTTAAGTAAAAGAGCATTGCGTTTTTTTAGTTCATTTTTAACCGCACAATAGATGCTAGCATCAACAATAATTGATTGCTCCGAGGCGCAGATAACGCCGTAGTCAAAGGATTTAGAAAGGATGATTGAGCTAACTGCCATTTCAATGTTAGCGGTTTGATGGATAATAACCGGAGTATTCCCGGCGCCAACACCGATTGCGGGAGTTCCTGATGAGTAGGCCGCTTTAACCATGCCAGGGCCACCAGTTGCTAAGATAATATCAGACTCTGCCATGACTGCGTTAGTGAGTTCAATGCTTGGCGCATCAATCCAGCCAATTAAACCAGTTGGGGCGCCAGCCTCTTCAATGACTTCGCGGATAACTTTGGCAACTTCATTTGTACAGTTTTTAGCGCGGGGATGCGCCGAAATCATAATCGCATTTCTGGTTTTAATTGCCATTAGGATTTTAAAACAGGCAGTTGAGGTTGGGTTTGTGGTTGGAATAACGGCGCCGATAACACCGATTGGCTCGGCAACGCGAATAACTCCGGCTGCCTGGTTTTCTTCAATAATACCACAGGTTAAGGCGTTGCGATATTTATTGTAGACAATTTCCGATGCATAGTGATTTTTAATGACTTTGTCCTCGACGAGTCCCATTTGCGTTTCCGCCACCGCCATTTTAGCGAGCGGGATTCTTAAGCGGTTAATTTTCATTGCTGCTAGATAAAACAGCTGATCAACTTGTGCTTGTGTAAATTTTGCAAACTCGCGTTGAGCTGTTCGCATTAGCTCTAAATTTGCCATTAATTCTTCAACATTTGTAATTTGTTTTGACATTACAAGGCCTCCTAAAAATCAATTGTGAAAAAAATAAGTTACTTTAATCACAATTGGTATCTACTTAATTATAGCACATTTTTCGCAGTATGTGAATCTTTTTTGCAATTTTTGTCGATGAAAACGTCCATACAATTTCATGANAATTTTGGCGACGTTAAAAAGTAAAGCGCCTATAAAAAATTTAGCAATTTAATGCTATTTTGTGGCGTGTGCACTTGCTTTTTATCGCAAGATGCGCTATAATTATAGATGCAGTCGCAACAATNGNGNCCCAGNTTTATAGCGCTTCAAAACACAAAAAACAAAAGAGGAGTTAAATCAAATGAATTTATATATTGTCAAAGACAAAGCAGAAATTTCACAACTNGCATACCAAATCATGATCGCGGCAATTACCGAAAATGATGAGCTGACTTTAGGGCTGGCAACCGGTTCATCNCCAGAAGGGATTTATGAATTATTTCGCCAAAATAAACCCGATGTGGCGCACGTTACTACGGTAAATTTAGATGAGTACGTCGGCCTTGCAGCTGATCATGAGCAAAGTTATACTTACTATATGAATGAATTATTGTTTAAGCATCTAAACTTTAAGGCAACGTATTTGCCAAACGGAAAAAGTCCCGATCCAGAAGCGGAATGCAAGCGTTATGATGCAATCTTGGACAAAAATACTCCGGATTTACAACTGCTTGGCATTGGTTCAAACGGTCATATCGCCTTTAACGAACCAGTCGCCGATTTTGAGCAAACAACCCACGTTGAGAAGTTAGTCGAGGAAACTATCAAAGCAAATAGCCGCTTTTTCGCTTCGGTAAATGATGTCCCAACAACCGCCTACACGATGGGGATTAAATCAATTATGCAAGCAAAAGCTATCCTGCTAGTGGCAAGTGGCACCAGTAAAGCCGCTGCGATTAAAGCCTTGCTAGAAGGGGAAGTAACGCCACAAATGCCAGCATCAATTTTGCAAAACCATCCTAATGTTACAATTATTGTTGATTCGGAATCTGCTTCGTTAATTGATCCAACGTTACTCGAAAAATGCTCTGGCTGCGAAGCCGGTTGCGGATGCGCCAAATCGTAAAATTAATTATTTGATTGCACTAGGGACTTTCGAGTTTCAAGAAGAATTTGATAACATAAAAACCGCTCGTGAGTGAGTGGTTTTTATGTTATCATTTTATTAGAAAGTAAATTAATTTCATTAAACCTAGTGCAATGACGAGGTTAATTCCTAGTTATGTGTTTCGGGAATCCAGGATAAAAGGTTGCAATAAACTTTTATTTGCTGTAAAATAAAGGAAGGCGGCGGTTATAGTGAAAACGAAAGAAGAGCTAGCCCTTCATATAGGTAGGCAGATTATTAAATATCGTAAAGATAATAAATGGACTCAAACACAATTAGGCGAAAAGTTAGGTACCACTAAATCTACTGTAGCGAATTATGAATCAGGATACAGGAGTCCGAAACACCCTACACTCGTAGCTTTAGCTAATGTTTTTAAAGTTAGCATAGACAATTTCTATCCAACGGTGGAAACTTCGATTTCTACCCAAGCGTTAACTAAAAACGAACAGGCGCTGCTCAACAATTACAACCAACTTAATGAAACAGGCAAGCAAAAAGCCTCCGACTGTGTCGAAGACTTGACAGGTAATAGAAAATATTTAAAAAATAACGCCAAAGAACGTGTTGAACTTTCGCAGGAATTAGCATAATAGGATGTGAAAATATGGAAATTAGATTATCTAAACAAGCTGACAAATTCTTGAAAAAAAACCGATAAGCAAACCAGTGAGCGCATCAAGAGATCGATAATAGCTTTAAAAAAAGAACCTCCTGCAGGAGATATAAAACATTATGTAGGACCCCCACCGCATCAACGGTTGAGAGTTGGTAAGTATCGAATCATATTCGCTATTATCGACAACAATATTGAAGTAAGAGAAATAGACTCAAGGGGTCAAATTTACAAATAAAGGAATGATTATAATGTCAACATTAGAACAGAAAAGATTTTTATACGATACAATACCTACACTTTCTAGCAGGAGTGTCGCCATTCTTGCTAAAATTGTCGTGGACTTTAAATCTGACGATGATGTGTTTTTCGACACATTAACTGATGAGGATTTCGCCCGCATCGAAAAAATTGGTGAAGATATGGCGAACGGCGAGTACACTCTACTCGAAGAATGAAAGACATATCAAGAGTGTATGTGTATGGTTAATCATTTAGTCCCATATACATTAATACCGTAGTACAATATTATACTAGGATGAAGTAAGATGAAAAATAAAATTAAAGTAGTCACCATGTGTGGAAGTTTAAAATTTCAGGAACAGCTTATGATGGAATCTGCTCGTTTGGAACTAGAAGGATTTTGTGTGCTTAGTGTAATTTATCCGAGTAAAGCAAAAGCATTGTACACAGAAAATGAAATAGCGTTATTTCGCAAAATGCATTTTAAGAAAATTGACATGAGTGATGCGATTTTTGTGGTCAATGTTGGAGGCTATCTTGGCGATTCGACCCAACAGGAAATTGCATACGCAAAAAGTAATGGGAAAGAAATCTTGTATTATGAGTAAGAAAAAGTGATTGAAGCTACTCCTATGTCAAAAGAAGTAGCGCTTCAATCACTTTCGCCACTTATCTGCTGAACTTGATACAACAATTTTAGCAGATAAGTGGCGAAAATTTGTAACAGTCACTACAATTGCTAAAGTATTTCTCATTGATTATACTTCACATGGAGCTTTGCAAGTAGCAACGAAACAACTGCACTAAGTGAATTTTTTTTTGGCTGGTTGCAAGGATTAAAGCTTGAATTAATTTCACAATCTCGACTAGGGTTGTTATAAAAGTGTTTTTTATTTTGTCAATAACTGTATTTTTGGCTGAATATATGGTAAAATAACAACAGCGAAGTGTAAAAAGTGATTCAAAATAAAATAGTGAGTGAGAAGCAGATGAGTAAAAATTATGATATTATCGTTGTGGGTGGTGGTCACGCGGGCATTGAAGCCTGCCTAGCGCCAGCACGTATGGGGATCAAAACTTTATTAATAACAACAGATAAAAATCGAATCGGTATGATGCCATGTAACCCCGCAGTCGGGGGACCAGCAAAAGGAATTGTGGTTCGCGAAATTGACGCTTTAGGCGGTGAAATGGCGCGCAATACCGATAAAAGTGCCCTCCAAATGCGGATGTTAAATCTAAGCAAAGGACCTGCTGTTCATGCCTTACGTGCCCAGATAGATAAAATTAAGTATCCAGCAGAAATTCAAAAAACTCTGCTAGCAACGCCGAATCTTGATGTCCTTTGCGATGAAGTAGTAAATTTAATTGTTATTGACCAGACCATCACGGGTGTTCAGCTTAAATCTGGTGGCCAAATTAACGCAAATGCCGTTATCCTAACAACTGGGACTTACATGGCTTCTCAAATTATGATCAGTAATGAGGTAAGCGCATCAGGTCCTGATGGTGGCAACACGAGCGAGGCTTTATCAAATAACTTGCGCGAATTGGGCTTTGAACTCTTTCGCCTTAAAACTGGGACACCGCCACGCGTTGACGCAAATACCGTTGACTTTACTGGACTTGAAATCCATCCAGGCGATGACGCCCAGCTAGCCTTTTCCTTTGAAACAACCACTTTTATGCCAACCGAGAGTCAATTACCATGCTACTTAACCTATACAAACGCAACCACCCACGAAATAATCAATGCTAACTTAGCGTCATCGTCAATGTACTCGGGCGTTGTTTCAGGCGTTGGGCCCCGTTATTGCCCCTCAATCGAAGATAAGCTAGTCCGTTTTAACGATAAGCCACGCCATCAAATTTTCCTCGAACCCGAATCCCGTTCCATGGTGACCATTTATGTTCAAGGCTTTTCGACTAGCTTGCCTCGGGAAGTTCAAAAGTTAATGGTTAATTCGTTATCGGGGCTTGAAAATGCGAAAATTGTTGAGTATGGTTATGCGATTGAGTATGACGCGATTAATCCGACGCAATTATGGCCAACGCTAGAAACAAAAGCTATTTCTGGGCTATACACAGCTGGTCAAATCAACGGGACAAGCGGTTACGAAGAAGCGGCGGGTCAAGGTTTAATGGCAGGAATTAATGCTGCTTTGAAGTTGCGCCAACAAGAACCATTAATTTTGACTCGTGATGAAGCTTATATTGGGGTGATGATTGATGACTTGGTAACTAAAGGAACTCTTGAACCATATCGCCTGCTAACATCGCGAGCTGAGTTTCGCCTTTTATTACGACACGATAACGCTGATTTTCGCTTAACGGAACATGGTTGGCGGGTTGGTTTAGTAAATAAAGGTCAGTACACCAATTTCACCCAAAAATTGGCTCAGGTTAAAGCTGAAACCGCACGTTTAGCCCAAATCCGAGTAACGCCACAGGCGAAAGTTAATGACTTTTTATTAACGGTTGGTTCAACTCCTTTAAAAGACGGAATTTTGGCGCTTGATTTGATGAAACGGCCGGAAATTACTTATGAGCATCTGCTGACAATTCTTAAAGCGGACAAAGTGGTCGGCGTGGAAGTCGGGCGGCAAGTGGAAATTTCAGTTAAGTATGCGGGGTATATCAAAAAATCCATGCAGCAAGCTGCGAAGTTAAAAAAAATGGAGCAACGGCGGCTTCCTTTTGAAATTAACTACGATAACATCCCCAATTTGGCCTTGGAAGCTAAGCAAAAGCTTGCCCAAATCCGACCGTTAACGCTTGGGCAGGCATCGCGCATTTCAGGGGTTAATCCTGCTGATGTTTCGATTCTCATGATTTATCTTGATGCTTGGCGTCGGCAAAAATTATAAAATTTAAAAAGGAGGGATTTGGCATGACCCATGAAGAATTTTATGAACGTTTAAAAACGGGTAATTTAAGCTTAACAGCTGGGCAAAAAGCCCAATTCTACCAGTTTTTTCAGTTGTTAATCAAATGGAATGAGCAGATGAACTTAACGGGCATTACCAATGAAGCAGAAGTTTATGCTAAGCATTTTTATGATTGTCTTGATCCATTTTTAAATTTAGAAATGTCAGCGATTAAAACCGGCTGTGACGTTGGAACTGGCGCCGGTTTTCCAGGAATTCCGCTTGCAATTGCTTATCCGCACATTAAATTTCACTTAATCGATTCGTTGGGAAAGCGGATTGACTTTCTAAATTTTTGCATTCAAACGCTTGGTGATGACAAATGCAATCGCTACACAAGTTCGCGCTGAAGACTTTGCCAAGGATTATCGTGAACAGTTTGACTTAGTTACTTCGCGAGCGGTGGCCAAGTTTACAATTTTAGCAGAATTATGTGCGCCGCTTGTCAAAGTGGGAGGAATTTTTGTTGCTTTAAAAGGGCCGGCTGGGCATATTGAGCTCAAAGAAGCAGTGAGCGGGCCTAACAAATTGGGGTTAAGTCACGAAAAAACCATTAGTGTAAATCTTGAGGAAATTGGCGAACGTGTTAATCTCTACTTTGCAAAAATTGCTAAAACGCCAATCAAATATCCGCGTCAGTTTAATCAAATAAAAAAGAAGCCACTAACGTAAAAAACGAACGATAATTAAAAACAGGTGATAAGATGAAAAAAATATTGACATTAGGTTATTATATTGTATTTATTGCACGGCTTTGGATATTTGATCGCCATTTTCAAAGCTTTGTAGCTGAAAATAGCATCTTACTAGGATTGCTAGTTGGACTGCTGTTAGCATTTTTATTTATGCTAATCTTTAAAATGCTCACCCGAATAGCCCTACTTCTAGTTTTAGTTGCAGCACTAGTCGCATTTTTATTTGCTGTTGGCTATTTTGTGATTCCCCAGTGGGTTTACACACTGCAAGAGCTAATTCCGGTAATTCGAATGTTGCTTAATATTTAACGAAATACACATGTCAATGATGTATTTTTATTTTATGAGTAAAGTTGCTGGTCGCGAATGCGCTTTCTCTTGGGCCTGAGTGTCGCATTTCCTCGAAAATTCGCTTTTTTGTTCAAATAACGCTCTCAAAACAGGCTTTAAAGGCCTCTTGCAAGCGTTATTTGCGGCTAAATTAACATTTTTTGGGAAAATTTCAAGAAAATTACTGCTTGGGCAATTATCGCCTAAAAAATAGTGTATAATTAGATTTAGAGTAATTCAGAAAAAGACTATCTGCTAATTTTGCAACCAATCTTTTTTGCTCCCAAAATAAGATCAATATTTTATTTGGAACGGTTGCCACCCAATCAACCGCTATTTTCCATAAAACCAACTCCATTCTTCGTTTATATTTTCTGTGATATTAAAAACCTTGCATGCCTATTCAAGGAACACGCAAAATTTCGATAATTTCGATCTGAATTACTCTGCCCTTTATTTATACTTCAAATGGGTACAAATTTCAAATTAAAAATTTTATCAACCCTCTTAAACGATACAGCACTTTATTTTCGAAATTTGTCCCCGTTTGGTGTATAATATATTTAATAAAAGGATTTGTGAAAAAATGAAAATCTCTGCTATGAATGCTTCGATGCTTGCGTTTGTTGGTGATGCTTGCTATGATTTGAAAATTCGAGAAATGCTAGCTAACCGGGGCATTAATCAATCAAAAAAGTTTCACCAATTAGCTGTTTCTTATGTGTCAGCCCAAGCACAAGCTCAAACTTTGCAACAATTAATAGCTACAAATTACTTAACAAATGAAGAATTAGCGATTGTGCGTCGTGGTCGTAATGTTAATAGTGGCTCAGTCCCTAAAAATACAAACGTTAGCACTTATCGCCAAAGTACCGGTTTTGAAGCTTTAATTGGTTTTTTATACTTAACACAACAATATGACCGGCTAGATACCGTGATTGCATATTGTATTACAATTCGTAAAGAGGATGAAAAAGATGTCTAAAGATATTATTTATGGTAAAAATCCGGTGCTAGAAGCACTAGGAGCTAAGCGTCGTGTTTACAAGCTGTTAATCACCGCTGAAACTTTAAAAAAAGAGGGGCGAATTCGAAAATTTATTCAAGACTTAAAAATTGAGCACGAAATTATTGATTCGAAAAAAATTAAGCAAATTGCAAAACAAAAATACAATCTCACCGGGCAACTGCAAGGTTTAATTGCGGAAGTTACTAAATATGAATATCAAGAGTTTAGCGAGTTACTAAAAAGGTTAGAAAATCAAGAAAAACCAGCATTTATTATCATGCTAGATGGTCTTGAAGATGTCCATAATTTAGGAGCAATTGTGCGAAGCGCAGAAGCGGTTGGTGTTGATGCTATTATCATACCAAAGCATGGGGCAATTAGTCTTGGCGGTGCGGTTGCAAGGCTTTCAGCAGGGGCAATCGAGTATGTTGAGGTTGTACAAGTAACGAATTTAAATCGCACAATTGAAAAAATGAAGCAAGCCGGCATTTGGATTGTGGGGACAGATGCAAGCAATTCAAAGGACTATCGGACTGTTGCTATGACGATGCCTGTCTGTGTTGTCATTGGTAGCGAAGGGCGGGGGATGAGCCATTTGGTCAACAAGGCCTGTGACTTTAAAATACATTTACCAATGGTGGGAAAGCTGACATCGCTAAACGCCTCAGTTGCTGCCGCCTTGTTAATGTATGAGGTGCACAACCAGCGAAATCCGGTAGCTTAGGAATAAATGCGAGGTGATTAAATTGTTGCATCTATCGGATTTAGAATTAGTTGAACAATTTAAAGCAGGGGATGAGAAAGCATTTGAAGAATTGTTTTATCGCTATAAACCGCTTATTGCAAAAATTGCACGCAAATATTATGTTAGAGGTTACGACGAAGAAGATTTTCGCCAAATTGGCGCAGAAGCATTTTATAAAGCGGTGCTGAGATTTGAAGAACAAGGCGAATCCACTTTTTATAGTTATATTTTGTCATGTGTTAGAAATCAGCTTGTATCGCACTTTCGCAAACAAAGTTTAAAAACCGAGTATGCGACTGACTTTAAAAAAATTGCTGTAATTATGGAATCACGGGAAATGTATACTGTTGAAAAATCAGATGTTTTAGACGAAGAACAAAATACGACAACCCACGCATATCGAGCCGAATTATCGAAGTTAATGTCAGAGCAAATTTTCAGCCCTTTTGAATTAAATTGCTTAGAAGGATTTGTTAATGGCTTAAGCTATTCAGAAATTGCGCGACGATATGACAGTGACCTAAAAGGCGTTAATAATGCTCTATCGCGGGTTCGCAGTAAAATTCTTAAAAAGCATGAGTCTTAAATCAATCTAAGGCGGCCTGGGCATTATGCCACTTGCGAGGATCAGCAATCATCGTCGGGCGAGTTGTTATAAAAAATGATCTTTAACGCGATGCCAAAACAAGTCATTTTTACGCTTAACAAAATGAACACAGTTATCAGATAGGGTAATATTAATTGAGGTTAGCTCAGAAATATCAATTTCTAGATGATCTTGCGTTAAGGTCATGCCTTCCCAATTTTCTGATTTTAAAATGAGCTCTTGTTCTTGCGGGATGATTAAGGGAGAACCGATGGTTCGGTAAGCATTGCTATTAATTGAAGCGATTTCTGTTAGTTGATAAGCTGGCAAAGTTGGATAAATAATTGCACCGCCAAGTGCCTTGTTATAAGCTGTACTTCCGGTTGGCGGGCTAACGCAAATGCCCGTACCACGAAAAGATTCTAAGAACATATCATTAATTTTAATATCTAAGTGTTGCGTTCGTTTGGCGTTTAAAATGGTAAACTCGTTTAGCGCGTATCGTAAGTCACAGCCTTTTTCGCTTAAAAGCCTGGCTTCTAGTAGCGGATAGCTATAGCTTTCAATTTGGCAAGTTACTAAAAAGTTAATCATCAAATCAATCTCCTCAGGAAGCCAGTCCGTGTAATAGCCCAAATGCCCTGTATGGATGCCAATAAATTTTACTGCGGGTAATTTTTTAGCAACCAAATAGTGATGAATAGCGCGAAGGACCGTTCCGTCACCACCAATGGTAAACACGAGTTCTGGGTTAAAATCGTCGAGCATGAAATTTTTTTCGATGAGTTTTTCTTGGAGCTCTTGCTTGATAGCAAGATTTTGCTTGGCTTTATGTGTAAATACTGTGAATTTCATAATTTGCCTCCATCGTTTGCGTTTGCATAGTTATTATTATGACCATTTTTACGACAAAAGTCAATAACGAGATGCCAGAAGTGGTTAATTATTGCGAAAAGTTAGCAAAATAATGAAAAAATTAGTGCTGATCATGTATTATTTCACCATTTTTTTTGCAAAATAAAGCAATTAATGTTATAATTTTCTTATGATTTTATTTTCTGGAGGTTTTGGCTTTGACGATATTAATTACAAAGATTCTGATATTTTTGCTTAAATTTCGTGGTGGCGGGACATCGCTACCAGGGAAAATTGCTCTAAAACTAGATAAAAACATTTTGACTAAGCTTGCAAGCGGGTGGCAGGTTATCTTGATTACCGGAACAAACGGGAAGACAACTACAGCAGATATGATTTTTAACACTTTGCAGGCTTGTGAATGGAACGTCATCAATAATTCAGCTGGCGCCAATATGACGCCTGGCATTGTTGTGACATTTGCGAAAAATCACCGCTTTTTTGCCAAAGCTACCAAGCGTTGGGCGGTTATTGAAGTTGATGAAGCTTATATGCGACAAGTAACTTCAATGCTCACACCAGCAACAATTGTGGTGACGAATATTTTTCGCGATCAGCTTGACCGCTATGGCGAAACAACGACCACCTATAAATATATAATTGAAGCAATTAAAAACGCACCAAGCGCTAAGTTAATTCTAAATGGCGATGAATCGATGTTAGGACAGATGCCAATTCCTAACGAATGTTGCTACTTTGGCTTTGAAAACTACGGTAAGCCTGAAATTGCTGCTAATACAGAATCAATCTTTTGTCGTGACTGCAAAACGCGCTATGAATATCAAAGCATCGTCTTTAATCACCTCGGCAATTATCACTGTCCAAAATGCGGGCACGCGCGGCCAAAACTTGATTATACTGTTACCGAAGTTAACCTAAATCCGGCAGGTTCGAAATTCTTAGTAAACGACGAAGCGGTCGAAATTGGTGTTCCTGGTCTTTACAACATTTATAATGCCACGACTGCCTATGCGTTAGCTGATCAGCTAGGGATTAAAACGTCAATCATCAAAAATTCCCTTGCGCAACAAGCAAGTAAATTTGGGCGTTTTGAAACCATTAAAATTGAGGATAACTTGCTGAAATTGCTTTTAATTAAAAATCCGGCGGGTTGTAATCAGTGCATTGATACTGTTGCAATCAATGAATCGGTAGTTTCACTGGCGTTTTTGCTAAATGATAAATATGCTGACGGGCGCGACGTTTCCTGGATTTATGATGCCCATTTTGAAAAATTAGCGAAAATGCCAGTGGCGAAAGTAATTATCGGTGGCGATCGCGCTTATGACATGGCAATTCGCTTAAAAGTAGCGGGACTAGATAAACTTAATTTTATAATTTGTAAAAACTATGACGAAGTTGTGGTAGCAATTAAAGCGCAAAAACAAGACGTTTACACTTTTGCCACTTACACAGCAATGACCACGTTTCGAAGTTACCTAGTTGACAAAAAGCTCGCTAAAAAGCTAAAAATTTAGCGAAGAAGCGCGCTGAAATGATTTACAAGTAAACAACCAAAATGAGCAGCAACAAAATCGCGATGATCAAGCAACAACGTTAAAAATGAGGAGGCCTTCAAGATGAAGCTAGAAATTTGTATTTTATATCCAGATTTATTAAACAGTTACGGTGATACTGGGAATTCGGCGATTTTAGCCTATCGAGCTAAAGAACACGGCATAGAGGCGACTGTGCATCAACTTTCCCTAGCGGATGAATTTCAGCCTGATAGCTATGATATTGTGCTAGTTGGTGGCGGTCAATTTCACGAGCAGTCGATTGTGGCAAAGGACTTACGCGAAAGTAAAGGAATGTTGTTAAAAGAATATATCCATGCCGGCAAAGTGGCGCTACTAATTTGTGGCGCGTACCAACTAGCTGGTGATTATTACGTTGATGATCACGGCAAACGCGAAGATGGGCTAGGAATTTTACCAATTTATTCTGAACCCGGAACTATGCGAATGATTGGCGATATTGTTATTGAAGCTGCCGAGGGTGTTATCTACACCGGCTTTGAAAATCATTTAGGCAAAACATATATCGGTGATTTAACACCTTTGGGTAAAGTTATTTCTGGTTTTGGCAATAATGGTGAAGATGGTTATGAAGGTTGTCGCTTTAAAAATACGATTGCAACATACTTGCATGGTCCGATATTGTCGAAAAATCCGCAGCTTACTGATTGGATGATTAAAACAGCGCTTGAGTTGAAAGGTTGTGAAGTATTGCTCAAACCACTTGATGATGAATGGGAACTAGCAGCTAGAGATAAAATTATGGATAAAATTGGCGAAATGAAATAGTCGTTAAGCAACTAAATCTTAGACAAGGTTACAATTTTGCTAATTTTTTTTGCGTTTTTCTAGGATTTTTTCGATTTCAGATATAAATAATGCTTATTTGTGGAAAAAATATGCAAAAGTTTTGCAAAGACTCTTCCTTTTATGTTAAAAATATAGTACAATTAGAGGGATTAAATTTTATAAAAATAAAATCCAGATGAAACTGGAGTGATTTGGTTGAAAAATAATATTTATACATGTATAGAATTTGGTAGTTATGAAATTAAAATCTTAGTTTGTAATATTCGTGAAGAACGTCTGTTTGTGATTGCTCAAAAGTGCATCGAATCAGTGGGGATTGATCGTGGACAAATTACGAATTTTAGCAAGCTTGTTGCGCAAATAAAAAAATTAAAAGAGCTAGTTGAGGCGGATCTAAAACAACCACTAACAAGTTTAACGCTAACGGTTGCCCCGATTGATGTTCTAATTGAACATACGATGGGAAAAATTAATCTAGACGTTAAACAGGCAATTAGTACAGATGATGTTAAAAAGTTATTCCGGCAAGTTATGGAACAACCGCATGACCCGTCATATTTGCCGATTGATTTGATGCCCCGACTATTTCGAATTGATGAAAACCATATTGTTCAAAACCCGTGTGGTTTATCAGGAATGAGCTTGGCAATTGAAGCACAGCGACTTTTAGTTCCGACAACAATTGTTTCAAACTTAATTCATGCGACTGAAAGTTCCGGATTTAAAGTTGATGATATTGTTACTGGGAATGTTTCGGAGGCTTTCCTTGCATTAACAGCTCCAGAAATGTATGCAAAATCTTGCCACATTAACATTGGGCATTCAATGACAGTTGTCGTTGCTGCTAACGAAGGAAAAGTTTTGCATATCCGAACATTGCCAATTGGTGGTCGTGATATTAGTCGGGCGATTGCAGAAAGATTTGATATCTCTGAAAAAACTGCTCAGCAACTAAAATGCGATTATGGCGAAGTGACGCCTCATGCGAAAGTGACGCTTGATAATCAAGTAATCTATGTTGAAAATAACACTGAAAACAAAGAAATGATGTTCATTACACGCGGAATGCTAAATGAAATTGTGACTGACTGTAGCGAACAACTCTTCCAAACAATTAAAGATTACATTGTCGATGAGATGAGATTAAAAGAGCAAGAATATCACTACTCATTAGCCGGTGGCATGGCCAACTTGCCAAACGTTGCCTCTTCACTGCAAAACCAACTATTAGCGGTTGCCACAATTTATCAACCAACAATGATTGGCGCTCGTGATTCCAAGTTTTCTAGTTTAATTGGCGTGGGAATTTTTGCTCACGAAACGGCTTTGCTGCTAGGTCAAAACCTCCAAAAATTAAAATTCGAGACTGGAGAAAGGAAATTCTTAACAAAAACCGCACCAGAAAAACAAGTAACACCAAGTGCGAAAGCTAGTAATAACAACACGAGCCAATCATTAAAAAACGCCATTGCAAAAGCAGAAAGTCAAACAGATAACGAAGCAATTGGGCAAACAAAAACGCGCATCTTCGGAGAATTTGACGAAACGCCGTTTCTAGAAGCCGGTGCTACAGAAATGATTGCTAATGAATACATCGACAAAAAGCTAGAAAGTAGCGGCGTGCTTGGCAAATTTATTGACAAATTTTTTAACGAAACTATTGAAGAAAAAAACGAAAAACAATAAACGAATAAAAGGTAGGAGGATCTAAAAATGGACTTCGGACAGGGAGAATTTACTTATGCACCAAGAATAGTAGTAGTAGGTGTTGGCGGTGGCGGTAGCAATGCTGTTAATCGCATGATTGAAAATGATGTACAAAGCATTGAGTTTGTTGTAATCAACACAGATGCACAAGCGCTAAATTTATCAAATGCAGATAAAAAATTTCAAATTGGTGGCGAATTAACACGCGGACTTGGTGCAGGTGGCAATCCAGAAGTTGGTCAAGGAGCTGCTGAGGAGAGTTTGAGTGAAATTAAAGAAATGATTAAAGGTGCTGACATGGTATTTGTAACTTGCGGCATGGGCGGCGGCACCGGAACTGGAGCAGCACCGGTAATTGCTAAAGTTGCTAAAGAAGCGGGAGCGCTAACGGTGGGCATCATTACCCGACCTTTCTCATTTGAAGGTAAAAGGCGAAGCGATTTCGCCAATCGTGGTATTGAAGCCTTAAAACAAAACGTTGATACCTTGATTTCGGTATCAAATGACCGCTTATTACAAATAGTCGATCGTTCTACGCCAATGATTGAAGCGTTTCGCGAAGCCGACAATGTGTTGCGCCAAGGTGTGCAAGGGATTTCAGAAATTATTGCTGTGCCGGGATTAATCAACCTTGATTTTGCTGACGTAAAAACAGTAATGGAAGGCAAAGGCGCTGCCATTATCGGCATTGGTGATGCAAGCGGTGAAAATCGCGCTATCGAAGCAGCGAAAAAAGCCATCTTCTCGCCGTTACTAGAAAATGATATTGATGGTGCGACCGATGCCATTATTAACATTTCTGGTGGTTTAGATATGTCATTATTTGAAGTTAACGAAGCATTAGGAGCAATCCGTGAGGCATCTACGACTGAAATCAACATCATTCATGGCGCCACCATCAACCCTGATCTAGGTGATGATATTATCGTTACCGTAATTGCCACTGGTTTTGATGACGTTAACGCTATCAGCAACAATAAAACTGACACAATACCTAAAAGCACACCGTTTTCGTCAAATATCAACCAAGGACGATCTGCAAACCAAGCGGAAACCCGCGAAAACGCCGAAGTTCCGAGCTGGCTAATGAACAGGTATAAGTAACAATTTTGAAACAACGAATACAACAATGCCAGTTCTTTTGAGCGACGATTGAGCTGGTATTTTTTGATTTGTCCCCCAATTACCTTGCGCTTTTAGTTGATGCTAAATTGATTATTTCCACTGGAAGAGCTTTCAGTTGTTTTCGGATTTTTTTGGTTCGACTAACAATCCGCCGAGGCGTCCTTGATAACGCGACAAAAAACTCAAAAGTGTTTAGCTTTTGAGTTTTTTGTTTGTGGCGAATAATTATAATTGGTACAGATAGCCCCGAGCGCTTAGCACGTCTACTAGCATATCACGAGCTATCTGCGTTTAACATTATATCATATCTGAATCGCTGTTGTCAATGTTTTTTTAATTATGGCACGGAAATCAATTTTATAAAACGGTATCAATAATAAAAAAAGCTAAATTTGCTAGAATTTGTGTTAAACTAAGAAAAACACAAATATAGCAGGTGAATAAAATGGAAAAAATATTGAAAAT
>JGI990J12352_1000054_pt1 | contig 23562 bp, 25 predicted proteins | sample Intmic4MA4BA4MSA_FD_12352 | JGI IMG/M metagenome (IMG submission 12352) | reverse complement strand
GAGCATTAGCGGCATAAGAAAACCGCGACTATAAAATAGTCACGGATATTCAGAAAAATTATTTTCGTTTTTTCACCTGTCTACTTGACAGGGAGTAGTTCATAATTCTTATCTAAAATAAGCCTGATTTATTTACTTTTACAAATTATCTTCATCGACTCCGCTACTCGTAAATTATTTCCAAGTAATGTCATTTCAAACAATGGTGTTTTATGTAGTTGGCTCTTCTAAAGACTCCATTTCAACGAAATCATCAATACGAATATAGTTAAATGCTGCAGTTGATGATTCATCTAAATCTGTAATAGTAATCATATTATCTACAAGTACTAATGACCAACGCTCTAACATTCCTCCCCCGAGGTCAATATATAAATGATAATCATTCACAATTTCCCAATCAAAATTAATGAGTTCAATATCACTGAATCCACGCTCACCAGTTCCATCAGCATTAAAAATGTAAATAAATCCGCCTAAATCCCATTCCCAAGTCCCGATCAGCTCACTTGAATTAATTGTTGGATCAAGTTCATCTAACCATGCTGGAAAGTTAATTGTTACATCTTCCAAAATAATCGTCATTGTCATTTCCATAACCATTTCAATCATGATGCCATCTTCTTCCATTGCTATGGTCATCACTATATCTGAAACAAATGAACTTGGCAGATAATTTTCATCAATGTAGATCGTTGTTATCATCGAAAAACCATCACCATCTAAGTCGGCAACGTCCATCATATCAGCAAAATCATCCATACCTGGCATATCAAATCCATTTTCAAAAAATGACATAATCCCATCTAGATTATAAACTAATTCCAAGCGATAACCACCGTCATCCAAACTTTCAGCTGATGCACTTTCAACCATATCTTCGGCAACTGCCATCATATCAGTCAATTCAAAAAATTCAATCATTTCATCATTTGTAAGCATATCGGTTGATTCGCGTGTATGACGGACTTGACCGAATTCCCAAACCTCAGTGTACTGAAATCCATCGCGTAAATATACTACACTATTAATTTCATCCGATCCTGGAATTGACATTTCCATTCCCATACGCATACGACCTTCATTCTCCATTTGAAGATCCATCGTCATCGGTAAAGTCAATGTCATAAGCCCCATATCCATAATCATTTCCAACTCGATTGCACCAGTCATTGAAACAGCATTAGCTTCAAGTTGTGCCGCCTGTGACCGTTCTAAAATTTCAAACGCATCTAAATTATCGCCACAACCTACTAATATCAATGTGACAAATAAAGCCGTAACTGTTAAAAATAACTTTTTCATTGTAAAACACCTCATCTAAAATTATCAAAAATGACAATGACTTCCAACAAATCATACTTATACCCATTGGAAAGCTGTGTCCAAGTACGACCTTACAAATTCCACTTCGTTTTATCACCTCGTGTAATTTGGATCGTACTTTGATTATAACATAAATTACAAGAAAAAGCAAATTTTGCCACAAATCAACTTTCGGAACTTGTATGTCATTCTAATTCAAGGAAATGTTTTCATTACTAAATAAAAATAAAAATTTTAATAGACAAAAATCTTAGTCATGGTACAGTATAATCTTGGTTTTTTTATGAAAAAAACCAGATTGACCGCAGTCAATCCAGTTTCTAACTATTCAATTTTTAGTAATTAAGCTACTCCGTGCTCTTTTTCAGCATCTGAGATTAAGTGTGCTAATTTTTCTGGAGCTTTACCAGCAGTCATAACAAATAATATTAACAATACCAAACCGAATACGACACCAATAATATTAGAAATTGTTCCGTCAATTCCAAATGTATATTGCACTTGTAGGATATAAGCAATCGCTCCCATTGAAGTCACTGCCGCAGGTAAAATTGCAATCCAGTAATTCTTCTTACGAGTAGCTAAGTAACGACCGCCCATCCATAATGCGATTGCTGCAATTGAAAGGTTAGACCAAGCGAAGAATTGCCAAATAGTCTGGAAGTTAACCCAAGTTAATACCCAAGCAACAGCGAAGATTGGGATTGATAATAATATACGACTTATAACTTTTGACTGATCTAATTTAAAAGCATCAGCTAACATTAGACGTACAGAACGGAAACCAGTATCTGCTGAAGTAATCGGGAAAATGATTACCGCCGTGAAGATAATTAAATATGCTAACCATGGTGGTAACATTGCGTTTGACATATAGTTAACAACCCCACCTTGTCCACCATGGAATTGGATTTGGTTAACGTAGTTTCCGGCAGCGTTTAAATGTGTAGTGAATAATCCTTCACCGAAGAACGCCATTGTAATTGCCGCCCACATAAGAGCAACGATCCCTTCGATAATCATTGATCCGAAGAATACACGCTTTGCTTCAGACTCTAACCCAATACAACGAGCCATCATTGGTGACTTAGTTGCATGGAATCCAGACACCGCCCCACAAGCAATGGTTGTAAAGATAAACGGGAAGAACGTTAATCCTTGTGGATGTAAGTTGAAGTCTAAACGGAATTCCATCATTGATCCAATACCAGCACCATCATAGAAGAACATTGCGAATAATAAGAGAATACAAGCCGCTAACATTGCAATTGATAATGGTGGGAATAATTTTGCGATTAACGCCTCAACCGGTACGATTGTTGCGAAAACAAAGTAAGCAAAAATAATTAAAACCCAAATCCAAGGAACATTTGTTCCGTTAGCTAATTCGATAAGCCCACCAGGGATTGAGAAACGATATTGTAACCAGTTGGCAGGTGCCATTGTAAATGTAACCCCTACCAACACTAACAGAACGAACGTAAATACAATCATAAACCACTGGGTATGTTTACCTAAGTAAAGAGCAACAAGTTCAGTGATAGATAACCCATCATGACGCATTGAGATGAATCCAACTAACATATCAGCAACAGAACCTACAAATAAACATCCAAGTGTAATCCAGATGAATGCAACTGGTCCGAACAATGCACCAAGGATTGCCCCGAAGATCGGACCTAAACCTGCGATGTTTAAGAATTGAGTTAGTAATACTTTTGGCCAAGAAAGCTCAACGTAGTCAACTCCATCAGCAAGTCGCTTTGCTGGTGTTACAATAGCGTCATTTGGTGCTAAAATTTTGTCAACGATTGTCCCGTAAGTAAAATACCCAACAATAAGAATCGCTACACAAACTAAAAATGTAATCATGCTATAAAACCTCTTTCTAAAAATTTATTTAATAGGGTAAGCATTAAACTCTATTATATTCGATATGTTATCACAAAGTTCGTAAAACGTCAAGTGTTTTCACTGATTTTCGTTAAAGGGGTTACACTTTTATTCTCACCTTAATTGGAATACGTTTCATGCTGATAAAACACTAATTACTAATAATTATTACTAGATTTTTCAGCAATTTTTAATCTAGAACAAGCCTTTCCCATATCCCATTTTCACTATTAAATCATATATTAATAGCACGGGAAGGTGAATTTTAATGCAACGAAATAAATGCGGATCGTTATGGCATAAAATCTATGCCGAATGGTGCAATTTAGACATTACTAATAAATTTCTACTTTTAATTGGGCTTGTTTTGTTGGCAGAACTTGTTGTGAGTGTGTTTTTGCATGTCGTTAATGGAGATACCACGACGGACGCTTTTTTTCGAATGACCTTGTCGAGTGTCTTGGGGTATTTTTTAGGAGGGATTAATACGGGTTCTAGTACCACGGAGCAAAGCGAAGTGCCGATAATCCCTAGTCGAACGGTTGAAACAAAAAAAGATTTGGAATTACCGGAGCAAAATTTTCAGAATACGACTTATATTCGCACAATTTTTGTAGCATTTGTATGCCTTGTATGTATTGCAACCCTTGCTGTAACAACCTTTATGAACTTCACCAATTATGAGGCGGGGTTAATTCAGCTGCGGAATATCATTTCGACAACGCTTGGTTTTTTGATTTCAAAAGCGAACCAGAAAAGTTGAGTAAAAATTATAGACAAAGCGAGAATTAAGTGGTATCATTGTTTTAATAAAACTAATTAAGGGTATCCCTAATGTACTCTATTCAAGATATTTTCATAAATCATCCCAATTTCTATCGTTGTATGTTTCAAAACTAATGCCAATAAATCGGCAAGTTCCTTGTCTTGAAATGATTTCTTGAAAATCCCACTTGAACAGAGAAACCCTTAAATATTTAGAGGTAGCAATGCAAATGAGTAATGTGTAGGAGGAGGCATCTGATCATCACACATGAAAGGTAATCATTGCCGAACAAATGCAGGAGGCATTCATCATTTGTGGTATGATAGGAAATACTTATTATACTCCCGTTTTATTAAAACGGTGGCGCTTGGTTGATACTAATTTTTTGTATTTTGACAGGCGGCGCTGATTGACGGCGCTTTTTTCGTGGTATCGAATAGTTTATTCGTAACAACTTCTTCATGAGCTTACAAATGATTAGAAGTCACTACGTCTATGTGATTTACAGGAGGACTTTATACATGGCAATTTTAGAAATCGGTGGAATTAAAGTTACAGAGTTAGCTGAACAATTCAAAACCCCCCTTTACGTTTACGACCAAAATCAAATTGAAGCGACTTTACAAACGTTTGTTCGCAACTTTAAATCGGATCAATTCCCAACGAAGATTATTTATGCGTCAAAAGCATTCCAAGCTGTACAAATGATCAATTTAATTGCGGAATATGGGTTCGGGATTGACGTTGTGAGTAGTGGTGAACTGTACACAGCAATGCAATCAAAAATGCCACGTGATGAGATTTATTTTCACGGTAATAATAAAAGTCACGATGAATTGATATTGGCTTTTGAATCGGGTATTAAGCAAATAATTTGCGATAACGTCATGGAACTTGAAGTGATTAACCGTTTGGCGCAAGAGCGACAGCAATCAATGGACATTTTACTTCGGTTGAACGTTGGCATTGAAGCTCACACGCATGAATACATCATCACAGCACATATTGACTCAAAGTTCGGATTCGCATGGGATAGTGACGAGTGTCGCGCGTGTTTAGCGATTTTAGCTAATAATGAGTATTTGCATTTTGCTGGTGTTCACTGCCATATCGGGTCGCAAATTTTTGACTTAACGGCTTGGTATGCAGCGATTGACAAGTTAGTCGCTTATATAAAACATTTTGATCGACCGCTGATACTAAATATTGGTGGCGGTTTCGGGATTAGGTATACTGATGATGATCAGCCGATCGAGTTAGGAGAATCACTTCGATTGTTGGTTCGCTACGTTGAACGGGCATTATTAGAACAAGACGTTCAGATTTCCCAGTTGGTAATCGAACCTGGTCGTAGTATTGTCGGTTCAGCAGGAAGTACGTTATACACGGTCGGCTATCAAAAACAAACACCAGAAAAATTGTATTACTTTATCGACGGTGGTATGACTGATAATATCCGACCATCCTTGTACCAAGCCAAATACGAGTGCGATATTGCCAACAAAATAGATGCTCCAAAAACACAGAAAGTTACCATTGCTGGAAAATGTTGTGAATCAGGCGATATCTTGATTGAAGATTGCATGTTACCAACGGTTGAACCAGGTGATTTACTTTTGACCTATACAACTGGGGCTTACGGTCATTCAATGAGTAGTAACTATAACAAAAACGTCATTCCTGCCGTGGTCTTTATCAAAGATGGTGTCGCTCGGGAAGTTATACGACGACAGAGTTTAGATGACTTGTTGCGCTTAGAGGTGTTTTAATATTTTAAATTGATACGGAAGAAATTAACCAGTTAAAGAAGGTCGATTAATATGAACTTTGAACCTAAAATTGCCCGTATTATCGAGCAAATAATTGCCATTTGTACTAAAATAAGTAATCCTGATGAAATTATTTTATATGGTTCTCGTGCCAAGGGAACGCAGATGGAAAAAAGTGATCTTGATATTGCGTTAAAAGGCAAAAATTTTGATATCGAGCAACTCCGTGACGAAGTAGCGTTAATTGATACATTGCTCACAGTTGATCTGGTTGCGCTTGACCATTGCACCAATGAATTACTCAAACAGGAGGTTGAAAAAGATGGCATTACGCTTTACCGCAAGGTTTGAACAGTTTAAAGACTCACTCCAATCACTTGAAAAAATCAACGTCATCGAATGGTCAAAAAATCAGGATTTATTCGGTTTTATTTGGTGTGGGGTTATTTCAAAATTCTGTATTACATTTGACCTTTCCTATAAGCTAGCAAAAGATGTTTTAGTCGAATATCATGGCATTACTGACTTTGCCAAAGGGTCGCCAAGAGAGATTTTAAGAGCAGCTTATCAAGCAAATATGATTGACGACGAAAAGTGGCTCGAAATGTTAAATCAGCGTAATGCTATTGTTCATCAATACAAGGAGCATGAGGTGGTTGACGAATGGTGCGAACGGATTACAAACGAGTATCTGCCGCTGTTCCAAGATTTAGCTGATTATGTGCAAACAATAAAATTATAATCCCTAAACGAATCAAGCACGATCCAACTTAATACAAGGCATAGACCGCAGTAAAAGTTGCAAGACACAGTTTCCCAATAAGCTTTGCGAATTGTTGGAAACCACTGTCACAATATGTAACCCAAACAATGAAAGAGAGATGATTATGATGTCTACAAAGTTTAATTTAAAAGGGGCAATCCCAGCGTTAGTTACCCCGTTCAATGATGATTTTAGCGTTAATTTCGACAAGCTAGGCGAATTGATTGAGTTTCACATCGAAAATGGTTCAGCAGCAGTTTTAGTTTTAGGGACGACCGGTGAATCACCGACAATTGATTTTGACGAGCAAGTGGAAATTGTGAAATATGCAGTTGCGAAAGCTGCTGGTCGCATTCATGTGATGGTTGGTAGCGGTAGTAACTGTACAGCGAAGTCGATTAAAACTAGTCTAAAATTTGAAGAACTCGGTGCTGATTCATTATTACTAATCACGCCTTATTACAACAGAACAAATGATGCGGGAATGGTCGCACATTTTGAGAAAATAGCGAACTCAGTGAACACACCGTGCGTATTATATACTGTACCTGCAAGAACAGGTTGCAATATTAGTCCATCGGTTGTGGAACGTTTAGCAAAACATCCACATATTGTTGGAATTAAAGATGCGACTGGTGACTTTGGATATGGGATGAAAATTAGTCGCTATGTATCGGCAGATTTTCATTTATATACTGGCAACGATGATATGATTATCCCGATGCTAGCACTCGGTGCTTCTGGAGCGATCAGCGTATGGTCTAATTATGCACCAAAAATAATTGCCAACATGATTAACCTGTGGTTTGAGGGTCGTCATGCTGAAGCGTTAAAAATCCAACAAGAAAATCTCGATTTAATCAACGCAATGTTTATCGAAACGAGCCCGATTCCGCTACGTTACATGATGAATAAAGTCGGTTTTGGTGTTGGTCCTGCCCGCTTGCCACTCGGTGAATTATCGGATACTGGTAAAGCGGTTGTTGACCCATTATTAGAAAAAGAATTGACGAGGTAATATTATGAACGTAATAGTCATTGGCAATGGTTTTATGGGACAAGTTCTCTATAAAGAATTAGTTAATGTTGGGCATTCGGTGATGATTGTTCCTGATTTGAATCGCCCTCCTTTGGATTGTAATTTTGATGTTTTGATTGACTTTTCGCACCCAGAAGGTCTGGAAAGTATTGTGAATTTCTGTTTAATGAATAATGTTCCAGCTGTATTTGCAACGACTGGCTATACCGAGACACAGTTTAACCAAATTAATGACTTGGCGCTGAAAATCCCAGTTGTTTATAGTGGTAATTATAGCCTCGGGGTCATCTTAATGGAGCGATTAGTGCGCGAAGCAGCACGGGTACTCGGGTCAGATTTTGACATTGAAATCATCGAAAAACACCACCATCACAAAATTGATGCCCCCTCGGGCACGGCAAAAATGTTGTTAAAAGCCGCCAACGACCAACTGGGTTACAATGTGATTTACGGTCGCGAAGGTGAATGTAAACGTGGCGAAAAAGAAATTGCCGTGCATACGATTCGTGGTGGTTCGATTGTCGGTGAACACGAAGTACTATTTGCTGGTGCTGATGAACTATTAACGATCAAACACGAAGCCCTGTCAAAAGTAATTTTCGCCAAAGGGGCAATTAAAGCAGCAAGCTGGTTGCTAAGTAAAGAAGTCGGTCTGTACAACATGGAAGACGTGTTATTTTAGTAAAAAGTTCAAAAAATATAACTATTTTTCTCGACTTTATTGTCGAATTATGTTATACTAGAACAAGTAGAAGTTTAAGATAATAGTTAGCAATGTCATTCAAAAAAGGAAACAACTCTGATTTTTGAAAGGAATGATTGCCATAAATAAATTATTTTTCTCGACTGATAACTCTGAAAGAAGATATCATCACCAATGGATTGTGCGACTTTTATTAGTCTAGCATTTTCAGTTAAGTGGTTTAATTATTACCATAATTTTTCGATTGCTCAGTATCATGATAACCCTCATTAAATTAAGTCAAAAGAAAAATAACGTCTTAAAGCTTTGACAGGCTGACGTTATTAAGCTTGAATACCGACTTAATCGACGGTTAGAGGTTCTGTTAGCGCAGATACCTCATTTTATTATATATGAGTTATACCAAAATTATGTGATTTATAAAGGGGTCTTTAATGATGAAACGATATGATGTTTGTTTAGTTGGTGCGACTGGGCTTGTCGGTCAAACATTTTTAAAGGTTTTGGCAGAAATGGATTTTCCGATTAACCGCTTGAAATTGCTGGCTTCAGCAAGGAGTGCTGGTAAAATTATCCTGTTTAACGGTCAAAAATTGATTGTTGAAGAATTGACCGCTGACGCTTTTGACGGTTATCAAATCGCATTTTTCTCAGCGGGCGGTAGAATTTCGACGGAATATGTGCCGATTGCTCGCGATAAAGGGTTAGTCGTGATTGATAATTCAAGTGCTTGGCGGGAAAATCCAGAAATCGGGCTAGTTGTGCCAGAAGTTAATTTTGAAGACTCGAAAATCAACAAATTAATCGCCAACCCGAATTGTTCAACAATTCAGGCGGTTGTGCCATTAAATGCGTTAAAGCCTTTCGGGTTAAAAAGTGTCAACTACTCAACTTATCAAGCAGTGAGCGGTAGCGGTGCATCTGGTCAAGTTGATCTTATGAATACCCTTGCTGGCGATGAACCAACATTTTATCCACACAATATTAGCAAAACATGTATCCCGCAAATTGATGTTTTCCTTGACAATAGTTATACCAAAGAAGAAATGAAGATGATCAATGAAACGCGCAAAATTCTTCATTTACCTGACCTGCCTATATCAGCAACTTGTGTACGTGTGCCTGTGATGAATGGTCATGCAGTTAGCGTTCGTGTTGAGTTAGAAAATGAATTTGCATTATCTGATATTATTAAAACGTTTGAAGCGCACGAAGGGGTTGTTGTAGTAAATAATGACTTCAATAGTGAATATCCAACTTCAGTAATCGCCGAGGGAAAAGCTTTTGTGTTCGTTGGTCGTATTCGCCGCGACTTTTCATCGCCAAACGGCTTACTGTTCTATTGTGTCGCTGATAACATCCGTAAAGGCGCTGCTACCAATGCCGTGCAAATTGCGTTGAAAATGATTGAAAAAGATTTAGTCTAGGAGTGTTCCAAAATGTTAGTATGTAAATTCGGTGGCTCATCCCTATCGTCGGAGTCACAATTCAAAAAGGTTAAAAAAATTATCGAAAGTGATAGTAATCGCCAAGTTATTGTTGTTTCAGCACTTGGAAAACGTGAGTCATTTGACAACAAATTGACGGATTTATTCTATGTTATCCATGCCCATACGCAACACGGAATCTGCTATGACTTACTATGGCAAGAGGTCACAACACGTTTTAAAGATGTTAAAACCATTTTAGGTTTGACCGTCGATATCGAGACTTCCTTGTTAGAAATTAGGGCTGCCCTTGATAAAAATACTCTTTCGATTGATGAGCTAGTCAGCCGTGGTGAATATTTAACAGCTCATTTAATGGCGGACTATTTGGATTATACTTTCATTGACGCCAAAGAAGTCATCATTTTCGGGGCAAATGGCGATGTTGATATCGACTTAACAACGGAAAAATTACTAGCCGCCCTGCCAGCTGGTACTAAGGCTGTAATTCCTGGTTTTTATGGTGCTTACCAAAGCGGCAAAATCAAATTATTTGAGCGTGGTGGGAGTGATATCTCGGGTGCCATCATCGCAGCAGTGTTAAAAGCCGATAAATATGAGAACTTTACCGATGTATCAGGTGTTTTAATGGCGGATCCACGGATTATTGATAACCCGCTAGCAATTGCTGGGCTTACATATGAGGAACTTTCAGAGTTAACCTATATGGGTGCCAATGTCTTGCATGAGGCAAGTTCCCATCCTGTCCAAGATGCTGGGATACCGATTCATATTAAAAACACGAATAATCCAGATGCACAAGGAACGTTAATTTGCGACGATTTTGATGCCGCAACAACGACGAAAATTACTGGTATTTCTGGTAAAAAAAACGTCCTGTCATTCTCGATCTACAAACGTCATATGTCAATCGAAGTTGGTTTCTTACAACGAACACTTGCGATTTTCGCTCGTTATAATGTCAATATCGAACACGTGCCAACGGGAATTGATCACGTTAGCGTTGTCGTAATGGCTGAATGTATCGCCCACTGTCTTGAAGAATTAGTCGAGACGTTAAAATCAGAACTAAATGCCGACGAAGTGCTTGTTAAAGACGGCATCGCCTTGATTACCATTGTTGGTCGCGGAATCGTCGAAGATGCCACTTTCTTAGGACGTGCTTTCACTGCCCTTGGACGATACGGAATCAACATTTCTTTCACCAGTCAAAGCCCGAAGAAATTGAATATCATTCTCGGGGTTAGTAATAACGATTATATTCAAGCAACAAAAGCATTGTACGAAGAGTTGGTCGGTTAAACTGACCAACTTTTTACTAACAGAACGTTTTGGGATAAAGGGTTGAAAAAAATGTATTTTTCACTTGTATTAAAACGTTGGTTATGATATAATATTTGTTGGTATTTTAAATAATACTTCTTGCTCGCGACAAAAGTATGTGAGCCGTTAGACCATAAGGAGGTGTAAAACATGAGAAAGTACGAAATAATGTACATCATTCGTCCTGATGTTGAAGAAACAGCACGTAAAGAGTTAATCAATTTTACGACTGAAATTTTCACGAAAATGGATGCAAAAGTTTTAGAGGTGAAGGAAATGGGTATGCGTAGCTTAGCTTACGAAATCAAAGACTTCACTAAAGGGTTCTACGTTTTATTAAATGTTGAAGCTACAAGCGAAGCTTGCGATGAGTTTGACCGTCTTGTTAAGATTAACGAGTCAGTTATTCGTCACATTGTGGTACGTATCGACGAAATTAAGCAACCAGTTATCAAGCCTAACACTCGTCCAAAGCGTGAAACAACAAGTCCAGCTAAAACTGAAAAGCCAGTTCTGAAACGAAAGTAGAAACTACTGAAATGCCAGTTATATAAGTAAGAAACGTAATAACCAAAAATATTTGTAAAATAGGCGAAGAATGACGAAATCGACAGTGGTAGAAATTCAAAGCATATTTTGCAAAGGAGGAAATTGACATGATTAACCAAGTAGTACTAGTTGGACGTTTAACACGTGATCCAGAATTACGACATACACAAAGTAATATTGCGAATTTACGTTTCACAGTCGCAGTTAATCGTCAATTTGCAAACCAACAAGGTGAACGTCAAGCAGATTTCATTAACTGTGTTGCGTGGCGAGCACAAGCAGAAAACATGGCGCGATTCTTGAGAAAAGGTTCATTAATCGGTATTACAGGGCGAATTGAAACTGGTTCTTATCAGAATCAGCAAGGTCAAACTGTTTATACGACTGATGTTATTGCGGATAGCGTGCAATTTTTAGAACCACGTGGAACAACGCAAGATGACGGTGGACAGCAACAAAATTTTGGTGGTAATAACAATAACTTCGGTGGTTATCAACAAAATAATGCGCCACAACCACAGCAATCGAACCCGTTCCCTACTAACAATCCTGTGATGGATACTAATCCATTCCCAAGTAATGTAGGCAACAGCACACCAGAACCAACGTTCAATTCGACAATTGATATTTCTGATGATGATTTACCGTTTTAGCCAGTACGACCCAACTTATACAAAGTTGTAAGGTCACACTACGACACAATTTCTCAATGAGCATTTATGCAAATTGTTATGCAAGCCTGTCTTGATGAGTTTATAACAGGAACTCCACGAGTGCAAAGTTCCCACTGAGAAACCACTGTCAATAATTACTAAAAATTCAATAAAATAATACTTTGTTAATGATTTTAAATTTATTAGCAAAAAAGGAGGGCGAAATTATGGCACAATTTAACAGAGGCCGTCGTCGTCGTAAAGTATGCTACTTCACAGTTAACAGAATTGCTGTTGTAGACTACAAAGACGCTGACTTATTAAAGAGATTCATCTCAGATCGTGGTAAGATTTTACCACGTCGTGTTACTGGAACAAGCTCAAAATTCCAACGTAAATTAACAGTTGCAATCAAAAGAGCACGCCACATGGCGTTATTGCCATTCTCATCTGAATAAGTTTAGAATAAAAAGTAATCCTCGAGACTTTGGTCTCGGGGATTTTTCGTAACCACAAAATCCAATTGTGCTTTACCAAAACAGGATTTTGCCAAAAACAAAAATCACCAAAAAAATGTCGATTCCGCTACACAATTAAAATAATATGTAGTACAAGTAAGTATGATTTTTTATAGTGGATCAAAAATGTACTTAAAGAATGGATAAGAAAGTATAGCGAATTTGATAAACTTAGTTAAAAATTATGAGGGTTAATTTTTGTATTTATCATCCTTTAATTATACCCAAAAATCGGACTCAAATCTTTGACTTGACCCAGCTTTTTGTACTTTTTAGCTACTTTCACCATACAACCTCTTTGGTTATTTTAAGTTTTCTCAATGACAACTATTATATTATTTGTAATAATTTATCCCTAGCTGTGTTCGATTATTTACTTCCATTTTCTCCATAATAACAACTAAATTATTCCGTACCGTGCCTTCACTCAAAAACAATGTAGTTGCAATCTCCTTATTTGAAAACCCCTCAGCAACTAGCTTTGCAATCTCTTTCTCTCTAGGTGTCAATAATTTTAAAGCGGGATTCTCTTTTAGTGTCATTTTTTTCAGTGCTGCTGCACTTATAATGCCTGTTCCTTGATAAAACATACGTAACTTCGCCGCTAAGTCAGCAAGAGAATCAGTTTTTAACACATATCCACCAGCACCAACAGCCATGGCAGCTTTAATATGAGCCTGATCAGTAAAAGTTGTCAACATCATAATTAACATATCAGGAAAATGCGCTTTAATCAAGCGTGTGGATTCAATTCCATCAATATTAGGCATCTGAATATCCATTAAAATAATATCTGGCAAGTCAGTTTTACAAATTTCAAGCGCCTCTCGACCATCAGAAATAGCACCTATAACCGTCATATCAGCTTCACTACTAAGGGTAATTTTTAAACTTTGTAAAATCAATTTATCATCATCGACTAAAAGTATCTTCAGCATTTGTTTCAACCTCCTTGACTATCGGAATTACACATACCACTTTAAAGATGCCATCATCCTTACTAACAGACAAATTCCCTCCCACTGCACCAATTCGGTATCTTAGATTAGCAAGCCCTCTTCCTGTCGGTGCTTTGTTATCTCGAACACCATCGTTTTCCACATATAGCCTAACAATATGAGTTGACACATCCAACTGAACTTTTACATAGCTAGAAGTAGCATGGCGACTTACGTTTGTTAATGACTCTTTCAAATAAATCCCTAAGATATTCCAAATAAAAGCAGGTACATGCTCCATATCTCCATAAGATTTAAATTGAATTTCAATCGGAAAATTCTCACAAATTTTCTCCAATTGCCCAATACTAGCCATTTCCGTAGGCATTAAATTATGTAAAATATTACGAATTTTGCCAACACCATCAGAAAGACGCTCTAAAATTACATCATACATCTCTAAAACTTCTACATCCTTAACTAAACCACGCAATGCTTGAAAAGAAATATACGCCGCAATAATATCATGTCCAGCATTATCATGAATTTCACGAGATATCCGTGCCCGCTCCGCAATTGTCGCCATCCGTGCATCTTGGATGGCTGCTAGTGCAAGTTCATCTGAGAGTGATTCCAACTCATAGATTTGCCCTCTAAATTCAAAATGTCGTGCCAAATCATTTTCCTTTTCATCGACCCAGCATCCCAAAAAATAGCCACCTAAGCCAGTTATAAAAAAGAGAAGTAGGAATGCAGGCGAATCATAGAAAAAAATAACTGTTAACCATGCTAAATATTTTTTTCTAACAAATGCCTCAAACAGAACAATTAACAAGACATAACCAACATCATGCCACCAAAGCATCATTAAAACACATAGTAAGCAATCGACATAAATTGTAAACTCCATTTTCTTTATACGCAAACGTAACACAAATAATGTAACCAATGCTAAAAGGAGAAAAAAGCCTGCATGGCTTTCTGCTTCAATGTGAAAGAAAAACAACAAACTAATGCCGACTATTTTACAAATAATTAACCAATGATGTGGTGCAAATTGAAATTTCATTTTTTAGATTCCTTTAATATTAAAGTTATTCATGATTCATATTCTATCTTAAATCATTAGTTTTATCAAGCTTTTAGAATATGCCTTAGCAGTTAGACATATTTTCATGTTACAGTGTAGTCAATAAAGTCAAGCTAAGGGAAATAAACGCTCATGCCTAACGCTAGAAACACTGTATCACACTTGAGAATATCGTTATTTTAGTAATTTTACCCGTAAAGCAGGCAGCAAATCAGGCAGCCTGTCGCATTAATGTACCAAAATTACATAAAGAAAATCCAATATAAGCCTGCTTAATAGTGCCAAATGTAAAGGTAAGGTAGCAACCTTTTTCACCCTAATAAGCCCCTCTTTTACTTCCATATAACAAGAAAATTGCTGTAAATAACATAAGTACTCCCATCGGCATCAACATCTCTGTATTAAAGCCACCTGCATATAGCAACCTTTCAATCCCAACTGAAACCCAATAAGTAGGAAATATCATCCCCGCCATCTCCTGCCAGCCTGATAATTGATCAACAGGAAACATGATACCAAACATCGTTGTGAAAATCATAATGATCATCATCACGCCATCCCCTGTATCACCCTCCATCTTTTTTGTCAAGAATGCCCAAGCATAAGCAAATCCAATAGCAGTCATAGCAAATAACAGATAAAATAAACCTAAGAATCCTGCCATTTCAAATGACCAATCGTAGCGAATGATGCCAAAGATACAGATTAAAATAATTTGAATAATCAGAGGGAAAACACAAGCAGCTAAATTTTGCCATAGATATTTCAAAGTTGTGGTCGGTGTGCTAGCAATCCGCATAACTGTACGTTCTTTCATGTCTGTTTCCAGTCCACGTGTCAATGGGAAAGCAGAGAGTAATAATGTAAAAACAATCCAGTAATAACCACGTCCATCTGCTCCCCACATAGCTGGAATTAGCAATATCCCCAACGGAATAAGCAACCCTAAAAGAATAAATAATGGATTTCTAATAATTCTTAATAATGCAAATTTAAAAATCGTCATGATTTCTTCACTTTCCTCATTACAGCACTAGCTAATGCAAACAGCGCAGTTAATCCTAATAATAACCCCATATTTAACAGCACAAGCCCCCAGTCTGTTCCAACTTGTACAAACTCGCCAGTTTCAAACAAAACAGCTCCACCACCATTGATTATCATTTGACGTCCCATCGATAATGGTGTCACATAATCATGAACAAACGTGAATACATCATTATTGACTAAACCATCAATTCCCATAATCACACCACCACCAATGATCAGTAATCCCATGGTTACAACCGTGGCAATACCACTAGCCATTTTGTAATCTTTAACAACAACGGTTAAGAAATAGTTGAAAGCATGTGATAATGAATTGGTCAAGATTAAAGTTCCAATCAGGAGGGGGAAATTCCCCCATTCAACTGGTGTTGCAATAGTCACAACCACCACAATCATCATACTATTAATAAATGAGATAATCATACTTCCAAGTATAGCAGCTTTGGTAAAGACTTCAGCACCAATAGGCGTTGCCATTAAACGCCATTTTCTTGTCGCCTTTAAATCATCGAAGATATGACCGAGGCCCCACTGACCTCCAGTGAAAGAAAAACTAATGATATAATTTGCTGCAACCATTGCCCATATTTGACCAAGATAAGGTACATCATCAGGCACATTAAACATGAAAAGGATGATAAATAATGGCAACCCAACTTGTATCCCTAATCCTAACTTATCTTTTAACAATCGCATCAAGTAATGTTTAAATACCAATCCAAATTTATCCATCGTCCTACACCTCTTCATCTCTTAATTTCTTGCCAGTCAAGGTCAAAAACACATTTTCTAAATTCGGCTTATCTGCATGAAAGTCAGCCACACCACCGTTACGCCCAGCAATTTCTAAAATTCGGTTCAAATTCCCACTACCAACTATTGACGTAACCACATATTCATTGCCATTAACAACTACCGATTTCACACCAGCAACTGCTTTTAACTCCTGAATCAATACGTCAGTTGCATTAAGTACTGTAATACGCACCGTTTCTTCATGCTGAATTTGTCTGATTAACTCATCAACAGTTCCAGATGCAATGGCACGCCCAGCATCCATGACCACAATACGACTACAAATTTCTTGCACCTCTTCCATATAGTGCGACGTATACAAAATCGTCGTTCCACGAGTTGCAATCTTCTTTACCGACTCTAAAATATGATTTCTTGACTGAGGATCTATCGCCACGGTCGGCTCATCCATAATTAAAAACTTCGGCTTATGCACCAATGAGCACGCAATATTTAAACGACGTTGCATCCCATTTGAGAAAGTTCCAGGTTTCTTATTGGCACGATCAGTCAACTCTACAAACTCAAGGACTTCTTTAATATTCGCCTCAAGCTCTGCACCCTTAAGCCCATATAATCCACCAAAATAACGTAAATTCTCCATCGCTGTCAAATCCTTAAATACTGTCACTTCTTGCGTAACCAACCCCATCTGCTGACGTGTCTTTAAATTTCGCATACCTTGCTTCATTCCAAACACATTAACCGCCCCAGAGTTTACCTCAATTAATCCACATAAGGTATGAATAGCTGTCGTCTTTCCAGAACCATTTGGTCCTAAAAGTCCCAGCACCTCCCCCTCAGCAACCTCTAAATTCAAATGATCAAGCGCCCTCACATCGCCATAAGTCTTTACTACATTTTTCATACTTGCAATCATTTTAACTTCCTCCGTCTGTCTGTAATTTATTTTTATAAAGCTATTATACCCATTCTATTACGCTTATGGTAGTTACATTTGTCATTACTTAAAAATCTGCTAAAACCCATGAAAACGGATTCTAGCAGATTTCTACAAGTAAAAGTGGACAACACCCATGATAAATATCAAGATGGCGAAAGAACGATTGAATCAATGGTTCATTCAAAATTAACTTTCATTATGTATTCCTATAATTCAAAATATGTTTTAATATTTTCTACTACTAAACGGATTAGCTCCGTACGCGCTTCCACACTGCCCCAACCAATATGTGGCGCAATGAATAACTTGCTGCCATCTTTAACGTTGCGTAACGGATTAGCTGGTAACATCGGTTCAACTGTTAAAACGTCAAGTCCAGCCCCAGCAATCTCATTATTATTAAGCGCATCCGCTAAATCCTGCTCATTAATAATTGGTCCACGCGCAACGTTAATCAAGTACGATTTTGACTTCATTTTCGCAAGCGTGTCTTTGTTAATCAGATTTCTTGTTTCATCAGTTAACGGTGCGTGAATGGAAACCACGTCTGAACTCGAAAGTAACGTGTCCAAGCTGACGTACTCGTACCCTAGCTGGGCATCTTGATCATAACGGTTAACATCATAATAAATGACTTTACACCCGAAAGCACTAGCAATTTTTGCTACTTGTCGACCAATTGCTCCTAAGGCAATAATCCCCCATGTTTTACCGTTTAATTCAAAGAATTTATGGTCAAGATTCGTGAAAATTGGGCTTTCGATATAATCACCATTTTTTACATAATCATCGTAGTAACGGCAGTTCGTCATTAAATAAAGTAACATCGTGACTGTAACTTGCGCTACTGAATTCGATGAATAACCTGCCACATTACGCCAACCAATCCCACGCCCATCTAAATAATCCTTATCAAGATTATCAGTTCCCGTCGCCGTGACACAAACCAACTTTAAATTCTTTGCTTGCCCGACTGTTGCATCGTTGATTACCACTTTATTCGTGAGGACAATATCCGCATCAATCGTCCGTAGAGCGGCTTCTTCCGTTGTACTAGTTTCATACTTTACAAATTCACCAAACTGCTCAAAGATTGTTAAATCAATATCATCACCCATTGCAAGCGAGTCTAGGTATACAATTTTCATTTTTCATCAAATCCTTTCATGTTTTAGTAATCAAATCATCATGATTCCGATGATTTTAGCATTTTAATAACGATTTAAACTGATTTTAACCAAATAATCATGATGATTTTGAGTGGCATTTCGCAATCACCTAATATTAAGCCAAAAGGGAAATCTAACAAAAATACTATTATACCACAAAGCAACGAAAAGCTAAATAGCGATAACTCCGCTTTTTCAAATAAACAATTATTACACCTGAAACAAATAATAATTATCAAAAATGCCGATAATTTTCTTTCTCAAAAAAGGATAAAATTAATTAGTCGAAAAATATTCTTCGAGGATTTTTGTCGAAATTCGAGGAAAACAAAAGTAGTAAATCCAATATATCTTTGTTAAAATGATATTAATCCATTTACTATGAACAATTTACTAGTGGTATTTCTTCACAAAAGTACTACAACTTACTTTATAATTAATGGTATAAATAAGGAGGAAACGAGAATGACAAAGATTAGTAAAATAATTTTATCAATATCATCCATTGTCTTGTTAGTCAGTGGCTTATTAGTAACTACTGCATATGCAACGGAATCGCTACCAAATGATCATGAAAACCAAGAGTTTCATGAGGAAGCATTATTTGGACCAGTTTTAGAGGGTGAGAATTATATAATCATTGATGATAATCCATTATCACGAATGGCTGGTAGATGGCAGCAACGAGGCACATTTTGGTATTTTTATCCATCAGGCGGTGGAGCACGATTAGCTAATACTTGGATGCGAAGTCCTCTTGGCAACTGGTATTGGTTTGACCTTAACGGGCGAATGGCAACCGGTTGGAGAACCATCGGTGGAAGGCGGTTTTTCTTCAATCCGCGTTCGGGCTTAGCAAATCACCGAACGGGAATTGGTGGTGAAGGTGTGATGCATACGGGTTGGTCAGAAATTGATAGAAATTGGTTTTTCTTTAATCCAGCTCAAGGACGACCGGGGCACCGAACGGGAATTGGTGGTGAAGGTGCATTGCATATAGGGTGGAGTAGAGTTCCTATTACCCGCACTAGCAACACACTAGATTGGTTCTTCTTTCAACCAGCGGGACAAATGACAACAGGGTGGCGTAATATTCCTATTAATAATTCTGGTGGCAGATTATCATACCATTACTTTCACTCTAGCGGAAGATGGCATGTAAATGCCTTTGCTCGACCAGTCAGGAATGCATCTGGTTTTGGAAGTACATTCAATGCAAATACTCACCCTGGAATTGATATTCAACGTAATATAATTCCTCATAATGAGCCAGTTTTAGCAGTAGCACCTGGTCGGGTTGTAACATCTCGTTGGTGTCCAAGTAATAGTTTTGGCTATTATGTCATAATAGAGCATAATGTAAATGGTTTGATTTATTTCACCCTATATGCCCACCTTAGATATCGCGGATCAGCACAAGGCACAATAGTTCGTGAAGGTACCCAAATAGGAACAATAGGAAATACAGGAAGCACATTAGGCGATTGTGATGCAAACGGTAATTGGATTGGTCCAAACAATCGTAGTTGCGGACACCTTCATTTTGAATTACACCGTACTGACAGTTTTAATTATAGTCTACGTTGGCAAAGTGCAAGAAATCCAGTACCACGGTTAAATCTGTTATCAAATGGCTGGGGTAATGTAAGAATGTTACAACCTATATATGTTCAAAACACAGCATTAGAACCAGTTTATATTAATCATCCTATTGTTGGAGTCTGGAACTTGGTTAGTGCAGATTCTTACAATTATAATGGTGAGCACGTATTTGATATTATCACGTATCTTCGAAATCGTGGTGATGATATAGGAAATTTATTAACCATAAGAACGGATGGTACTGCCAATTCAAATGGTTTTGAAACTACTTGGACAACACGAGACGGAATTTTTATCTATGCATCTGACATAAGTGGTCATTATTCATTCGAAGATGATACATTAATTCTTACGAGATATTACCCAGACGGTAGCTTTTCAAGGAGAGTTTACATTAAAGTGAGATAATTATATTATCTTGGCTCTATATTGGTATAATATAATGTAAATAATATAACTTGAAAGGATGACCAACAAAATGAAAAAAAGTCTAATTGTTTTAGCAAGTATGCTTGTATTGTTTTTGTCAGCTTGTAATTATCAAAATGAAAGTAATTATAATGATAAATCTATCATTAACCATCCAATTGTCGGAGTGTGGAATTTGATTAGTTCTGATAGTTACGATTACAATGGTGTACATGTATTAGATATAATCGAAATGATGGAAGAACGTGATGAACTGCATTATATGGAAATGCCACTTATTATCAGAAATGATGGAACCGTGAACGCTAATGGAATTGAGTCTAACTGGAACATACGAGATGAGCGATTTCTCTATGCTTGGGATAGTGGTGGATATTATTCATTTGAAGAAAGTCGGTTAGTCATTACAGAATACATGCCAGATGGTAGTTTTCTGAGACGTGTGTATGAAAGAGTTGAATAATCCACAGGGCTAGATGCAATTTCGCATTTAGTTCTCACCTCAGAGTGGAATAACAGTTTGGGGTGGTATGTCGTGTTATTGCATAATATTAATGGGACATATTACATAACTATGTATGCTCATCTCAGATATCAGGGTACTAGAGTAGGTACTAATGTTGTGGCATACAAGGAAATACAGGAGAATCACAGGGTGCACATTTACATTTTGAAATTCATCGTGCTACTACGTTTTTATGGGCTAATCAAAGTCAAGCATCCTTAGATAGAGGAATCCTAATTGACCCTGAGCGGCGAATTGATTTAAGGGGTACATGGAATAATACTAGAATGCTTCCTGTTGTAGATAACGAAGATACCTATATAGACGAATTTTATACCAATCACCCAGTAGTTGGCACTTGGCAACTAACAGATTCTATCCTTTACGGTCATGATAGTGAACGAGTTGATTTGCTATTACTTTGGTCTGAAACTATGGATATATCTGAACAAAAACTTCCATTCACACTTTATAGTAATGGGATAATTACGAGTGTTTACGGACAAGAACAATGGCGTATTTCTGAAGAGAACGGATACATTATTTTAGCAGGTCGTGGTAGTGACTACTCTCTAGAATACAATATATTAAATTTATCAAATCATCTTCCTGATGGTTCAATTCTAAGAAGAACCTTCATTAGAATTTACTAAGGAGCATTAATGTATGAAGAAACTAGTATATATATTTATTATTTTGATTCCGTTCCTCGTTGCCTGCGGTAGCGAAATGGGAGTATCACAAGATGACTATCAACCTGCGTATTCAGAAAACGAAGTTGATGATGAGTTAGGATATAATTATTACAATGATTATGATAATAATCGAAATAAAGACAATTTGATCGAAGAACACGGTAATATTCCAATTAATCATCCAGTAATCGGAACTTGGAAAGTGATAGAATTTATAATATACTCTCCTAGCGGCGAAAGACACGACGAGCTAGCAGCGATAGTAGCGGCAAATGACAATGTAGATGGACTTACGTTTACACTTCATAGTGATGGTAGAATTACTGATACACAAGGCGAAAGTAGATGGCAATTTTCTGATACTATTTCTGGACGTTTAGTTTTGCCCTCAGGTGCTGGTGGTTATTATAGATTAGAAGAAAATATGTTATTTCTGTCAAACTATCATCCCGATGGAACAATTGTCAGAAGAACCTTTGCTAGAGTTAATTAAGGGGGGCTCAAAATGAAAGGAATATTTATTTTAATTCTTGTTATCACACCGATTTTACTTGTTGCTTGTGGAAATGAACTTCAAAATCCAGACGATTACCAACCTGCATACACAGAAAGTCATTATGAACCAGAAGATGATTACGAATCTAACGAAACAGATGATGTTTCTAATAATGACCAAAGTGAAGAAACGTTGTCAGAAGACCAAATTAATCTACAAAATGCTGATCCGATAGTGATTGAGAACCATCCAGTAATCGGGACTTGGAGATTAATTGAAGACATCCAATATTATCTGGGCACGGACTTTTTTGATAATTTGGCACATGCAAAAGAACATATCGGGATAGAGGAAGCAACTCAACCTCTTACTCTTCATGCCGATGGTAGAGTAACGTTTAGTCTTGGAGGTGAATCCAGATGGGGGTTTCGCGTAGATGCTCCTGATCGCATCGTTTTGCGCTCAGGTGATGGAGGGCAATATTTCTTAGAAAATAATATACTAACCGTGTTAGATGAATTTCCTGATGGAACAATAGTAAGAAGAACCTTTGAACGAATAGAATAGGTATAATCAAGAAATGGAGTTAATATTTATTCTGATATTGTCGGAGCTAAATGCAATTTCGCATTTAGTTCTCTTTTTAAATTGCCACAAATTTGCCACAGTTTTTCTACGGATTTTATGATATACTTAAACTAATAAAACAACCTATAAAAGTGGTCGAAAAAATGTTTAAAAGTAAAGTTATTTTATCAACTACGCTAACTATTTTATTTACGGATCTTGCGATTATTTTATATTTTAATTCGGATTTTACAACGCATGATTCTAGCGGTTCGACTTCCCCACGTAGGGAAATACATTTTCTTTACCAACGGATGTTTTTCAAATCGTCATAAAAACAAGAATTGAATGATGATGAAAAATCAAAGCGCCAATACAAATGCTTTCTTGCATCTTTGTATTGGCGCTTTGTGTGTTATTAAATTTGTGTTAAAGAGTTAACTCAAATATGAACCGATTTAATCCTTTGCTCCTGAATCTGGTTGATTTCCTGCTCCACTTCCTGATGGTGGCGTTCCTGTTCTACCTTGTCCTTGGATTACTGACCATCTAGCCATGACTTTTGTTTTGAC
>JGI990J12352_1000053_pt1 | contig 23761 bp, 7 predicted proteins | sample Intmic4MA4BA4MSA_FD_12352 | JGI IMG/M metagenome (IMG submission 12352) | reverse complement strand
CAGTTTAAGGTAAGAAAAAGCTTGTCCTGTTTCGTGATGGAATTTTTCTATAAATGTTTTCATTAAAAGTGTATCTCGCTGTCTATTAGTTTTTTAAGAGCTTCTTCTACCTGTGCGGCGTCTACGGTTTGTAGTACTTTGCCTTTTTTAAATAAAGCGCATTTCCCTGCGCCACCACATGCGCCAATGTCTGCATCTTTTGCCTCACCTGGCCCGTTTACCACACAACCCATAATGGCAATTTTAAGGCTAGCAGACATATCTTGAGTATACTTGGAAATTGCCTCTACAAGCGGTGTCATATCGTATTTACACCTAGAACACGTAGGGCAAGAAACAATTTCTACCCCTATCTTACTGCGTCCAGATGCCCTTACGATATCTTTGGCAACAGGAATCTCTAAGCACGGGTCACCTGTTAAAGACACACGAATCGTATCGCCAATACCATCGGCCAATAATGCGCCAATACCAATCGCCGATTTAATCGTACCATAGGCAGCAATGCCGCTTTCGGTTACACCCAAATGCAAAGGATACAACGTTTTTTTATGTAATTGGCGATTGGCATCTATCATTACCTTTACATCGCTTGCTTTTGCGCTAAGCACAATATTGCTAAAATCGTACTTTTCTAACACATGCACATGCTTTAATGTGCTTTCTACCAAAGCCTCTGCCGTACGCCCGTATTGATGTTCTATCTCTTTTTCTAACGAGCCTAAATTTACCCCGATACGAATCGGCACATTGTTATGCTTGCAAGCGGCTACTACCTCTTTTACGCTAGCTTCCGACCCAATGTTTCCAGGATTGAAACGTATAGCACCAAACCCCACATCTGCGCACGCTACCGCCAATCGATAATCAAATTGAATATCTGCTACAAGCGGCACGGGGCTACACGCTAGCATTTGTTTACATGCCAAAACCTCTTGCTGGCTAGACACCGCAAGCCTAACAATATCTGCACCCGCTTTAGCAAGTCTTTCTATTTGACAAGAAGTTGCCGCTACATCAAGCGTATCGGTGTTGGTCATAGATTGTATAACCACAGGATGGTTGCCACCTATAGCAACATTTTTTACATAAACAGTTTTTCGCATAAGTGTATATTTTAAAGCAAAGTGTGGGCGGTCTTGCTACAGTCTAAATCCGTCCACTCAGTGCAGAAGTCCCCCTACCAAAAAAGCCAAAAATATCTAATGCAAGTACAAAGAGCATAAGTACAGCAAAGCCGATTAAATGAATCATATTTTCTATGTTGCGTGGAATCGGTTTGCCACGAATCCATTCTATAACCGTAAATACAATTTTTCCGCCATCTAGTGCAGGAAACGGAATTAAGTTAAATATCGCTAAGTTGCTAGCCAATAGCGGCAATAAAATTAAAATATTGCGCCAGTCACTTTGCGTGATTTGACCAATTTGCGTGATTGTACCCACAGGCCCCGTCATGTCGGTAATGGCAGTACCCCCCGTAAATAAGCGGCCAAACGAACCTAAAATCGCCCAACTCATACGGCCCGTAAATGGCACAGAATCTAACATCGCTCTACCTACATTCGGGCGTATAAAATGTGTCGACTGCGTAAAACCAAACCCTAAAAAAGCGGGTTCGATTATCATTTTGGTAGCAACAACATCTTTATCTTCTGAAGAAAGAATTTCACTTGTTGCTTCCCTTAATTGTATGCGTACCAGTCTAAACGTTACGTCTTGCCCCATTCTAACACCCTCAAGCAAGCTTGTAGGAGAATTGCGGTCTGTTACAGCATGCTCTACCCCGTCTATAAATACGGCTTTAATTACGTCATGTGTTTCAAAATCATTCCACACACCGCCTCCGTAACGCTCCGCTACGCTACCTACCACTGCGCCTTCGTATGCCCCGATACTGCCCATACGATAAGTAAAACCAAACCCATCGTAACGCTGTCCTCTTACCCATGTTTTAATAAGCGGTATAACCATCTCTTGACGGTTGCGTATAATCGTAAACTGCGCTACTTCGCCTGCGGGCATGCCTTGGGTAATTGACCCAATGGTGTTAGCATTTTCGGTATCAAAGCTCAGTGCAACACCATTTATATGCGTGATGATGTCGTCTTGTAGCAACTGGTTGTACGCAACGTTATTGGCATTCACCCTCACATCCCCTACACGTACACTGTTGGGCGACGCATACCCTAATGCTAAAATAAAAATAAACGAAAACATCACGGCACTCACAATGTTAAACGCCGCACCGCTAAGTAACACAACAATACGCTTCCACGGCTTTTCTTTATAGAAAGATTTCTCGCTCTCTTTACCGTCCTCGTCTTCAGACTCAAACGCACAGTAGCCGCCTAAAGGAATCATGCGCAAACTAAATATTTCGCCCGATTTCGTTTTACGGCTGAATAGAGCAGGCCCAAACCCTATCGAAAATTCATTCACCTTAAATTTTAAAATTTTAGCAGCGATATAATGGCCAAGCTCATGAATCGTAATCATAAGAAGTAAAATAAATATGGCAAGTAGAATAAATATAAAAAACATAAAATAAATTAAACCTCATTGATGAGTAGTGATGCCAAAGACCGATGAGGCCGCCTAAATGTACTGACGGTAATCGGCGAGTACTTTTGCGTACCACCATGCATGCGCCTCTTGTACAGAATCTTCGGAGGACAAGTCAGGGAAATCCGCCGTTTCCATTATATTACACGCTATATTAAATATATGACCAAATGTAATACGTTTATTCAAGAATAATGAAACTGCCGCCTCATTTGCTGCATTTAATACAAGAGGTGCACCCTCATGCGCATGCATAGCCTCTTTACATAACTTGGGCATTAAGAAAACATCTTCTTTAGGCGGCAAGAATTGAAGGGGTTTAGAAAAATCAAAAGTAGGTATATCAATGGGTAAGCGTTTAGGGTACGTAAGTGCAAGCTGAATGGGATACAACATGCTAGGCCTAGACATTTGTGCAAGCATAGCACCGTCTGTAAACTCTACAAGCGAGTGTACGATACTTTCTGGGTGTATAACATAATCAATATTACACGTATTAAACAGCCATTTTGCCTCTATTATCTCTAGCCCTTTATTCATCATGGTTGCGCTATCTATCGAGATTTTTTTACCCATCGCCCATGTGGGGTGGCTACAAGCTTCTTCGGGCGTAACGTTTTGCAAGTCTTGTTTGGTTTTATGATAAAAGGGCCCACCGCTAGCCGTTAATATAATTTTAGCAAGATTTTTTTTGTTGTTGCCTTCTAAGCATTGCCAAACAGCAGAATGCTCGCTATCTACAGGCAATAATTTTACTTTGTTTTTTTTTGCAATAGCGGTAACAATTTTTCCGCCCGCTACAAGCGATTCTTTATTGGCAAGCGCAATCGTTTTGCCTTGCCTTGCCGCCGCCACTACCCCTTTAAAGCCCTGCATTCCGCTAACAGCAGCCACAACAACCTCTGCCGAAGGTATACTAGCGGCAACCTCTAATGCCTCTGCGCCTGCGCATACTTTAAATTCTTTAAATAAATGCTTGTTGTTTAGATACGCATTTTCGTCTGTAATGGCAACCAATTCGGGCCTAAATTCTTCTGCTTGACGTGCCAAAAGTGCTACATTACTGTGTGCACAAAGAGCGGAAATTTTAAACGCATCCCGATACTTTCTTACAACTTCTAAGGTTTGCGTACCCACCGAACCCGTGCTTCCTAAAACTGAAATTCTTTTAATCATAAACATTTTACGGTGGGGTTATTATCCAACCCCCATCACTAAGCAGCTGTACAGCAACATGTCTTTATTAGCCAATTACAAATGACACTATAAAAAAGTAAATGTACAAGAACACTGCGTTTAAAATCATGCTATCAATACGGTCTAAAATTCCGCCATGACCTGGTAAAACTTTTCCATAATCTTTCACACCACATTGACGTTTTATAAAGCTTGCAACCAAATCGCCTATAATTACTACTACAGCACCCACCGCACCTATAATTAAAAAGTGTACGGCATTAACAGCGTTAGAAGTAGAAAGTCTACCTACATTTAATAATTCAAACGCAGAAAAAGTGAGTACCAAGCCGCCTGCAGCGACACCCCCTACGATACCGCCAACCGCACCCGAAATGGTTTTTTTGGGGCTAATTTTAGGTGCAAGAAGTGGACCACGCAATAAAGAACCTACAAAAAAAGCAGTAGTATCGGCAAACGCAGGAATTAAAAACATCAACAATATTGCCGCATTGGCTAGACCAAAATAAGAAGAATCACCATAATTACCCGAACCCATAGGGCGCAAATAGTTAATCGATAACATGTATACACCCAACATAACAGGGTACACTAGCACAAACATCGTAGACAAAACATTATGCATAGTCATTGTTTTAGAAAATGCACAATACACAATGCATGCCAAAAACATTACCGCCAGCACAAAGAAAAACGCTGTTATTCCGCCAGCACCTCGCTCGCCACCTATAAACGCAACAGAGTAATGCACCGTGTAATAGGCTGCAAAACCTAAGCCTACTGCAATAACCACAAAAATCCACATAGGTTTGGGGAATTTTTTACCCATTGCATAGCACATCTCTAGCGCCGCCACAAGCGTTATAGCAATAACAAAAATGTCAAATACAAAACGTGCGCCCCGCCCTGCCAATAATGTAAGCAGTAACACCGCAATGTACACAGCAAACACACCTGCGCCTACCAAAACACGAGTTCTCATACCCGATTTTTTAGTAGGTTTATCTTGTTCTTTACCCAAAGACTCCTCTGAGGGTAAAGCATTTTCTTCTAACACCAACGCTTCTGCCCTAGAGATGTTATCCGCTTGAAGCAAAGAATCTTTTTCTGTGCTAATTTCTTGATTGTTATTGTTTAATTCATTCATATTTTTTTAAGTGTGTACCCTACCATACGTACGGTTGCGGGTAGCATAGGCGTTTAAAATTTCTTTTAGACGCTCGGGGGTGAAATCTGGCCATAAATCGGGTACAAAAAAGAGTTCGCTATACGCTGCCTGATACAATAAAAAGTTAGAAAGACGGGTTTCTCCGCCCGTCCTAATAATAATATCAGGGTCGGGAATATCTTGTGTATCTAGCAATGTGCCAAATTCTTTTTCGGTAACCGTTTTGCCTAAATCGACTGCTTTGTTAACTGCACGTAGCAATTCATCTCTTGCACCGTAATTAAGTGCCAATACAAAGGTTTTATCTATAAAGTGCGCTGTTTTTTCTTCTGTTTCGATAATTAATTGTTTAATAGAATCCGAAAAATAACTTTTATCGCCTATTACACACACACGCATTTGGTTTTTAATAAATTTAGATAGACGTTTTTTAAAAAATTCTTTAATAAGTGCCATCAACGCTTTTACTTCCGATGCAGGCCTTTGCGTATTTTCGCTAGAAAAAGCATACACTGTAAAATATTTAACACCCTCGTCAAACAAACTCTCGGTAATCTGTTCTAGCGTTTTAACACCCGCACGATGCCCTAATGAGCGTATTAACCCCCTAGCCTTTGCCCAACGACCATTGCCGTCCATAATGGCTGCAACATGTACTGGAATATTGTTTTTTAGAATATCTTGTGCCATGCCACCTCCTAGCTTACTTTGCAACACATCTTTAATCTCCTTGTTACAATACCATACCCAAATCAAAATGTCAAATTGATTTAAGTTGTTTCGCAAGTTTTTTACAACACTTATTTCGCCCATGTCATGTTGCACACAACATTTTGCTTATGTTATCTTGCGTACAACATACTGCTTGTAGCCGCAAAATATTAAGGTTACCATTGTATACGGTAAAAAACAGACCACGTATCAGTCCTATAATTATATCCCTAATTTAAAATATCTTAAACTTACTGTACACCAACCGTATGATTAATTTGCCAATCCGTACTATTATTGTTGATACTTTTAGGGCATAAAAAAACTGTAGGTAGAATAATTCTGCCTACAGTTTTTTTATGTGAGAGTGGGGTTTGAAATTATGGGTGAATTTCCCCTACCCCTTGGGGTACAAAATATGAAACTCTATACGCTTAATGGTTAGTTATGTCGTATACCATCTTTTATAAATCGTCATCATCAAATTGAGGAATTGAATTTACAAGAGATTGCGAGTTTTGGAAAGGATTTTGCGCATAGTAGTTTTGTTGCGCACCATTGTCTTGGCCTTGACCTGCGTTAAGCATCATAGCGTTGTTAAACGAAGGCGTTTGCATACCTACACCGCCAAGCATCATATGCTGTTGAGGTGCGTGTTGTGCAGGAGGCAAGTGACCAAAGCTTTGGTGATACGTTTGGCTCGGCGCAGCCGATAGACGTAACATTTGCTCTTCTAATTCCATTTCTGCAACCAGTAACGCTTCGATTTCTTCACGAGTACGTCTGCGTTTTTTCGCTACTACTACTAAGATAATAATCACTAAGATTATAAGAAGAAGTAGTGCTGAGCCGATAATAAACCACATTGTATGACGCTGGATAGCTACACGGATAGTTACCCATGCATTGGCTGCGGGTAGGTCATTATTTTCTAGCCTGATGGTAAATTGGTGTGTACCAATCGCATCCGATACCCAGAAAGTAATGTCTGCACGGCCACGTGCTCTAAAGGTTACTTCTAACTCGTTGGTGTTAAAATCAATCGCCACAGATACCAATACGCTATTAGAGCTTGTAGGAACACCTACAAATTCCATCATGTCGTCTTCAGGGTCGTTTAAAAGATCTGAAGGACTAAAACGAATGGTGCGGATATTGGGATTAGTAAAGTTTATTAGGTATGCATTGGTGAATTGCGCATGTAAATCGGGTGCTAAGTTTGTAGTATTGGTTACTGTAAACTCTCTCCAAATACGTGCAGAAGCATCACCGTCCGCTACGCCAATTTGTACATATACCCTAGAAGTAGGGTCAGTAGCCAAGTTGCCTGTAGTGGCCTCGATGGTCCATAAATCATCATATGCGCCGTTGCGTGCCCTAGATAGAGGCGCAACACCTAAGATATCGTCTACGATTACACCGTTTTGACGAATGGTAACGTTGCGTTGTGCGTTAGCATCTGCAGGCCTCATACCAAAGATTACAAAACCTGAAATAGGTGTATCGATGGGTTGAGGTTGTAGACGGTTACTATAAATGCCAAAGAATTGTGCACCCGCTGCAAAGTTATCAAACAGTCTGCTAGGCGTAATTGCGTGCGTAGTTCTGTAGTTAACCTCAATGTTGTTCATGTTAAGGTCTTGAGGGTTTTGTAGAACTGTGATACGCAACGTTACTACCCTAAACTTAGCTGCTTCTGTGATACTGTTGTTATGGCGTATCATAGTTGCAGGGTCATCGATAGTTTCGCCGTTTAGTCCTGTTCTTAAAATTACACCACCGTTAAGGTTGTTAAAGCTGTTAACAGGTTGCACTTCAAAGATTTCGTCAGGAATCGCTCCATCGCCTACTAAGAACGAGAAGTATACCGTACCGAAACTGTTTACCATAGTAGTAATTTCTAACAATTGAGGATTTCTACCGTGTGTAACATTTACAATACCTTGAATGCTGATGTTAGAGTTGATGATGCGCAAGCGATTTGCGTTTTCTTGCGCTGTTACACCCCAAGGCAACATGTCGTCTGCGTTAACATCGGTAACCATGTCTAAAATACTTCTTTCGTTTATGTTTAATGCTTGACCAGGAATTCCCTGTGCAGAGCCTACTAAGTACATGGTATGTACTTCGTTAGCCATGCTAGGTGCAGTATTAGCCGTAACAAGCGTAATGGTAAGCATTTCGCTTATAGGGCCAAAGTCTGCGCTTTGTGCATTTCTATGAACGTTACGTACTTGCAACGTTACCGTTGCAGTAGCACCACGTTGTGTGGTAAGTGCATTAAATCTAAACTGTGTATTGGTGCGTGCATCGTTGATATCGCTAAAAGTAACAAGCTCTGCAGTAAATTGAGAGTTAGCTGCCGTTGCGCTACCAGGCAATGTGCCACCGCTGGCTACGTACATACCAGGGCGTCCTGATGCAAGTACGTTAGCACTGTTGTTTAATCTTGACAAGCTAAATCCAGGAGAATCTGCAAGAGCAATTCTGTTGGTTGTAGCTGCATGCATGGCGTCTAGTGAGAAATCTGCATTGTGCATGAAATGCGCCAAATTAAGTTCTACAGGATGGCCTTGCTCTACCACTACACGTAAGCCAGTGATTACACCTTGATCATTTACAGTGGGAATAATGTTGTCAGGAAGAGGGCTTACAAGTACATCGTTATTGTCTTCGTCTTGCTCAACATTGTATTGTACCCTAAACCCAGGGGTTGCAGGTGCAATGGCAATACGTACAATTGTACTTGCTACTACAGGGTATTCGCCATGGATACCACGGTTACGCATGGGGTCGATACCTGTTACGTTAAACTCTACCATGGTAGGAAGTAAAGGGAATCTATCGCCGTTTACCATAGGAGCATGGTTAAGGTTAAAGTATAGGTAACCATTTTCGTATCTATGCGAAATCGGTAATACATTATCCCTCATTTGCGTTGCATACATCACGCCAAACTGTTGAAGTCTGTTGGGATTGTAGCGGTCTTGAACATCGGGATTAGGGTCAAACTTAAATACGCTTGCAGGTGTTACATTGTTGATGCTAACCACATCGCCGTCAGAGTCACGGAATAAATTCTCGTCTACACGGATACGGGCTACATCGCCACGGTTACCTACAAAAGTATACGTACCCACCACGCTGGGTGCAGAGTTACGTACAAACACGTTTGCCATAAAGCTAGTGTCTGTTTCGCTTTCTACGCTACGCTCGTTTAATTTTGTGATAGCCACATAAATGCCCAAGCTTTGTAGAATTTCTGCTGCGGTGTTAGGTGTGCGCATTGTAGGCATTAAGTACATTCTAGAACCACAGTCAGAGAATGAAACATTAGAGAAGAATGACCAGAATAATGCTACGCTAGGCTCTGAGCTTTCGCTGTTTCTGAATATCTCATGGATTGCATTGTCGTTTGCATCTCTTGCTTGCTCTATAGAGGCAATTAGGTGTGTACTTTGCCCTAAGTTTGTACGCCACACTGCATCGTTGGGGTTTTGGCTAGGGGCAAGTGTACCATCTACATTTTCACGTGCCAATGAGTAAATACGAACTGCGTAACGAGAGTTGGTTGCCATGCTACCGTCTACGTTGTGACGTAAATCGGGGTCTATTGCTACAGGAACATTGTCACCCGCTACTTGAGGCGCATTGGTTACCAATTGGATAGGCATACCTTGAGGCGCACCAGGCAAGGGTGTATGGTAACGCATTTCGTCTACAGAATCTACCACAATATTCATACCGCCAGTAGGTGCATTGTTTGTAATAGCAGCCACTTGCGTACGCACCATCATGGTAACACGTGTAGGAGCCGCACCACCGGGTGTGGTGATATAAAACTGTACCGTGCTGTAATACTCAGGAATACCAATATGGAAGTTATGCGCATTTATATAGATACGTTGAGATACCGAATTAAAGCGCAGGTTGATGTAATTATCACCTAGTGCATTGTTGCCGTTAACTTGGAAATTAATTGCACCCGCACGTGACATGTGTCCTTCGTCAATACTGTATGCTAAGTCTGATAACCTTACATAACGTTCTTGACCTACATTAACGTTTACAAAATGTGCTTCTGCAACGGTATCATAACCAAAACCTGCAGGCCAGTTTGCGCTTTCTGTAATAAGGAAAGGAGAAGTTGAATGAATAGTTACTCTAAATCTAAACATTACACGGCCGTGTATAAACGATTCGTCAAAGACAGGAACGTATACAAACACAGTACCGCTTGTGCGTGCAGTAAACCTTAGCGTCATGGGGAAATATCCCGGACGAGTGGGGTCTGCCGATTGCGCACGGTCAAAACTGAAGTCTACTGCCAATGCATCACTAGCAAATCCTGCTAGTGTACGGATAGCAAGGTTAGTGTAATCAAACCTTAGTGCCCAAGGTGCATCATCGGTTGCAACAGGCAATACGCCTAAGTTACGAGGGTCAAATGCTTCATTTCTGGGGCTGTTATCCAACGTGGTTGCATCTTCCCACCACTCTAAACCAGGTGTTCTACCAAAGTTTGTGTTACGGCTGTCCCACACGTTATCTGCATGCGCACCACCACGAGTAAAGTGTTCACGGGGTGTTGTTACAAGCATAAAGCTATCACGAGAGTACATATCAATACCCATATCACGGATAGTAATTGCCTCTTGTGTAAGAACCGCAGGAGCGTTTCTAAACTCAAACACAAACACAACGCTAGATTGTACTAAAATTTGGGTTGCATTGTCCATAGTGCCAGCGTTGTTTACCGAATCTACAAACGTGATAAGTAAGCTAAGTACAGGCATATTAGCAGGAACACCTGCAGGACGCTGTGCCATCTCTATACGTAAATTGTTAGTAATGGGATTATGCTCTACAGTTATTGCATCATCAGACATACTATCATGTCTAGAAACTATTTGGGTACGAACATCAGCGATGTAGTCAGTAGTAAGCCTTAAAAACTCACCAGGCTCACCAGCAGCGTCACCCATTGCAATGGCTAGCGCATCGATAGCGTCTGCCGAGTACAAGCTTTCGCCGCCTGCACTTCTAGTATCACCATCACGAATAATTCTACCTAGAGGAATGTTAGTTACTGCACCTTGCGTCATAACCATTCTGTGTTGGTTAAATGCGGTGTTTGTACCGTTTGGATTAAAGTCACCATGGTTTGCACCACCAATAGTAACGGGTACGTTAACTGTTGTAGGGCCACGGAATGCGTTGTTTACAATAGGTGCCGAGTTATAGATAAATACCCTAATCGTTACCGCTGTAAAGCTACCACGCATAAAGCCACTGCCGTTAAAGTCGTCATAAGCAATTAGTCGTAAGGGGAAGTAAATTCTACCAGAATCACCGTACTCACGTAAGCCATATTCGTCTAACAACTCTTGTCTTGCACGGCCTTCTACCGCATCAAGGTTTAAGAAAGTTCTAGCTAAAGGAACGATGATAATCGATTGAGAGTCTGTATTTAAACCGTCTATTCTAAAGAATCTCTCGTGCCCTGCGTTGGGGTTAAATTCGCCAATGCCTACTGGTTCTAAATTGGTAATATCGCCATCCATATAGGCAAGCAATGTGCTAGCCGCAGGCTGCGCCAAAGGTCCTTGTGCTGCTTCACGCAATAATTCTGCTTCTATCGAAGTAAAATTTGCATTTAACGAGCGGTGGCTAAACAGCATACGCTCACTAAAATGTGCTATTTCGGCAGGTGACCATGGAGTAATATGGTTTAAATGTGAAGGAGGGGGTCCGCCCACTCTATCAAAGCCATCGCTTTCAAACTCGAAGATACCGCCATTAAAATGTACAGTAGTGTCGCCACGGTTTCTAAAGCCTACTGTTCTAGAGCCTTGTAACATATCGGTACGTACGTTAACTGCAGGCATATTACCTGCCGCAACCGTAGCAGAACCCATTACTGTTGCAGGAGTATTGGCAACTTGTAAAGGAACTTGAACCGTCATGGGCGTTGTACGGATGGTAAAGTTATCACCACCTGCATTACCCCATGCCATTACGTCTACGCTTAAGGTTAGGTTATAGCCACGCATATGACGTTTAGTGATATGCATACCAGAAATTAAGTCTACAAAACGGTCGTGAGGTAGTATTTCTACTTGAGAACCCGCAGGGTTTGCTGTAGATGCTACATAGTTACGGTTGCTACCCGTGTCAAACGCTAAAATATTGCGTCCTACCATAGAATAACGGCTATGTAAAAACTCATTTAGGTCAATCGTAGGATTTTGCAACTGTACAAACTCTACTTGAATGTAGGGGTTGTTTCTGAAGCTTGCGCCAGCCCATGTAGTAGTACCATCTGTAATAGAAAGGCTTAGGTACGCTGTAGCACGTTGTGCATGACCTACAGGGATATTACGAAGAGGTGTTGTTGCCAAACCTACTGCATGAGGAACACTACGACCTATAGTTTCAACACCGTCTTGCGCTACCATTACTGATGCAAAGTATGCAAACGGTACGTGGATACCACCCTCACCCGCAGGTACTTGTATACCACCTCGGAAGTTGATGTATTGCTCAAAAGACCTTTGGCTAGAAACCAAGTTTTCACGGTCTGACCTTACAAACTCTGTTGTTTCTGTTAGATTATTAAAACCGTGAGCACCATGATAGTAACCATGGAAATCTGCGTGGTTGTTGATTAAAATTCTTGTTTGTTGCGTAAAGTTTAATTGCAACACTTGTGTTTCTGCTACACTTATGGTAGTAGAAGGAACTTCGGGACGGAAACCATAATGCAATGCACCAAAGCCACCCGCACGGAAATCTTGGTCACCTAAATTTGCGTAGTTTGTAAACGATAACGCTTGGTTAGATGCACCCATGTTAAAGCGCACTTGAATCGCTCCGTCAATAAAGTATTGGTTTGACGGGAACTGTACAGAGATTGCCCAGTGAAGGTTACGGAAATCAATAAAGTTAACGTGTTCAGGGTCAAATTGGTTAGAACCCTCTACCAATACTACTTCATTAAACCATACCGCACCTGTACTCTCATCTACATTACGTTGTAAGAAATGTAGGTTAAAGAACTCTTGAACGCCTCTGCCTAACACACGTGTATACACGCCTGCAACGTTTGTAACCAAACCTAAACGCACTGCAATATGGGTAGGAACATAGACTTTCATGAAATCTGTTTCTGGTGTTGCACCATGCGAGTTGATGTTGCGGTTAGCAAAATCGTTATGGTCAGAGTCGATATAAAACCAATCAGGTATTGTGGGTAGACGGTTAACACGGTTACCATGGTTAGCCATAGTATTAAACGCCATAGGCACTAAGTGGTTATTACCATCGGGGCTAGAACCAAATACGGTTGCTATACTTGCATTCAACATACCTGTTTGGCTAAAGTCTGGTCTAGTAAAGCCACTTACTTGAATCTCTTGGCTAGATAGCAAATATTGTCTGCTACCAAAAGTTTCGCCACCTGAAACGCCTGACCCTTCGCCACCAGTTCCTCCCTCACCTTCTAGTTCTAGTTCTAGTTCGGGGTCGCTGCTGCCACCAGCTCCGCCATCTAATTGAATGTTTAGATAGTGGCCGCTAGGCGCATGCATTCTTGATACTTCGTCAGAAACAGTATGGGCATCATCATCCCATCTTCCCGCCTCTGCTAAAAAGTCGAAATTACCAGGGTTAGACGAAACGCCCGACGTCAAGATTTCTACTTGCATAAAGAAACGAGTATGATCTAAAAACCCAGGAGAAGCACTGTCTACTTCAAAGCTAATCCATAAACCATGAGGTAATCCTTGTGTGCTAGAAAGTGCTTCTACAGTTAAAACTTGGCGGAAGCCGAAGTTAGAACGGATACCTGTACCAGGTTCTGTTACAGAAACTCTTGCAAAGCTAGATAGACCTCGTAGTGTATAGTCTGCGTTAAAAGGTACAAACGCACCGCCACGCATCACATCCATGTCACGAGTATGGCTTGTTAGCGTACCGATTTGTACACTACCTACTACAAAACGTAAGTCACCACCGTCTACGTTGTCGGGGTCAAAGAACATTTCGTCGATAGTATACTGACGGGTAGTAAACGCCACATTCGGTCTAAACGAACCTAAAGCATTGTTACTTTCGATAGAGTTGTTAAGCTCTGTACCTTGTACTGCTAGGCGCATAAAGTGTTGGCCCGGCAATAAACCATTACGCATTTGAGGAGCCGACCTGATTACATAGACATGCAACCTAACTGCAATGGTTACACCCACCGCATTTACGATATCTAGGTCTAATACGGTAGGAAGCGCACGATGTTGGATTGCACGAATTTCGATTTGGTCGATTTGATTCGCCGCACTCGCAAGAAGTACTCTGTTTTCTACAAACTGGTTGTTTGCATTGTCTTCGATAGCCTCGTTGTTTTCGTGGTCAAAGCTTAATCTATCATTACGCACACCAGGTACAGGGGTAGATACACTACCACCCGCCACCGCATCAGCGTGCATGATGTTAAAGTTTTGTGCCAATTGGTTACCCAAATCAGCAAACGCATCACCATGACGAGGGTTAGTGTTATAGCGGTGTACGCCAAAACCTTCGCCTTGATAAATGCCACTAGAGCGTACAAAATCATACGGCGTAATGCGCATAATGGTATCTCTAGGAATTCTAAAGTGGAAATGTACCGTTTCGTTAGCTACATTATCAGGGCTACCTACGCCCCATGTTATATTACCTTGACGGTCTGTAGGTTCACCTTGTGTATCAAATTCTTGATAACGAGTAGTAGGGTCCACACCGATACTGCCTGCATACGCTGCAACCGCACGGGTTAAGGTAGGATCTTCAACATGCACAAGTACACGTGCAGTAGCCGCTGTAGAACCTGATAGATTAAAGTCATGATAAGTGCCATAAAACGCTTCTCTAACGCCCATCATAGGTACGCCAAATTCTACGTTAAAGCCCATAGTAGAGTGAACTGCAGTTATACGTAAACCGTAGAAACGAATCGCATCTTCGCCACCAATACCACCTTCTACTTCCCACCATAAGCGGTTAGCACCAAATTCTAACTCTATATCGCTAAGCCTTGCTAGTACACTTGCACGCAAGTATAAGTCAATAAGCTCAACTTCAAAGAATCTTGCAAAGTTGGTAATGCTAGCCTCAGCAGCACCCGGTAAATAATACGTAAAGTTGGTACCATCTAAGAATGTACGTCCTGATTCAGTACGTAAATTGCCCATTTCTTCTAGCCTAGCAACATCAATAAACGTCATATCGTCTAAAGCGTGTCTTGCTAAATGATTTTGCGCATCCAACTCTAAAATGTAACTACCACCCCATGTAAACGCACCCAAACCTGTAGGAAACCCGTCTACATATTCTCTCACGTGGACAGAAGCAGGGCCAGTTAAGTCGGCATCGTTAATAAGAGGAGCATTCTCAAACTCAGGAACAACGGTAGCGTCTGTGTTGTTAAATACACCCGCAGAGTTATCCATATTGATAAGTGCAGCCTCGGTAGAACCAAAGCCAAAGGGGCTAAATACAGTATAGTCGCCTTGCTCCATGCCTAACGCATTAGGACGAACCGCTAACTCTGTTGCAATGCGGTCGTTAACGCTGATAGCAACAGGCAACCAAATACCAATATCAGAAGCATCACCAGGGTCTACTACACGTACCACTATATAGAAGTGGCCCATTACACGGTAACCATCGCCTTGGATACGGCTAGGTGCATCAGATGCATTACGTGCAATCTCGTTAATACCACGGTTTACGTTGTATTGGCTGCGTGACGCACGTATACCCGTAAGGGCAATATGTGTACCACCACCTGTAATTTGCGCTGTAGCAAACGTGTTTTGCGTAAGCTCGTTGCCTTGCATTACAACAAGGTTAGGGTTAAAGCCTGTAGGCGCAGTACCACTAGCAGTACCTACAACACCCTCGGCAACACTACGTCTGCCAACGCTGTCATAAGGATTAAAGTGTGCATTCGCACCCATCAAAAATTGATGTTCTACTGTTACAGGAACTTCATAGCCAAATTGGTCCACTTGGCGCCACTCATAGGTAGGAACAGCCATTTCAGCAATACGCAAAGTACCTACCGCATTATTAGCATCCGCCGCAATACTGGCTAAAGCAACTGAAGTAGTTGCGCCAACATCCAACTGGGCATGCATTAAGTTATTTAATCTACTACGAGAGTTGTCTACCCTAAACACCACATACACAGCTACCGTATTGGTAAGCGCACGAGGAGCCGCACCCAACACCGAGCGGTTTTCCACTAGCTGAATATAAGTACGCATGTAGATAAAGCGAGGCGAAAACGCCGCTGCTGCCACTCTAATCGTATAAGATGCTCTTGTATTACTAAGAGCCGCATGGTTATCACCCGCAAACATATTAACGTCTGCACGTAAAAGGTTAGGGTTATGTGCATACAACGCATGCGAAGTTGCATCAAAAGTAGGGTTAATGTTGACAAACGCAACACGATCTTCGCTGTTAACCGCCGTCATAAAGTCTGACGCATATACCGTAAAGTCTTGGCCAGGTTGAATCGGACGCTCTACCCACATTGTGATAGCATCAGCGTTTTCTGCATTAAATCTCCAACCGCTAAACACATCCGTAGTTACATCTAAAACTGCACTAGGCTCAGCATATAAATTACTTCTACCCACCATAAAGTAGTCATTTTGAGAATGGAAAGGCGTAACTGTACCCGCCCATTCGTTGTCTACATGGCTAGCGTCAGGCGCAATGGTACCTGTAGCACCTCTGCCCCACGTGTTATTCACCCACGTGCCACCAGTAGTCTCAATCGTAAACGATACAAAGTTGGTTAAAGTAATACCATCCACCACGCTTTGAATCGCTACATAAAATTGTCTTGCAGAACCATCTGCCCACAGTGTCCACGCATCTACCGTAATCACCATGTGGGTAGATGTCATGTTAACGCTTAACCAAGGGTTAGCATTGGTTAAAGGGCTACGGCTAGAATATACGTTGTTAGACGCAAACATTACCTCATTTGCACCCACCGTTGCCGCATTGTTTAAGTTACGCACGTTTAAATTTTGCGTAACAGGCGTAACATTTACACCATACGTATCAGTAACAATAGCAGAAGTTAAGTTGTTAGCAATTGCAATCGTACCACCACGAGCCACACTAAAGGCAGGGTTAGTACCCAACACGCTAGGAGGAAGCGTAATAACAAACACTACAATCACTTCACGAGTAGCAAACAATCTAACATTTGTACCCATGTTGTTTTCACGATGCTCTAACTGTAAACGTACATAAAAGAACATTTGCGTAAACGCTACATCCGAAACCTGTACGCTAATGGTTAAACTAGGCGCACCACCCACACTGCGGATAGGGTCAAACTGAGCGCCCGCACCAAACTGATTAAACGTAGTTTGGATACGATTACCCTGATTGTTATTCATATGAACATCTCTATTAAAGGCGTTCATGTTAAATACAGTATGGTCAAATTGTCTAGTTACACCCCCGCTCATGTTATAAATTACAGGGTTAAAGAAATCTGTAGCATACACCGTAAAACCAGCCGAACCAGGCGTGATAGCACGCTCCACCCACATAACAGGCGTTCTTTGGTTAGTATTATGAGGGTTGAATCTCCAACCTGTCGCATCGCCTGCAACGCTATTAGGAACCGCTTGACCAGGTGTAGAATAACCTAAGTAAAAATCACGGTTGTTATCTTCTAAATGCACAGAAGGGTTACCCGAATGGTACACACCTTGCACATCAAATGCACCTGTATACACCATAGCTCTTGCCGTAACCGTTAACATAAACTGAAAAGCATGGCTAGCGCCCGTATTATCGGTTATTGATATAAAGAAAGGACGTGCGTCTGTAGACGCTAAAATTTGCGTAATACGCAGGGTTTGATACCCTAAACCCGTTTGAGGGTTTAACCACACCCATGTCAACAACGCAGTAGCAGGTACAGTTAAATTATAGTCCTCAAAGATACCCACATTCGCTGAACCGCTATGCGTAAATGTAAACGTATGAATATGCATATCTTCTGCATCTGTTACAATGTTTAAATTAGGTACGTTAGGGCCTACAGCACCGTCACGATTAACGATAGCAAAATCAGGAATCGGATAAAGTATAGACTCGTTTGCACCCCTATTCATTATAAAACTAGGCACAGGGTCTTGCGCAGGTGCTCTTGAAGTTACCAAGAAGAACACCGTAACTTCCACCAAACTAAAGCGGTGGTTAGGGCTGTTGATGGCGTTATCTTCACGCATTTCTACGTTTAAAGTAACACGATGAAAAACAGGCTCAAAATAATCGATATGGTAATTGCCAACGTTAATCGTTACACTATGCGCAAAACCACTCAAAGGCGCACTTTGCGCCCAGTTATTAACTAAGCTTATTCTACCAGCGTTAGGATTATGAGGGTCAATAATAGGCGCAGGCGCACTACCGGCACTACCATTAGCAAACACAATACGATCCGCCGCATGATTCCCTCTAAAGAAATCACTTGCAAATACAGTAAAGCTTTGACCAGGCTGTACAACTTGTTGTACCCACATAGTAGGCATACCCGCAGTCGTGTTAAAATTCCACTCCGCAAACGAAGACGTTACAGCTGCAGCATCCATACCACGTACAGAATTACCCACTCGAAACAACCTAGCATCAGGGCTCATACCCTCTAAACCAGTCATATCGTTAGAATGCACACCACCCGCAGTTTGATGCCAGTTATTAGTTTGGCTCCATGCACCGTCTGTGGTAACAATTTGGAAAGGCACCCAAGATGCTAATCCACGACTGTTATGCACACGCACCCAAAAAGTACGGTTAGCATGCAGACGTAAATGTACCGTGTTAATACGCAATTGCGTAAAACCAGAACCCGTAGCACCGATAAATTCGTAAGAAATATATCTACCTTGCGCCAAAGTTCCACTGCCTGCAGCCATTCTAATCGCACCCACAGTACCACCACTAAATTCAATGTTCGTAGTACTTGCGTTGTTGTTATGACGGTCATCTACAAATAAATTGCCGTTAGGTAAATTAATACGCTTATCATTATCCGCCGCACGACCAAATGTTAAACTTGTACCTTGCGCACCACGAACCACGTTGTTTATAACAGCAGTACCCGTAAACGCAGGGGGTTGCGTTACCGTAAACACTAAGTATACGTTAATAGTAGTACCCACGTTAGTACCCGTAGTACGCTCAAACATCTGTACTTGAAATAACGCATAAAAGAAACTAGGTGTAAACGTACCATTTGCAGGCACATTAATGGTTGCACTATGACGACGAGAAGCCGCATTATGTACACCACCATCGTTTGCTTGGGTAAAGGTTAACCAACTTATAGTAGGTGCAGTATTACCCGCAGGAGTCGTAATCGTACCCCTTGTAGTAGTAAACATTAAACTATCAAAACCAGGCTCTGCCACACGCAAAAATAATTGCGGAGTTACAGTAAAGCTTTGGCCAGGGTTAATAGACATATGCACCCATGCCGTAACAGCATTACTCGCTAAACGGTTATGGTTCCAACCCGTAGGGGCTGTACCTGTTGCAGGGTCTGCCGTACTGGTATTTCTACCCACCGTCACGTTAGAGTTAGGTACGTTATTTGCACCCAAACCCGCATGAGGAGGTGTAACCGTTGCATGAGGCAAACCCGCATCCGGGGTCAAAACTGGGGGCGTAGTCGGTTGACCAGGCTGCCCGATACCCTCAAGAGAAACGGTTGCTATTCTAAACGATATCCAGCGGGTTAAGTTGAATCCGTTTTGTATTTCAATAAAAAATAACCTTCCATCACCGGGCATATGCGTAAATATTCGGGTGATGTTTATCGCCGTTGCCGTTACCGTATACTCTAATACCGTAGAAGCATTAGCACCCCCCTGCGAATCTACACGCATGTTAGCACCCGCATTGGTACCAGGGTTTCTAAACGTAATCGCACCTGTAGTACCTGTATGGATAGTAGTAACGTTTAATTGGCTAATACCCAAACCACCCGCATTTACGTTAATAGAAAAACTACCACTAGCCGCATTGGCTACCGTGCTACGGGTCAAGAAAGGGTTATTGGTGTTAAGACCATCACCACCACGAGTCATGGTAGGGATTGCGCCTTGCGTGGGGGCAGTTGCCACCCTAAATGCAACATATACGTTTTGGGTTAAGAATAATACATCCGTTTGATAATGCTGGCGCAACTGTAGTGTTACACGCACATACACGAAGTTTGCACTTACCGCACTGGCAGGCATATTAATACGCACACCATTCCATTGCGCCGCATGAGGCGCAGGTGCCGCACCCGTAGAAGTTGCCGTAGCCCCCGCTGGCGTACCACCTTGGAAACTTGCCGCACTGACAACAATTCGGTCAAACGTACCATTACCAGCAGTTCTAAACCAAGTAGCAGGGATATCCCTTGTAGTACCCGGTAAAATAGGATGCTCTAACCACATGGTAGGTGCATCGTTAGTAATACGGTTATGCGTCCAACCTGTCCATGCACTGTCTATAGCAGGCTCTGTAGTAGTTCTGGCACGGCCGATTCTAAAACTGTTATTATTACCCGCTTGGCCTGTACCGATAGCACCACCAGCAGAGTCACCCCAGCCATTAGCAGTCCCCCAGGTACCCGCATTAGTACTCACCCTAAAGCGCACCCACGTTATCTGCCCTACACTATTGGCGACTCGTGTCCAAAAATATTGATTGGTCATATGGCGCCTTGGCTGAACCGTTACAGGGCCATTCGCACTTCCCGTCCAAGTTAAAAAGCCTGTTGCCACTTGGTTAGGGTTACCCGTTCCGCCATTAGGCTGGGTAGCACTACCCAAAAAGATTCCCGTATTGTTGCCCACACCACTAAACGTTAACGCTCCCGTTACCGCACTAGAGTTAGGGTCCGTTACATTCAACGCAGCTATACCACGGTTCGCTCCATTATGAGCCGTACGTGCAAACGCCGTAATGTTCGCACCACGATTCGCCGTAAAGTTAGGCAACGCACCTTGCACAACAGGAGCCGCACTCCTAAATACAATATACACGTTTTGGGTTAAAAACAACAGATCCGTTTGATAATGCTGGCGCAACTGCAGTGTTGCACGCACATAGAAAAAGCCTGTGCCTACCGCACTCGCAGGCATGTTGATGCGCACACCATTCCATTGCGCCGCATGAGGCGCAGGTGCCGCACCTGTTGAACCTACCGTTGCACCACTAGGCGTACCACCTTGGAAACTTGCACCACTAAATACTACTCGGTCAAATGCTGTACTACCAGGAGTTCTAAACCAAGTAGCAGGGATATCCCTTGAAGTACCTGGTAAGATAGGATGCTGTAACCACATGGTAAGTGCATCGTTGGTAATACGATTATGCGTCCAACCCGTCCATGCATTCTCCATATTAGGTTCTGCAGTAGTACGGGCACGACCGATTCTAAAACTGTTATTGTTACCCGCTTGACCTGCACCAATCGCACCACCAGCAGAGTCACCCCAACCATTAGCAGTACCCCAAGTACCAGCATTAGCACTTACCCTAAAGCGAGCCCATGTTATCATACCCAAACTATTTGCCACACGCAACCAAAAATATTGGTTGGTCATGTGTCTACGGGGCTGAACCGTCACAGGACCATTAGCACTACCCGTCCAGGTTAAAAAACCTGTTGCCACTTGGTTAGGGTTTGCCGTACCGCCATTAGGCTGCGTAGCATTACCCAAAAAGATTCCCGTATTGTTGCCCACACCACTAAATGTTAATGCTCCTGTTACCGTGTTAGGGTTAGGATCCGTTACATTCAACGCAGCAATACCACGGTTAGCACCATTATGCGCCGTGCGTGCAAACGCCGTAACGTTTGCTCCACGATTCACCGTAAAGTTAGGCAACGCACCTTGCACAAGGGGTTGAGTAAGTACCGTAATACGTACAAAGCCATTACCGCCTTGCCCTGTTTGATTATCTGCAAAGTTTGCCGCAGCCGCTGCTGCTACGGGCATAGTTTGGTTACCCGCACGTAAACGACCATTAGTAGCCGCACCTTGCACACGAGAAGAACCGCCGCCACCGCCGGCACCAGCTGTTCCGCCACCGCCACCGAACCAACCGCCGCCACCGCCGCCGCCGGGAATGCTACCATTAGCACCACCGCCACCGCCAAAACCACCAGTTCCAACCGCCTGATCAAATCGCCCGCCAGCACCTCCTACACCATTGCCGCCACCAGCCGCAGAACCCGCTTGTTGACCACTAGCACCATTAAAACCGCCGCCGCCGCCGCCGCCCCAACCGCCGCCGCCACCCATGGCACCAGATGCACTCGTCCCAGCTCCACCAAAATTAGTGCTACCAAACGTACCGCCTACACCGCCACCGCCGCCAGAACTCCAGTTTGTGGTACCATTACCACCACGACCACCAACTGTCCCTGAACCCGCTAAACCAGCGGTTCCTGCACCTGAGCCCGAACCACCGCCGCCACCAGCACCTGCTCCGCCACCACCACCTGATGATGTTGAACCATTGCTGCCAACTGGAGCACCACCGCCGCCACCAAAACCGCCTGCATGATTGCCGCCGTTACCGCCACCGCCACCGCCACCAGCAATTACAATACGAGTATCGTTAGCAAAACTAGCTGCGCTATTAGTTAATACTGCTGAACCGCCGCCGCCGCCGCCATTATTACCGCCTTGCATACCTGTCCTAATCCATAAAGTAGGGATAGCTGCCGTTGTAGTAAACATGCCCGAAGCGTATCCACCACGGCCACCACCACTACCACCACCTTGCGCACCCCATGTTTCTATAAACAATCGGGTACCTACAGGTGCCGTTACTGTACGGTTGGTGGTAGTATTTGCCGCAAACGTTATAACCTGAAAAGCTCCAGCCGTCACAGGTTGACCAGATTGAGTTTGCAACCACGCTGCTTGCGTAGCATTTAAGGTTACGTTTTGGCTGGTTCCACCACTGGTAGTAGCCGACTGCAACGCCTCAGTATGTACGCCGCCGCCACCTGCGATATCTCCGCCTACCTATGCCGCCGCCAATTCCGCCATTAAATACAGCCATACTGCTTGCAGCCAATAGTAAAGCAGAGATAATTGCTATCAACACAATTACCATACGTTTACCAAAACCGTTAGACACCACAGCAGATTTAGAGGTAGGTGCAACACCGACACCCACACTCTTAACCGCAGACACACGCTCTTGCTTTGCAGACGCCACCTCGGCTACCTGGTTCTTTTTGTTCAATTCTTTCTTCGTTCCCATAAAATTCTTACCTCTCATAATAAGTCTTTTTACCTTGTATACTTACTGTTTATGTATCAATGTACTATCTTGTCGACAAAAACTAGGTATTTAGCAACTAAATATACATAAAATATACAAATATGTACTTATGTTAACACTTTGTTCATAACTCGTCAAGCGTTTTACACCCCATTTATTAAATTTTTTTAACAAATTATTAATTTTTTGTATTTAACCACCTGTACGATACAGGTGAGCCTCCTTTTTTCAGATTTCCACCCACCCGTAGGTCGCAGTCCCCTGCGACCCGTTGGATTTTTTCCACCCAGGGAAAAAACCACCTTTCCTCGGGGCGCAGAGGACTGCGACCCCTACATGGTTGACGCAATAACCATACAAACCCATCACACCAATCGCACAAACCACCAAACACCACTCATAAATGCAAATATCCCACAACTGCCCACCCCAAAACCGTCTTAATCACTAACAATTAAAACGGTTAAGATAATTTTGGCGGTGTTAAATTTTCATGATGTCCAAATAATAAGGTGCGGGTCGCAGAGGACTGCGACCCCTACATGGTTGTTTCGTCAGCCCACCCGTTGGATTTCCGTCCACCCGTAGGGGTCGCAGTCCCCTACATGGTTGTTTAATTTAATTGCTATCGATTTTAATAATTAACCACACATAATCCTTGCATCAATCATATTTAATTTTTAACCACCTATACAAAAAAACCGTCTTAATCACTGACGATTTAGACGGTTTACGGTTTTGATGATTTCA
>JGI990J12352_1000052_pt1 | contig 23767 bp, 21 predicted proteins | sample Intmic4MA4BA4MSA_FD_12352 | JGI IMG/M metagenome (IMG submission 12352) | reverse complement strand
CGGACTCAAGTTAAAGCTGGACTTGCCATTTTTGGTTCTATTAAAGACGCTTCTTCTGTAATGGCTTATGGACAATGGCAGGCGCTTGGTTGGGATAAGATGGAAAATCCATATAACTTAGCTCATGAAGAAGCAATTAAATTCAACGCGGCTATACTTCCTCCTTTAGGAATTACTGCCCAAGATTCAGAAGATGGCGGAGGTCGCATTGGAGATGATATTTTCATCCTCGATAAGCCAGGTGTTTATCAAGTTTCGTGGGAAATCCCTATCGAAGCCACAAATACAGTAGAATCAGTAGAACTGGTCTTACAATTAAATGATACGACAATTTACTCCAAATCTTATTCTCCATTACCAATTGGTGTCGTTTCTGGAACCGCTATCGTTTCGACCACTACAGAGGGCGAAAAACTTAGTTTCCTAAACATCCAAGCAAATGATACAGGCGATATTATCCAAATCGGAAACTACGCTAACCTTGCTATCCACCAAATTTCCGAGGTAAGCCCGCAAGGTAACTAGTGTCCCATTAGGCTAGAAATCATAGAAATTTGCGGCCTTTTCACCATCATACTTCGTCAGTTTCTCCTCATGTACTTTCTTGGTACACCGCGTCATTGATTCCTCGAATTTTGAAATTTTTACTTAAACGGTACCCCGTCATTAATTATGAAGCCTTGTACTAGACGCCCTTCTAACACACTGAACTGCCAATGTAGTCATGGGAGAGGTTTAAGATGATTGACATTCTATCAGTAGATATCTAAGTAATAAATAGTTTTTTAAGACGAAAGACGTTGAGCACATAACATGCTCAACGCCTTTTGCCATTTTTATTGTTTGTGTTTAAAGTTAATTAGAGTTAGGTGGTTCTCATGATTTTTATTTCAATAGCGGTAAATTCTTGGTTTTCGTTGAAATATCCGAATATGGTCAGATGATCTTCGAGTTCGATGTCGTCAATATTTACGATTGTTATTGTTGGATTCTGCCAATTGCCGCTGTAAGTAGAGATAGTCGTTGCTTCTGTGAAGTGTATTTCTATTTTTTCGACATCTTCTCCGGGCATAGATACAAGCGTTTCCCCAGTTCCTTCTAACATTTCATGTCTAAATTTTTCTATTATAATTCTGTCATTTAAATTTTCATGAACACTGCCTATTATATTATAAATTTCTTCGACATCCATATTGTCTGGTATTTTTAAATCATCAGGGATAAATTGGCCAGATTCTGTTACAGTCCCTCCATCTGCTACCATGATTCCTTCATGACGTCCTGTTTGCGGGAGAATGCTTGAAATAGCTGGATGATATAAGAATACGATACCGATGAAGGATAAGGCTAGGTAAAGTGCGCCTTCATTTTTTAGTAGTTTTGACGTGGTTTTTATTTTTTGATCTTTCAATTCTCTGTTTAGAAACTTATTTAGAGTGCAAAATATACCATATCCGATGACTGCGCCTGCTGTGTTTACAATTAAATCGCTAGTTGATGACACACGAAGGGAAAACAGCTGAATAAATTCAATTCCAGCGGAAAGAGAAAATGCACAGATAGCAACTTTTTTAATCGACCTAAGTCCAGGCCATATAAAGGGTAATAAAAACCCTAATGGCATAAGCATTAAAATGTTGAAAAAATACGGCACAATATCTGATGATGTTGTAAATGGTATCAGATAAATGCGATCCCAATGAATTCTTGGCATTGACCACCAAAATGCGCCTGCAATTCCAGTTTGGATATACATCATCATCAAATAAAGATAGAAAGTCATTCGCCAAATGAAATATTTTATACTTGATTTACGACCATCTTCTTTGCGTATTTTAAAAATATACGAAATCTCACCTAAGATAAGTGTGCAAGCGAACATAAAAATAGCTGGAACGATTGGTCCAAAACTATGAAATAATCGTATAAATAAATGATGACCTTCACCAATATGCATAATAAAACCTCATCTTTCAAAATAACTAATTGTTTAAAAAATATTCATATATCGTAAATGCATCGGTGATATGTGTGTACTGATTTGTTTCATTTTGTACGGCTCCAAATGTAATTAATATAAACTCATGCACGCCATTTGTTGCAAGACTTGCTAAGCAGCGTCCAGCTTCATTTGTAAAACCAGTTCGACCACCGACGATTTGACCGCCTTTAAATTCTGTCGTCTGCATATTTGCAAATAATGTGGAAGTCATCATGCGATTTTCACCTTCAAAATTTGTAAACGCATGCGTTTTGGTTGTGAATATTTCACGAAATATTGGGTTACCTAGTGCATATCTTAATAAAATCGCTATATCATGAGCTGTCGTATAATGAAATTCATTGTGTAAGCCGGATGCATTGGTAAAATTTGTGTTTTTCATGCCAAGCATATTTGCTCTTTCATTCATGAGTTGTACAAATGCTTCGTATGAACCTGCAATATTATATGCAATAGTCGAGGTAGCATCGGCACCTGAGGGTAACATTGCACCGTATAACACGTCCATTAATGATCTTTCTTCACCATTCTCAAAGCCAGCTACTGATGCGTTTGCTAGTATGAGTTCAGTGAAATCTGCTTTCACAGTCATCGTATCGTGTTGAGCTTGCTCAATCCCAACTAATATGGTCATGATTTTCGTGAGCGATGCAGGATTTACACGTTCATTTGCACCATGTTCAAATATAACTTCATTAGTTGTCAAATTGATTAATAAGGCTTGCTGGCTGTACATATTGAAATTAGCATCACGATATGTGGGTGTACTTCTGGTTGTATCATAATAAAATAATTCAGTGTTATTTATAGGATGTATTTGTGACTCAACAAGCTGATTGTTTAACAGATTTAAGAGATTTATTGAATACTGCACTAAAATAATAGCAATGGCTAACATTATACCAAAAATTACTAATTTCCTTTTCCTCTTTTTCATCAAAACATCCACCTTTTAATTTAATTAATGTCTACTGAATAACAGCGAAGGTAAAGTATCGCTGAATTATCAAAAATAGATTACACAAAAGTCTAGCCACAATGCGTGAAAAATTAAATGTGATAATACTTAATGCAATGCTTGAGTGTGTCGTTTCCTCAAGTCGTGTTGTTATTTTATCCAATCCAAAACAACATTTCATTGTACTGAAACTTCTTTCAACTTCGATTCTATCGGCATTGTCAATCCGTCCTACTTTTTTATCTCGCACGGTATCTTTTTTTGGTAGTCCTAGTGATGGACCCGATAATCTAATTCCATGCTCTTTACAGAATTTGATGTTCTCTCGATAAACTTTGATAGTTTCGATTATATCAATATTTGACTCATCAGTAGAAAGTTCTTTATCGTTTTGGTGTTACTATATATAACAGCTATAAACGTTGACAATAACACAATAAACAGACCGACACTATAAAAAATAACCGTTGTTTCTAAATCAAGTGACACATCAAATACTTCTACCATTTCTTCGGTTGAGAGTTCCCGAACTCCCAATCCACCCCAGTTCCACATCAAATCATCAGGATCAAAAAACATAGCTGCACTTGGCAAACTTCTTTCTGCATTTGCAAGCTCTGTTCTAATCATCGTTTGCGACAGATTTTGTGAGATAATACTTCCAGCAAATACAGCAAGGGTTAAGCTGATCATTGACATAATAACAACCTCAAGCATAATTTGCACCATAATCTTTGACTTTTTCTCCCCTAGAGCTAAATAGACGCCTATTTCATAGCGACGATCACGCAAAAATAACAAGATTAGTAAAGTTAAAACCACGACAGTACCTCCAATTGCAAACCACAAAATCATGCTAGTAATATCTTGCAATGTTATCATTGCCGCTGAAAGGGAAGCGAATGTATCTGTTAAGTCAATAATCGTCCAAACATCAGGTAGTATTGGCTCTGTTGCTGCTCTGAAAGCATCTAAATCAAATGGGTCATATAAAACAAAAATGACGCCTATCTCCTCTTGAATAGGAAAACCATGAAGATCAAAATTAGCAAATAAATCCCCCTCTTCGATCATAACAAGCCTGTTGAGATCAATATCTCTTGCAACTGAATTCGGAACATACATCCGATTTGAAACATTAGTAATTCGATTCCATTCTTGATGTCGTTGTTGATTTGTCGCCGTATTAGGTAAATCCTGTGGAATTACATCAAAAAAACCAATGACTTCAAATTCATAATCTTTTTGTACAAGAATATTTTCCTCTAAAAAATTAATGCCTTCTGACCAATCAAAAATAATACTATCTACCTGAAATGTTGAGCCAATAGATAAATTATTTATCTCTGCAAAGCCTCTTGAAACAACAGCAACATGTATGCCATCACGTATTTCTGAATCCGTAAATGTTCGACCCTCAACAATTTCAATTACCTCCTCATCCACATCCCATAATTGCGAAATTGAAGTTCCTTTTAACCGAAAACTAGAAAATGCTGTTGGATAGTTAACAGGATTACCCATAAAATGCTCTGGTTCATAATTTGCTAAATCAAAGCTTGATACAATTGAAGTAAAATAATAATTATAATGACTCACATAAGATAGTTCACCAATCTCACGCATCATTTCTGGTGTTAAACTGTCAGGTTTTGGTATTTCGCCTGACCAAATAACCTCTTGTACATCTCGATCAATTTCAAGTGTAACAATTGGACGCATATTTCTTCTTAAATTAGTATCTGTGTTCACAATTGCAGTTTCAACTGTTAGAGCACCTAAAACAAGTGTACCTAAAATAAAAACTAAACAAGCCAAAATAATTGATTTTATTGGTTGTCTGGAAATGCTAATCCAACTACGTTTTAAAAACGTCATTTGCCGTCCCTCCTGCTATATTTTACAATAAACTGGATTTAAATCCATACCCAAATAACAATTTTTCTTGCTAGAATTTCACCATCAAGTTCTTGCATGAAAATTGTAACCGACTCATCTATAGAAAGATCACTAAATGAACCTTCCCAGCGTTCAAGTTCACTCATACCATCAGATTCAACCAATTCAAATCTGGTATTTTCATCCACGATCACTATTGTTTCAGTATACGGGTCAAAACCCGCCATATCTACTTCTACACCATCTACTTCTACGGTTTCAGAAGTTCCCAGAAGTATTTCAAATCTGTCATTACCAATATCTATAACAATTCCCGATATTTCATCATACTCTAATAAATCATCTCTGTTATTAACTTCAAAGTTTTCAACATTTTCTTCACTAGTAGATGGCTTATCATTCAAACTTGTATCTGTTTCAGCAGTAACAACATTACTAACTTCATTACCTTCATGCATCGATTCACCAGCACATCCAATTAACACAATCATTCCGACTAGTACAAATGGAATTAATTTTTTCATTACCTAACACTCACTTTCTGTTTAATCTCACACCATCAAAAATTTGCGTCCCCCTTATTTGCTAAACTAACCTCATAACCTTGACTCAATAAATATTCACAAAGAGCATTTACAATACCTTGATCATCTTCAACTACTAATAAATTCTAACATCGAAATCACTCTTTTTTACAACTGAATTTTTAACAAAAACGTATACAAATCTTGAAGTTTTTGTTAAGAAAAACTAAAAACTACACAATCTTACATGTTACTCCTATTTTACACTAAAGCACTGACTAAATCAGCATTGTTCGATAATTTTAATTACAAATATTTGCAATTATGTTATACCAGTAACTCCAAAGTCTGTCACATCAATACCTTTTTCGGATTCATCTTGGTAATATATATAACTGGTAAAACCGTCGATAATAAAACGACAAACAATCCAACACTATAAAAAATAAGTGTCGTTGTTAAATCAAGTGAAACATCAAATGCAGCTAACATTTCCTCTGGTGACAATTCTTCAACAGCCATTCCGTTCCATCTAAAAACCAAAGCATCTGGATCAACAGCCGTCGCCATGCTCTGTACCTTATTTGTCTCATGAGAAAGTTCTGTTCTAAGCATGAATAAAGACATATTTGCTGAAACAAGATTTCCAACAAAAACAGCAAACATGACACCAATTAGTGCTATCACAACAATTTCTAACACGACTTGTGCAATAATTCTCACTCCTTTTTCTCCCAAAGCTAGATAAATACCTATCTCATGGCGACGATCACGCAAAAACAGCATGATTAACAGACTTAAAATCATTAATGTTGCAAGGATTGCCCCCCATAAAATCCAGTCTGCAACATGTTGTAGTGTCGCCATTGAGTTTGAAATTGCACCAAATGTATCTGTTAAATCAATCATTGTCCAAAAATCAGGCAACATTGGTTGTGCGATAGCTCTAAAAGCATCTAAAGCCAATGGGTCATATAGAACAAAAAGAGCATCAACTGTTTCCATACTCAACCATATTTCTGGCAAATCATTTTCCATAATCATTAAACGCTCTTGCTCACTTGTAAAAGATTGTGCTTCTCTTGCAATCACATTAGGAACATAGATTCTATGCGTAATGATACCAATTCGATTCAACTCCTGATGTACTTCATGGTCACTTAAATCTTCCAAGTTTCTTCTGACAATATCAAATAATCCAATAATCTCTAATTCATAATCAATCCTTGCAAAAACATCATCCTCCGAGGTAGAAAAACTTCCTTCTGGCTGATTAAAAATAACATTACTAACCTGAAACATTGAGCCAACAGACAATTGATTAATCTCTGCAAATTCCCTTGATATAACGGCAACTTTTGCACCATCATTAATTTCAGAAGATGTAAACATTCGTCCATCGACCAAATTAATCGTTCCTTCTGTTATATCCATCAGTTCTAGATTCGAACTACCAATTAAATTAAGAGTAATCCAATCTGAGTTGAGATTCTCACCTACGGGGAAAAGTTGAGACCAATAATCTTCTAATTCAAAACTACCAACCCCAGTCCGATAGGAATAATCAAAATGACTCACATAAGGTAGATTCCCTATCTCTATTATTACCTCGGTTGGTATTAGAGTAGGCATGCTTGGCATCATATCATTTTCCTCAAAAAACATCTCTCTGTCCAGTTCAAAAGTAATAATCGGACGCATATTCCGCCTTAAATTGGCGTCTGTATTTACTATTGCACCTTCAACTGCTAATGCACCAGAAACGATAGAACCTAAAATAAGAACTAACAACAATAAAATAATTGATTTTCCAGGTCTTCTTAAAATACTAATCATTGCCCGTTTCAAAAAATTCATCTTGAATCATCCTTTCTCATTTCATGAAAACTCCCAAATTCCTTGTTAAAAATTCATTACCAAGATGTTCACCTAAAGCATGAACAAACCATTTATTGAATTCATCGAACAAATCCGTCCCAAACTGAATTCTATGAATTCAAAGACGATTTCAGCATCCACGATAATTGTCATACTCTCATCTGAAATAACAAATACATCCTCCGATTCTTCAACACCAGTGGTTTACGCCTCTAAAACACTTATTTCAAATCTCTCAACTTCAATAATTTCAATCAAATTTGAAACTTCATAAGTATTATGAATAATGGTTAATTTTTACAAGCACAATCTTTAATCCTTTTTGACTACTTTTAAAATATCTAATTCCTGTTTTTATTATTAAAGCCTTATGGCTGAAAATGACCTTCAAATTATATATATTCCAATTTTTTAAAAAATACATTGCTAGTGCTTGCCGGTAGTTCTTATTCAGTAGACATTAATTAGCAAGTTAATTTTAACAAACGAAAGTAAAATTAAATCTCCATTTTGATAAAGTTTTGGTAAAGAAAAAACTTGCCTAAGTAGGACAAGTTAATAATAATTTCCATTTTAAACTTCGATTAGTATAGTATTAATTCAATGGAATTCTCACTGTGAATCTAACTCCTTCTTTCACATTTTTAATTCCATATTCAAATCCATGTAAATCAAAAATATTTTTAACAATGAATAATCCTAAGCCGCTACCACCTGTATGACGATTTCGCGAGCTATCGACTCGATAAAATGGGTTGAAGATATTTTTTAAATCATCTGCATCAATACTTGCGCCTGTATTTTGCACGCTTAACATTATAAATTCATCAACCTTTTTAAGTTTAATATCTATCGACTCACCAGAAGTGGTATAAAAAATTGCATTGTTGATGATGTTTGAAATAGCAATTTCAATTTGTTGTTCGTCAGCTTGTGAAGTTAAATTAGTATCTAAATCTTTATGAATAGTTATATTTCGATTTTCGGCCAATGTTTGGTGCATGTCACAAATTTTTGTAAACAATACCGTGATATTCGTATGCGCTAGGTTAAGTTTCATTTTTTCGCCTTCAAGGTTAGAAATGGTTAAGATTTGGGAAACTAATTTCTCAAGAATTTTTGTCCAATTGTAGGCACTGTTAAGATATGTATCGCGGTTTTTATATGCTCCGATTTTGTCAATCATACCGCCGATTTCGCCTTTTAGGACTGTGATGGGTGTTTTTAATTCGTGGGAGATTGATGTGAATAGATTTCGGCGTTGTCGTTCTTGTTCACGTTCGCGCTGCATGTCTTCTTTTAGTTTTGCATTAGCTACTTGTAAGTCGTCAAGGGCATTTTTTAATTCAGCGGACATATAATTCAGATTATTTGACAGGTCGCCGATTTCATCACGGCGGTTAATTTTCAGGTTTTTGTCAAATTCCAATTTTCTTAATTTTTTCGATTCGTGGGATAATTTAACAATTGGGCGAGCCAGATAAAATGAGTACAACGTCGAAACAGTAAGCGAAACAAAGAACATCACGATTAAAATTTGATTTTGTAAAGTAGAAATAATTGCCAACACGCGTTCTGCTGGTTGGAATGTGCCATTCACATTAATAGCAAAACCACCAGCTTCGTGAGTATAAAAATTCAATTGACCTGTTGAAACAACTAAATTCCCGTGTGCAATATGGGGCTCCTCCTGAGTGGTTCCACGGCCGTCTACTTCGTAAATAACTGCGCCCAACCAAGCGGTAATAGGTTCGATTTCCCAAACGGTAATGCTCATATTATAGTTAGTAGCATAATGTGTTACGATATCTACAACTGCAGGCGGAAATGACACTGTATTATCATCAGATGTTACGCTATATCCAACATCCTTTGAGAGGTCACCTATCCGATAGATTCCCCGAATTTCACGTTCAAGTTCTTCTACAAGTTGATTAAATTCAATGAAAAATTCTTGTTCATAAAGCCTAGGCAAAAGATTTTCAATCACGGCAAAGGAAACAAAAAACGTACTCATCAATACTGAAAATGTGAGTAAAAAAATCTTAATGTTTAATCCAATCTTAATCTTTTTTTGCAATTTTATAACCTACCCCTCGAATGGTTTGGATGTAGTTACCTGAGAGCTTTTTACGCAAATTTTGAACATGAACATTTACAACCTTAGCGTTGCCAAAAAATTCATATCCCCACAACTGCTCAAGCAACATTTCACGTGTAAAAACAATGTTCTGATTCATAAGTAGTAAGCGTAAAATTTCAAATTCTTTATGTGTAAGCTCTACTTTGTTCCCCGATTGCAATACTTCTAATCCCTGTATGTTCATCACTAAATCTTGATAGTAAATTAAATGCTCATCCTCTATCAGCTCATGCAGGGTGCTTTCTTTGCTTCTCCTAAGCAATGCCGCCACCCGTGCTAAAACCAGTTTCATATCAAAGGGTTTTGTTATATAATCATCAACTGCAAGCTCAAAGGCCTTCAACTGATCTAAAATATCCCCCATTGCTGTAATCATCATCACTGGGATGTTTGATGTTTTACGAATGAGTTCAAGTACGACAAAACCATCAATTTTTGGCATCATGACATCAAGTAGTATCAAATCAAATACTTCATTTTGGAATCTTGAATAGCCATCCATTCCATTATCAGCAAGTTCAATGGTATAGCCAGCATCTTCGAGATAATTTTTTAAAATATCTTGAATCGCAATTTCGTCTTCAATGATTAAAATTTTCTTGCACATTATTTTATCATCTCACTTATATCAAGTCATATCTGTATTAATATTTTATCATGTTTTGGTAAAGTTATGGCAAATTTTTGATAAAGATGAAACAAAACTACTCAAGCCACCTTGCTTATGGTATACTATCTGTATTTAGGAAGCAGTTATGATAGCGACCTCTTTTAAGGTTGGATAGTTTTCATTGTTGGGTTTTCTTTTGACGGTTGTTTGCAACCGCCACTTGGGGAAAAATTTTTGTTTGAAGTAATGGAGTGAGATTTATGAAAAACGAGTTGTTGCGGGATTTAGAATGGCGTGGGTTGATTAATGATTGTACGGATACGGACGGCTTAGATAAACTGCTTTCAGAGGAAAAGATTGCGTTGTATGCTGGTGTTGATCCGACGGGAGATAGTATGCACATCGGGCACCTTTTGCCATTTTTGGTTTTGAGAAGGTTTCAGAATGCTGGGCATCAGCCGATTGTTTTGGTTGGGGGGGCGACGGGGTCGATTGGGGATCCGAGTGGGAAAACGAGTGAGCGTCAGATGCAAAGTATGGAGACTGTTTCGCATAATGTGAGATGTTTGAGCGGGCAGTTGGCTTCGATATTTGGTGATGATGCGAAGTTTGTGAATAATTATGACTGGACGGCGGATTTGAGCATTCTTGATTTTTTGCGTGATTTTGGAAAAAGTTTCAATGTGAATCATATGATTGCCAAGGATACGGTGAAATCGAGGCTTGAAACTGGGATTTCGTTTACGGAATTTTCGTATCAAATTTTGCAAGCGATGGATTTTAATCATTTGTATGCAAATCATGATTGCAAGTTGCAAATTGGTGGGAGTGATCAATGGGGCAATATTGTTGCAGGGCTGGATTTCATCCGTAAAAAGCAGGGTGAGGAAAAACGCGCGGCGTTTGGATTAACGTTGCCACTTGTAACAAAATCAGATGGGACGAAATTTGGCAAGTCTGAGTCGGGTGCGGTATGGCTTGATAAAGAGAAGACGAGTCCATATGAAATGTATCAATTTTTCTTTAATACGGCAGATGCTGATGCGGTTAGGTTTTTGAAAATGTTCACGTTCTTAACGCAGGATGAAATTTTAGAAATTGAGGCAAAGTTTGAAGCGGCACCTCACGAAAGACTGGCGCAAAAGTCGTTAGCTCGAGAAGTTGTGACATTTATTCATGGCGCAGAAGCGTTCAATCAAGCGGTGAAAATCACGGAAGCATTATTCTCTGGAAATATTGCAGGCCTGAGCCAGGAAGAAATCGCCGTAGGATTTAAAGACGTGCCATCTATTAGCGTGACTGAGGATTTGGGATTAATTGACGTATTGATAGAAACTGGTGCAGCAAGCTCAAAACGCGAGGCGCGCGAATTCATCACGAATAATTCCATATCTATTAATGGTGAAAAGCAATCCGATTTGGAGTTTGTTGTCTCAAAAGCAAGTGCGATTGGCGAGAAGTTCACTGTCATCCGTCGCGGTAAGAAAAAGTACTTCTTGATTAAGCATGATTAGAAAATTGCGCCAGAATCAGTTCAAGCACATACAAATGGCGCTTCGCGTCTTTCATAGCCCAAGTCGTAGAGTCCACGACTTGGGTAACCTAGATTCAAGTTTAGCGCAGGATTTTAGAAATAGGTAAAAATTTTTTAAAAAGCAAGCATCTGGAGATGAACTGCTTGATTAGGGGGAATTTGCATGGCAACACAAGTTAAAATATTTGATGAAGAACATGAAAAAGATTTAGAAGAAAATGTCAATCAGTTTCTCGGAAGTCTTAGCGACGAGGAGCTGGTGGACATCCAATACAGAATTTCACACTTTGGTGACCATTCAGGTCAAATTTATAGCTATTCAGCGATGGTTGTTTATAAAGATTGAAAAAGTGGTTGAATGAAGAGATGATGAAAATGTCAAATTCAATAAGTAAGAGAAGGCGTATGTTTAATAGCTTATTTTCCTTCTACCTTGTGTTTGTTGTTATGGCCTGGAAAGAATGGTGGCTTTCAGGCAAATTTTTTTATGATGAAGTGGATCAATCGGCGCAAAGCAATACTTTTCCACTTCTACTGATTGGATTAACGGCAGGGGTTGCGGTCTGCTTTCTGGCCTTAGTCATTTCTAAAAAAATTGTGAAAAGTTGACTCTCAATAGGAGGCTCCTAATTTTGGATAACGACTAATGAAGGTATTGATTTACCTATATTTAAAAGCTCATCTGAATGTCCTAATAAATGGGAAAATATTTTCTAAGAGCGGTAGTATCTTGAATGCTGCCGTTTTTTGTTTTGAAATTGAAAGAAATTAAAAATAGAATTATTATAAAGGATAGCCAAAAAACATTGATATTTTAATATATATATTGTATAAAATATTAATGAAAGAAGTTTTTTAAGACATGAAAAGGGAAAGGTAGCCGAATTTTTGGCTACCTTCCTTTTCAATGCTATTTGAAGTGTTTTTAGGTTTTTCCCAAATATTGTGCGTAATTTTGTTCCGCTTGTGCCCAGTTGATGACGTGGAACCAATTGTCGATGTATTCGTTGCGGCGGTTTTGATTTTTGAGGTAGTAGGCGTGTTCCCAGACGTCGAGGTTGATGACGGGTGTTAGGTTGCACAGGATTTGGGTGTCTTGGTTTGGTGTTTTGATGATGTAGAGTGTACCGTTTTTGTCTGCGACGAGCCATGCCCAGCCTGAGCCGAAGATTTCTAGGCCAGCCGATTTGATCTCGTTTTTGAAGTTTTCAATTGAATCGAATTTTGCGATAATCGCGTCAAATAGTGGACCTGAGGTTGGTGTCGCGCTGTTTTTGGATAATAATTTGAAGAATAAATTGTGGTTGTAAACGCCGCCACCGTTGTTTTTGACGGTCGTCCTGATTGACTCTGGTAGATAATTTAGATTAAACAACAACTTTTCCAATGACCAGCTTTGAAATTCTGGATACTTTTCCAAGGCGTTATTTAAGTTTGTGACGTAAGTGCGTAGATGTTTATCGTGGTGAAGCTCCATCGTCTTGGTGTCGATATAGGGCTCCAATGCATCAAACGTATATGGTAACGGTTGCAACTGGAACGGATAACTCTCTGACATGGTAAATCCCTCCAAATTTTTCTCATATCCTTTATTGTATACATTAATTTCGCCGATTGTTACTGAAATTTCAAGGTCATTTTAAAAGAATTTCGGAGGGCGCACACGATTAGTATCGTGGCGTCAATTTTAATTCTTCGGTACAGGATTGCGGTTTGAAATTGTCAGATTCTGTGGACAAAACGGCGCTTTTAGGTTACAATGTTTAAGAGAATAGGAAAATGTAAAGATTTGGATAGAGGGAAATTAAAATGAGAAAAATTCGAATTTTAATGTTTGTTGTTATTGCACTATTGTTAATTTCGTGTGTTGATGCAAGTGAAGCTTTAGATGAGCTCGAAGGGGTGGTTGTTACGCTGGATGAGGAGGACGTAATGGAGGATTTTCCTGATGACGATGTGTTTGATGATGTAATCTCAGTTGCAGGAATCGACTATACCAATCCGTATTCATATTTAGTTTTAGTCAATCAAGAGCTTGGATTAGACCCTGATTTTTCACCAAGCGATATGCGATTACTTGATGTACTGGATTACACGGGTTATCCAGCAACTACGATGTATATGAGGGAGCGTGCAGCCCAAGGTATAGAAACGTTATTTCAAGCAGCACTAGATGAATATGGCTTGGTACTTTTAGCTCGTAGCGCTTATCGCTCATATGAGTTACAAGGACGAATTTATGAAACTTTAGTGGAAGAATTGGGACAAGAAGAAGCCGATTTATGGGTTGCCCGCGCAGGACACAGTGAGCATCAAACAGGACTAGCGTTAGACGTGTCAACGATTTTTCCTGATGGCATTGAAGTATCGTTTGGTGATACATTTGAAAGCATTTGGCTACGTGATAATGCTCCTCGTTTTGGTTTTATTATTAGTTTTCCAGAAGGAAGAGAAGCCGATACAGGTTTTGCACACGAGCCGTGGCATATTCGTTATGTAGGTGTTGAAGCGGCAACAGAGATTTACGAAAACAACTGGATTTTAGAAGATTTCCTTGAAGCGTGGAGGCAGTAATCTTGGCATGCTTGTATAAAGTGTGCTATAATGATCAAAATAAATAGGTAGGATAGAAAGAATTTTTGAGGTGAATGATATGGCAGTCATATATGCAACAGAAGAAAACTTTGAAAACGAAACAAAATCAGGACTCGCATTAGTAGATTTTTACGCTGATTGGTGTGGACCTTGCAAGATGTTATCCCCAGTTTTGGACGAATTGGCACTTGAAACCTCAGGGGTTGCAAAAGTCATAAAAGTTGACATTGGCAAATCAAGAGCAATCGCAGCGCAGTTTAAAGTTATGCGAATCCCAACACTTGCTTTGTTAAAAGATGGCGAAGTCGTTTTTCAAGAAGAAGGTTTCAAACCAAAAGAAGTATTGGCAGAATTAATTAATAAGCATAAATAAAATTTGAGGGTAAAGGGTTTTACAGCTATCTTATACTAATCCCTATCTAAAATCATCGCATCTTTGTCGTTATTTCTCCATTCTACGTTGTTGTCTCGGACGGGCGTTCCCCTCTAGGTATGCTGCGTCCTTTGGCTCCTAGTAGAAGGTAAAAGTGGAAGCGAATGTGTCAGAATTCCGAAAATGTTTGAGCATAAAAAAATCAGTACTATCTGTGGAACTCATTTTTTAATGTGAAAAATTTGAAGAAGTCTATGAGTCGAAGCTAGACAAGCTACGAGCTGTAGCTGGATAACGAAAAAAGTAGCTGACAAATATACGATGATTTCAAACAGAGATTAATATCAGCGGATAGCTGTAAAATTTTAAAACAAATTAGCACTAAAGTGTTGACAGTGCTAACAAAATGCTATATAATACAAATTAGCACTTTGTAGATATGAGTGCTAAACAAGAGGTGGTCGTTATGATAACAGATCGTCAAAGAGCAATTTTGAAAGCCATTGTTGAAGAATTCGTGTCAACAGCTTTGCCTGTTGGTTCTAGAGTTTTATCGAAAAGAACAGAACTAAGTTATTCTGCTGCTACGATTCGTAATGAAATGGCAGATTTAGAAGAACTAGGATTGATTGAGAAGACGCACACCTCTAGCGGACGTGTTCCGAGTCATCAAGGTTACCGTTTTTATGTAGATAATCTTGTAAACAGAGCAGGTGATGATATTAATCGTGAAGCTGGTCAACTTCATGAATTGGTAACGCAAAAGCAGATTCAACGCGAAGTGGCAGTTAAAGAAGCACTCAAAATTTTATCAAGTTTAACAAACTATACATCGATTCATCTCGGACCTTCTAGGGAAAAAAGTATCGTACAAAAGATTCAATTTGTCCCGATATCAGAAAGTGAGGCTGTACTCATTCTCATTACTGATGGCGGTCATGTTGAAAATCTCACAACGAAGTTGCCAGAAGGCATTGGTGTAAAATTGATGGAAAGTATCATCAAGGCACTTGATAAGCTACTTACTGGTGTACGTGTTAGTGAAGTGCAAGCAAAGTTAAGCGAGAGCTTTGAAACCCAGTTATATGAGTATATTTCATATAAAGAGGAAATCCTCTACACGGTTCTTAGGCTTCTAACACGCTCTATAGAAAGTAATAACTTAACACTCAGTGGTAAGTCAAACATTTTGAAACAGCCTGAATTTAATGATTTAAACTCTGTTTCAACCCTGTACGACATGATAGAAGATGATCAAATCGTGAGTGTCATCGACAATGACGATGGAAAAAATGAACTAACTGTTAAAATCGGAACAGAAAATGAAATCAAGGCAATGGAAAATTGCACATTGATTACCGTACCGTATCATATCAGCGACGGAGAGCAAGGTAAAATTGCATTACTAGGACCTACAAGAATGGAATATCAGAAGATAATTCCACTTCTTGAATACGTTGCAAAAATTATGTCTGATATATATAAATAATGTAAAAGGTGGTGTTTGGTTGTGAGTGAAGAAGTTGAGAAGGAATCAGAAGAAGTTACTGATAACCATGAATGTATTGCAGATGGTTGTGATGAATGCCACTTAGAAGAAAAGCAAGAAACACCTGAGGAGAAAATAGCATCGCTAGAAGCAGAAGTAGCAGACTTAAATGACAAATTGCTTAGAAACACTGCTGAGGTTGAGAACTTTAAGAAGCGTATGACAGATGAACGTATTAAGGAGTCGAAGTATCGCTCACAATCGCTGGTTACTTCTATCCTACCTGCAATTGATACATTTGAACGTGCATTAAATTTGCAAACAAATAATGAAGAAGTTAAAAACTTTTTATCTGGTTTTGAAATGGTTCAAACCCAGTTAATGGATGCACTTACTACTGAAGGTGTGGAGCCAATCAAAGCAAAGGGTGAATCCTTTGATCCAAATCTGCATCAAGCAGTGATGCAAGAAGTAGTAGCAGGAACAGAAGCAGGAATCGTTATTGATGAAATGCAAAAAGGTTACAAATTAAAGGATAGAGTAATTCGTCCAGCAATGGTAAAAGTTAGTCAATAAACTAAAATTTAGAGCCAAAGGATAGTGTTATCGCATTCTGGTTAGAGCATTTTGGAGCTGTTGAATTCTATAAATAAAAACTGGAATGTTTTTCTAAAACAGAAAAGACAGGCGCACATTCGAGATCCCCGCAAAGTATCACTTTGTGGGGTAGAGCGTGCGGTCTGCCATTAGGAGGATTTTGAAATTATGAGTAAAATTATTGGTATTGATTTAGGAACAACGAATTCATGTGTGTCGGTTATGGAAGGTGGAGAAGCGAAGGTGATCGCAAATCCAGAGGGGCATCGTACGACGCCGTCGGTTGTTGCATTTAAAGGTGAAGAACGCCAGGTTGGAGATGTTGCAAAGCGTCAGGCAGTTACGAATCCGAATACGATTATGTCAATTAAGAGACATATGGGAACATCTTATAAGGAAACGATTGAGGGTAAAGATTTCACGCCACAAGAGGTTTCAGCGATTATTTTACAGAATTTGAAAGCAACGGCTGAGGCTTATTTAGGTTCGACTGTAACTGAGGCAGTTATTACTGTACCAGCTTATTTCAACGATGCTGAGCGTCAAGCGACAAAAGATGCAGGAAAAATTGCAGGTCTTGATGTTAAGCGTATCATCAATGAGCCAACGGCGGCAGCACTTGCGTATGGTTTAGATAAAACGGATAAAGAACAAACGATTTTAGTTTATGACTTAGGTGGCGGAACATTTGACGTTTCAATCCTCGATTTAGCTGATGGGACATTTGAAGTATTAGCAACAGCTGGGGATAACCGCCTAGGTGGAGATGACTTTGACCAAGTTGTTATGGACTGGATTGTTAAAGAATTCAAATCTGAAACAGGTGTGGACTTAGCGGCCGATAAAATGGCAATGCAACGTGTTAAAGATGCGGCTGAGAAGGCTAAGAAGGATTTATCTGGAATTGCATCTGTGCAAATTTCATTACCATTTATCTCGATGAATGCTTCTGGTCCTGTGCATTTAGAAAAAACTTTATCGCGCGCTGCATTTGATGATATGACATCAGGTTTAGTTGAGCGTACAATGGGGCCAGTTCGTCAAGCGTTAAAAGACGCAGATATGACAGCTAATGACTTACATCAAGTGTTACTAGTTGGTGGATCAACTCGCATTCCAGCTGTGCAAGAAGCAATTAAAAAAGAATTAGGTAAAGAGCCAAGTAAAGGTGTTAACCCTGATGAAGTCGTAGCAATGGGTGCTGCCATCCAAGCAGGTGTACTTCAAGGTGACGTTAAAGACGTATTACTACTAGATGTAACGCCATTATCACTTGGAATTGAAACAATGGGACAAGTGATGACAAAGTTAATCGAGCGTAATACAACGATTCCAACTTCTAAATCGCAAGTGTTCTCAACAGCAGTGGATAACCAGCCAGCAGTAGACATTCACGTCCTTCAAGGTGAGCGCCCAATGGCAAATGACAACAAAACATTAGGTCGCTTCCAATTAGGAGACATCCCGCCAGCACCACGTGGTGTGCCACAAATTGAAGTAACATTTGACATCGATGCTAACGGTATCGTAAATGTTAAAGCAAAAGACTTAGGAACTCAGAAAGAGCAAAAAATCACGATTACTTCAGGAACAGGATTAACTGATGAAGAAATCGAGCGTATGGTAAAAGAAGCTGAGGAAAACGCTGAAGCAGATGCATTGAAAAAAGAAGAAGTAGAACTTAAAAACGAAGCAGAACAATTAATCTTTGCAGCTCGTAAGTCAATCACAGACTTAGGTGAAGAAGTAACAGAAGAAGAGAAAACAAACATCGAAGCAGCAGCAGAAGCCTTAGAAAAAGCCATCACCGAAGGTACTACAGAAGACATCAAAGCAAAGAAAGAAGAACTTGAAAAAGCATCTCAAGAAGTCGCAATGCGTGCATACCAAAAAGCATCGGAAGGCATGCAAGCTGAAAACCCAGAAGCAACAGACTCAGCAACTGGTGGTGATGACAACGTTGTTGATGCCGAATATACAGAAGTTTAAGAAAATTTGGTAAATGGCACACCTTGCGGCGTGTCGCCTATCACAGAGGTTGGAATCTCATCCAACCTCTGTGGACATAAATTTCAATACAAACAATAATATGTTGTAGAAAGTCAAAGTCTTATCTGACTTTGACTTTTCTAAGTGTTTAAATTTGAAGAAGGTTCTAAAAGATAACAGGGAGGTGCTGTGAAAAAATGGCTAAAAGAGATTATTATGACGTGTTAGGGGTCTCAAAAGGAGCGTCAGAACAAGAAATTAAGCGTGCTTATCGAAAACTTGCAAAGCAGTATCATCCTGATGTTTCAAAAGAAGCAAATGCTGATGTAAAATTTAAGGAAGTAGGCGAAGCCTATGATGTTTTGGGCGATGCTAACAAACGTGCGACTTATGACCAATTTGGACATGCTGGAATGGAAGGCATGGGTGCTGGCGGGGGCGGATTTGGTGGCTTTGGTGGAGCTGGTGGATTTGAAGATTTAGGCGATATCTTTGAAAGCATGTTTGGAGGCGGTGGTTTCGGTGGATTTGGTGGAGGAGGACGCTCATCAAATCGAGCTCGTAAAGGTAATGATTTACAAAAAATTGTTACGATTACCTTTGAAGAAGCAGCCTTCGGAACAACAAAAGATATTACAGTTAACCGTGAAGAAGAATGTACAAAATGTGCAGGGAGTGGGGCACGTTCTAAAGATGATGTGAAGACATGTTCAACATGTAGTGGTAGTGGACGTGTGTCACAACTTCAAAATACGATTTTGGGACGCGTACAAACTCAAGCGACATGCGGAACGTGCCGTGGACAAGGTAAAGAAATCAAACATAAGTGTGATTCTTGTCATGGACATGGAACGGTTAATAAAACGAAGACGATTGAAGTTAAAATTCCTGCGGGAATTGATGATGGACAACAAATCCGCCTAAGTGGTCAAGGCGAAGCTGGTGTCAATGGTGGGCCAAGTGGTGACCTATACGTTGGCTTTAAAGTAATGGGTCACAGTTTCTTTGAGCGCGATGGCTATGATTTACATTGTGAAGTTCCAATCACGTTTACACAAGCAGCACTAGGTGATGAAATCGAAATCCCGACTTTAGATGGGAAAGTTTCACTTAAAATTCCAGTGGGCACGCAACCGAATACTGATTTCAGAATCCGTGGAAAAGGGATTAAACAAATCAATCGAGAAGCGCAAGGAGATTTATACGTGCGTGTGAAATTGATAGTTCCTAAGAAAATAAGCGACCGTCAAAAAGACTTACTCAAAGAGTTCAACTCGCTTGAGGATAAGTCAGATTCAATTTGGAGCAAGCTTAAAAAGGCGTTTAAGTAGGAAAAATTACTTAGAGGTTGCCAGACTCAAACCTAAGAACTAAGGCTCCTCAAGAATGGTTTGCTAGTACAAGAGTGATAGTTGAGGGGATTTGGCTTCGACCCCCGCAGAAGTTTCAAAAGCAGAAGAAGTTTGCAATTTAATTGTAGGCTTCTTTTTTATGGACAAATTGCGACCCCTTAGGAAAATGAAGGTAATGATTAGAAGGAGTTTAATTGAGGTGATAGTGTGGAAGAAAAAATCACAAAAAAGCCTGTTTAACAGTACAACGAAAAGCGCAAGTAATATTGTGTCAAAACGGTTAATTTATAAGTGAATTATAGCAAAAAAACTAGAAGTTCAAGGCTTTTGTGGAATATTTCTTCCCTCACTATTTCTGCCTTGAGCATAGCGAAAGGAATGACAGTAATTATTATGGGAAAAGTATCGACAGAAGAAGCGGTGAAAGAACTTACTCTACTACTTATGTATTTGAATAGGTTTTCTATTGATGCCATGCCTGGATCTGAGCCTAACCGCGCGTGGAAGAATTACAGCTTTGGTGTGGTAAATAAATTGGATGAGGAAAATTATATTACTCAGGGAAAATCGAGCACAAAATCTGTTTACCTCACAGAAAAAGGATTTGAACTTGCAAGAGAACTTTTGGAAAAATATGGAGTGAAGGATTGGAAATAAATGGCTGGATATAAGAATTTGACTTCGATTATAGAGCGTTACGAACTTGCTGATGAGATGGAAGTTTAAGATAAAAATTGATCTTTGATTATATTGAACGCTCATCTTCATTTGAACATTTCATATTTGTTGTTTACTGGTGAATCGATGAATTGGAACAATTATCAGTAAGGATGGTGAGAACAGTGGTGTGCAGTGGATACCGTTTGAAGAAGTTGAGCGAGTCACGAATGATGTCCATTTATCGAAAATTGATAGGGAAGATGAGAAAGTAGTATGGTAGACTTTTCCCATAACTAAGTAATTATAGTGTTAAGTGACAATAAAATGTAGTTATGGGAGAGGTCTAGTACAAAACTCCGTAATTAACAACCCAAAACCTGAAAAAAATTCCAAACTTCATCGTCAGCTCCTCCTCACGTACTTTCCTAGTACGAGTCGTCATCGCTTCCTTGAATTTTGAAATTTTTATTTAAACGGTATTGTGTCATTAATTACGAAGCCTTGTATTAGTACAGTTGTCTAAGTAAATCTGTGACCTTGTTGTACTATTAGCGATAAGACAATCATCTTCCGAGCTAATACTTACACTCTGACTCGATAACCTAATATTTATTCCACATCCCATCTTAGCAATTTGGCCTTGATGTACCCCTAATATGCTATACTGTGTCAAAAAGCATAAATTCGAATAAGTCTTATTGTAAATTTTTTTTGTTCTGTTATAATGAAGATAAGGAAATTTCTAGGTTAAGGAGGCTTTTTCGTGTAGCTAAGATAAACCATAAAGATGGTTTTGGGAAAACCATTTTGGCTTATAATGTTGCGTGTGGGCTTAGTTTGGCGTCATAATTTGTAGTGACCCTAGGAAATTCGAGAAATTCATTACCGAAACTCTGGTTTCGTGGCAATTATAATAATTAGGAGTGTGAATAAAAATGAAAATGGTACATACTTGCTATCGTGTTAAAGATTTGCAAGCATCAATCAATTTTTATACGAAGGCGTTTGATTTTACAGAGAGACGGCGTAGGGATTTTCCAGAATACAAATTTACATTGGTTTATTTGAACTTGCCAGAGGACGGATACGATCTAGAATTGACTTACAACTACGGACATGACGCGTACGAGTTAGGAAATGGATACGGCCATATCGCAATCGCTGTTTCCGACTTAGAAGCCACCCACAAAGCGCAAAAGGAAGCGGGATTTACTGTGACCGACTTGAAAGGGCTACCAGGTACACCACCAATGTACTATTTCATCACCGATCCTGACGGATACAAAGTCGAAGTCGTTCGCGAAACAAAATAAGTGGTAAATAAACTCATCTTTTTTTGAATGGCGTCCCACTTCGGGACGTCTTTTTAAGACGCTCAGCTGCTGCCAAGCGTCCCTATCTCAAAGAAAAATATGGTTATAAAAATAGAGAGACGGGCGCAATGATGCTTGTATAGCAAGCCATTTCGTCCGCCATTTGATTGAGGTGTTTTAAGAATGTACGATGTCGTTGTGATAGGTGGCGGGCCTGCTGGATTGTTTACGGCGATTTGCTGTGGCGATGTGGGGCGTGTGGTTGTACTTGAGAAGATGGGGCGATGCGGGCGGAAGCTGTTGATGACTGGTGCTGGAAAGTGTAATTTGACGCAAACGGGACATATCAGAGATTTTTTGACTTGCTATGGTGATGGGGCGAGATTTTTGAGACACGCTTTGTACTCATATGACAATGAGGCATTGCTTGGTTTTTTCAAGGAGCGAGGGCTTGGCTTCGTGACGCGAGAGAATGGCAAGGTTTTTCCGAAGTCCATGAAAGCGGAAGATGTGTTGGCAGTTTTGGAACGAGAATGCGATAAGCTGGGGGTTGCAATTGAGACTGAAACGAGTGTTGTAGCTGTTGCAAAGCAGGACGATGCCTTTGAGGTCAGGACTGATAAGGGGAATTTTGTAAGCAAGCGAGTTGTCGTTGCAACAGGTGGGATGAGTTATCCACACACTGGTTCTACAGGCGATGGGCAGGTGTGGGCTAAGGAACTTGGGCATAAAATTGTGCCGATGAAGCCAGCACTTACGCCTTTGAAAGTGAAAAATTATGCATTAGCTGATTTATCGGGGCAGTCGTGTGAAAATCTGACCTTCACGCATTGGCGAAGTGGAAAGAAAGTAGGCGCCTATTTTGGTGATGTATTGTTTACGCATAGTGGTGTGTCAGGACCTGGAATCTTAAACCCTTCCCGCCATATGGTCTCAGGTGATGTGTTGAAGCTTAATTTTATCGGCGAAGATGCTTCGGTTGACCGCGAAGAACTGATGCAACGATTTAGCAATGGGGGAAATACGCTCGTCAAGAGCATTGTTCGTGAACTGACTATTTCAAAGCGTTTTGCGGATAATATGTTGGTATTAGCAGATATTGCTGAGAATGAGCAGTGCGCCCACCTAAGAAAAGAGCAACGTAATGCGCTGATTAGACTACTAACTGAATATGAAATGGAAATTAAGGAACTTGGTGGCTACCATGTGGCGATGGCGACAGCTGGTGGCGTATCAACAAAGGAAATTAATCCAAAAACAATGGAATCACGCAAAATGAACGGTCTGTATTTTGTCGGTGAAGTGACTGACGTCGATGGTGACACGGGTGGCTATAACCTTCAAGCAACCATTTCGATGGCTCATGTGTGTGCAAGCGCGATTAAGGATTATCTTTAAAGTCAATTCAGAAAAGCTCTGCTTGCCTTAAAACACTTCGATAAAATCACGTACATCACGGTGATAATAAGCCCTTGAGGGTATAAAAAAGTCCGAAAATATGGTGAAATTAGCGTAACGAGAAAGCGCCTAATCATAACAGATTTTAGTGCACTTCTGACGTTTTTGGAGGTGCTTTTTTCATGGGCACGAATAAGGGAAGCAAACTGAGAACGGGGATAGTCGCAACGTTATTGATATTGTTGATTCTGTTGACGGGGACGTATGCGTGGACGCAGTTTAATAATGTGAGATTTGGTACGGTGTGGACAGAGACGAACTTTGGAGGAAGAGTGCATAATAACTTTTCGTGGTCAGAAGGGGGAGGCCAAATGTGACCAGGACGATAACAGGAACAGGTGCGTCAGGAGGACTAACGCCAACGGCAGGGGGAGCAAAGGGGAGGACAGGGAC
>JGI990J12352_1000051_pt1 | contig 23775 bp, 18 predicted proteins | sample Intmic4MA4BA4MSA_FD_12352 | JGI IMG/M metagenome (IMG submission 12352) | reverse complement strand
TAATGTCGCTCTTAAAAAATCCCAGCCATTCTGTTCTGGATCATTCCATGAATCCCAACCATTATCTAGTGCACCATGAACCGCATTATATGCGGTGTTATATGATGTCTTTGCAGCTTTTTTCCTTTTTTAGATAAACCTTTAACTTTTTTCCCTAAGGAATTGACTCCTTTTCCTATTCTAAGTCCGCGTAAGTGATAAGTTCGATTTTATTGTCTTGGATGAATTTCTTAAGTTTTTCGCTGCGGATAATTTCCATTTCTTTTGCACGGGGCAGGTTATAGCCCGAAATATCGAGCAGGCGCTGGTCAACATAAGCAGGGTGAGACATGATTTCAAGCACTTCATCATCGCTTTGAATGATGCTTTTGAACGCATCGGTCGTCAAGTCATCGCCGTAGAAAGATTCGTCACAACGAACGAATTCGTAGTGATTGGTAATTGGCTGTTTCTGGCGCATTGGAATGTCATATTCTTTTGCCAGACGAATGGAAATTTCTTGGTGGTGTGAAAACAGGTGGACGTGGTGGTGTGAGTCAATGTGCGTTGGTTTTTTCCCAGCAAGTTCAATGAATTTGTCAATTTGTGCCTTCCATTCTGTGTAAAGTTCATCCAAATCAACTTTGGACTCCCCTTCTGGATAGTTGTTTAACTTTTTGAAGTTGCCATCTTCGTCTGTAAAAGATTTTACACCAGGGATGAGTGGGCGTCCCATTGTAAAGACAAGGTGAATACCAACACCGAGCTTAGGTGTGTTCTTTGCCAAGTTTAGCGCAAATTCTGTGTAAGGCATGTTCATGAGACATGTCGTTGAAGTCAAAATGCCATCTGTGTGGCTGTGGATTGTCCCTATGCTAACACCTTCAGTCATACCAAAATCATCCGAGTTTAAAATCATCCGTTTAATCATTCGTTTCCGCCTCCAAATCATCAATAACCCTTACATATGGACGATTTTACTATACATGTGTTCATATGTCAAATGTGGTTGTTTTCCTGATAGTGTAAGCTAAGTAGAGAGATGGAAATAAAAAAGGAAATCCTGTAAAATTGTAAGTACGACCAAACAACTAGGAGGATTTCCATAAAATATATCGTACCACAAACCAAAGAAAAATAAACGCTTCCATCAAAAATAGTATAAACTTCTTCGACGGCACATCAAGTTGGGAATCTGCAATACCACCATCACAGCCGATGCTATCCGTCAAGCTTTCATCGCTGCCCTCGCAGAGGCAGGCGAGGCTTTCTTTCACTCCAGCGAAAGAAAGAAAAAATATTACGTAAAAGATACCGTAGATGTTTTCCTGTGTTGGTTTTGATGACACGTTTGGGAGTTTCGAAGAATTTCTCGATCAATCCCACTTTTCGGCTCTGGCACTATCTTGATTGAGGATATGATGATTACGTACAGATAATCTTCTGTGAATTTCGCGTGATAATTGTTCCAAGATGTATAAAACTGGGATTTGTGTCGTAATCTGGACATCTGTATTAGGATAAATTTCTTCAACTGTATAGTAGGCGATATTATAGTCCGAAATTTTTGCTATGGAGTTCATTCTCGTATTAGTGATGCTAATTACTTGCACGGCTTCTGATTTTAGAAGGTTTAGGTTTTCTAAGATATGATGGTTTTCGCCTGAGACAGATAATACAATAAAGATGCTGTTTTCTGGAATGCTGTTTCCGATGTTATTTCTAATAGGGAAAAAGGGATCCCCTATATGGCTGGCAAAGATACTAAAGCCAGAGAATAATCTTGCTGCATATTCAGCTAAGATGCCCGATGAGCCAGTGCCCATAAAGATTATATTTTTAGTCGTTGAGATGATATCGGCACTTTTTTGAATATGCTTATCTAGTTCTCCATTTTGTAATTGTATGCAAAAATCATTCATAACATCATGGCCATTTTTAAAGGATAATTCTTGTACTTTGTCCTCTTTTAAATGCAATTTTAACATGGTTTTAAATTCTGAGAACCCATCACAGTTTAGTTTTTTACAAAATCGTAAAATCGTTGTTGTAGATACATGAGTGGCATCTGCTAGGTCTCTAATACGCATATAAATAACTTTTTCTTTATTTTTAATGACGTATTGATACACTGCCAACTCTAATTCATTTAAGGTTTTAATAATTTTTGGAGTAAACACTAGACCACATCCCATCCTAATTCTGACTTATAATATTTTATTATAGTTTTCAACAAAAAACAACTTGTTTTTTTCAGAAAACATATTTTAATTGTCGAAATAAATTCCTAAAGATATCAAAACAGTAGCACTGGAAATCGTTTTCCTCTACAATAATATGTATAAATATAAAATTATCAGAGGAGGATTAATGAAAATGGAACAGATAACTTATAAATTCCCCGAAAATTTCTTTTGGGGTAGTGCAGCATCAGGTCCACAAACAGAAGGGGCTGCTTTAGAAGATGGCCGAAAGCCTTCGATATGGGATTACTGGTATAGCATAGAATCAGATCGCTTTCACAATAAAGTCGGTCCAGAGAATACGTCTAATTTTTATTATCAGTATAAACAAGATATCAGCTTGATGAAAGAAACTGGACATAATTCATTTAGAACCTCTATTCAGTGGTCTAGATTGATTCCTGACGGTATTGGAGACGTGAATCAAGATGCAGTAAAGTTCTATAACAGTGTAATTGATGAACTAATTGCGAATGATATCGAACCTTTTATGAATTTGTATCACTTTGATATGCCACAATGCATGCAAGAAATTGGCGGTTGGGAAAGTCGCAAAGTTGTAGATGCTTATGTACGATTTGCTAAGATTTGTTTTGAATTGTTTGGCGATCGTATAAAGTATTGGATAACTTTCAATGAACCAATTGTACCAGTTGAAGCTGGATATATGTATGATTTCCACTATCCTAATGTTGTAGATTTTAAACGCGCAACACAGGTGGCACATTATACGATATTGGCACATGCTAAAGCTGTTGAAGCATATAGGAAATTGAATCTAGGCGGTCAAATTGGAATTGTTTTGAATTTGACACCTTCTTACCCACGCAGTGAAAATGCGGCTGATAAGAAGGCGGCTCATGTTGCAGATTTATTCTTTAATCGTAGTTTTTTAGACCCTACAGTTAAAGGTGAATACCCAGCTGAGTTAGTTGAGATTTTGCGTGAACACGATATGATACCTGAAGATGTTGCTTGCGAAGATTTGGCAATTATCAAGAATAATATTATTGACTTTCTAGGTCTTAACTATTATCAACCGCGTCGGGTGAAAGCTAAAGAGTATATGGTTCATCCTGATGCGCCATTTATGCCAGAACATTTATTTGATAATTATATAATGCCAAATCGAAAAATGAATGTACATCGTGGTTGGGAAATTTGTGAACGTGCAATCTATGATATGGCCATTAATATTCGTGATAACTATGGGAACATTCCGTTTTATATTTCAGAAAATGGGATGGGTGTTGAAGGGGAAGCGAAATTCCGTAATGGTGATGGTTATATTGAAGATGATTATCGTATTGAATTTATTTCTGAACACTTGAAATACTTGCATAAAGCGATAGCTGATGGAGCAAATTGCTTTGGATATCACCTTTGGACTTGTATGGATAATTGGTCATGGTGTAATGCGTATAAAAATCGTTATGGATTAATCGAAGTTGATATAGATAACAAATTTAAGCGCACAATTAAAAAGTCTGGAAAATGGTATAAAGAATTATCAAAGAATAATGGATTCTGAGTAAGCGAGAAATAAGAGACTGTATAGAAAACACCACCAAAATCAGGTAAGCTAAATTACTCGCTTACGACTCTGATTGAATTTAAAGGTTTTTAAGTTTTTTTACATAACGTTGTGAAATCTCAAGTAATATATGAAAATTTTGCTTTCGAAGGGTTTCTTGTTAAATTATTCATTGCAATAAGAATGATTAAAAGAATTTGTATTACTCTTAAAATATGTGGTAAAAGGCGGGTTTACTTATGGATAATTTTACTTTAAAGATGGAAGAAATATTTTTGCCAGTGGCACATAAAATTGGAAATCAACGACACTTGGCAGCCATTAAAGATGGATTTATTGCAACAATGCCAATTTCTTTAGCAGGAGCAATAGCGGCCATGATGACTAATGTATTTTTAACTAGTGGCAGTTTAATTGGAGAATTGTTAAACAGAATGGCTTGGTATGCAGATACTGTACAACCTTTTTTAGATATTACATTGATTCCAGTTTTTGATCAAATTTGGTGGGGAACAATTGCTGTAAGTGTATTGTTTTCGACATTCACAATTTCAGCAAATTTAGCTAAAAACCTTGGTGAAGACGATGGATTAATTCCTGGTATCATTGCTGTCGCCTCTTATTTGGTGTTAACACCTTCAGGTACAATAGTTGGTGAAGATTGGGTTTGGGGAATTATTTCTTGGAATTCATTTAATTCACAAGCAATATTCGCAGGGTTAATTACTGCACTTGTCGCCACGGAATTATACTGTTGGGTAAAAAAGAAAGGTTGGGTTATTAAAATGCCTGATAGCGTGCCTCCAAGCGTTTCAAAAGCATTCTCAGCTGTTATACCAGCTGGTTTGACTTTGCTTGTAATTGCTACAATTTCAACATTCTTTTTAGAAGTTATAGGAGATTCATTCCAAGTATGGGCTAATGATCTTTTGCAAGCCCCGCTGGTAGGGCTTGGACAGTCGCCAATATCGTTAGTTTTCTTAGTAGTATTATCACAACTTTTATGGTTTTTTGGATTACATGGAATGTTAATTGTAGAGCCAGCATTAACTTTAATGTACGGACCAGCTGGAGCCGCGAATCAGGAATTGGTTATGCAAGGCTTGGAACCAGTTTACGCTATTACACGTAACTTCATTGACGTTTATGCAATGCATGGAGGTTCTGGTTCAACATTAGGACTAATTATCGCTATCTTCATCTTTTCAAAAAAGCCACATCACAGGACACTTGCAAAGATGTCACTAGCACCTGGTATTTTTCAAATTAATGAACCAATGACTTTTGGGTTACCACTAGTGCTTAACCCAATCATGGCAATTCCATTTATTTTTGTTCCAGCAGTCACCCTTTCTGTTGCGTGGTTTTTCACTGCAGTTGTTCCATTTGCTGGTTATTTATGGGCCTCTCCACCTTGGACAACACCAACAATTATCAATGCTTTCTTAGGTACTGGAGGAGATATTGGCGCCACAATTTTATCTGTTGTAACACTTTTACTTTCAATTTTACTCTATATTCCATTTGTTCTGGTGGCAAACAGAGACAAAAGTGATGAAAAAATTTCTTAATTAATTGAAAATCGCTTGTCAAATATGGATCTGGGGCGTTTGTGTCATGGATTCTATGGCACAAACCTATAAAGACGCGAAGCGCCCTTTGAAAGTTCTAGAATTAAGGGTTGTATTGATAAATAATATGTCATGCAGCTTTTTCCTTGTTTTGATAGTAAAATCAGCTTATTTGAAAGGATTGCTAGTATGGAGAAAAGAAGTTTGAAAATAGTCACATTTGGTGGTGGAAGCAGTTATACGCCTGAATTGGTAGAAGGTTTTATTTTACGCTACGATAAATTACCTGTAAAAGAATTATGGTTAGTAGATATTGAAGAAGGACGCGAAAAGTTAGAAATTGTTGGACAACTTGCTCAACGTATGGTTGAAAAAGCAGGCATAGATATGAAAGTTATCTTATCATTTGATCGCCGTGAGGCATTAAAAGATGCCGACTTTGTTACTACCCAAATGCGTGTTGGTCTATTAGATGCTAGAATTAAAGATGAAAGAATTCCGCTTTCAATGGGAATGATTGGGCAAGAAACCAACGGTGCTGGTGGGATGTTTAAGGCATTAAGAACAATTCCTGTTATTCTAGATATTGTAAAAGATATGGAAGAATTATGTCCAGACGCTTGGTTAATTAACTTCACAAACCCTGCTGGTATGGTAACTGAAGCTATTATCAGACATACTAACTTCAAAAAAACAATCGGCCTTTGTAATGTTCCAATTGGAATGGTTCATGGGGTTGCTAAGTTATTGGAAGTTGACCCTGAGCGTGTAACGATGAACATTCAAGGTTCAAACCATAATATCTTCGCAACTGACTTTTTCCTAGATGGAGAATCAGTGTTTGATTCATTACTTGAAAAATATATCGAAAACAAAGAGAATGCTTCGATGCGAAATATTGAAGCGTTGGAATATTCTTCAGATTTAATTAGAGGCTTACAAGCAATTCCATGTCCTTATCACAATTATTATTTCTTCACTAAAGATCAATTAGAGAAGCAGTTAGAAGAATATGAAAAAGGTGAAGTTCGTGGTGAAGTCGTTAAGCAAGTTGAAGCTGAATTATTTGAGCTTTATAAAGATGCTGAACTTCGAGTGAAACCAAAGCAATTAGAAAAACGTGGTGGAGCATTATATTCTGATGCAGCATGTAATCTGATTACTTCAATTTACAACAATACTGGTGATATTCAGTATGTAAACATTGCTAACAATGGAACATTTACTAACTTAGATAATCAAGCATCTATTGAAGCAGCTTGCTTTATTACAGCTGATGGACCGAAACCTATTGCGCAAGGCGCTATAAAGTCTACTCTAAATGCTAACATTCAAATGATTAAATCTTTTGAGCGTTTAGTAGTAGAGGCAGCTGTTAAAGGAGATAGAGCAACCGCGATTGCGGCTTTAAATATTAATCCTTTAATCCCAAGCGATAAGTTAGCAAATGAAGTTTTTGATGCATTACTAGAAGCTCATAAAGAGTATTTGCCACAATTTAAATAGGAAGTGTGTAGAAGATGGAAGTTGTTGTAACTATGCGAGTAACAGCTGAAGAATTGTATAGGGTGTTGATGGACTCACTTAAGCATGATATTGAGCAATCGACAAACTCTAAGATAAGTGATAAGGCTATTAAAACTGGCTATAAATATTCAAAGAATCTAAAGAATAAAGTAGGGCAAGTGGTTAAGTCCACTGCTACTTTATCTAGAATAGAAAGACCATATGTCTATGAAGTTCAATTTCAGACTGACCGTGGGCTCAATACTGTTTCTTATGTTATAGAGGAAAGTGATTCTGAAAATATTCAAGTTACATATTCTGAAGTTTACGATGCATCATCGAAAAGTCATGCAACTAATTTTAGTTTTATGAGCAAAATTTTCACCGCTCCAGCTAAGAGAAAAGTTAAAGCTTTCCTGCAAATGATGGAAGCTTATATACTACAAAATAGAAGTTCAGGAGCTATAGAAAAGAAGGAAGAAGGAGAATAAATGTCTAAACAGGCTACAAAATTAACCATTTTTTCGATAACATGGCCAATTTTCTTTGAAATTTTGCTCCTGATGTTCCTTGGTAATATTGACATTTTCATGTTAAGTCAATATTCTGATGATTCAGTTGCTTCCATTGGTGTATCAAATCAATTATTACAATTCTCGTTGGTCATGTTTGGCTTTGTTTCAGCAGGTGCAGCTGTTATCATTTCCCAATACATTGGAGCCAAAAAAGAGCAAGATGCAAAGAGTGTTTCTGTTGTTGCAATTATATCAAGTGTTGTATTTGGTCTGGCAGTAAGCTTAATTTTTGTTCTTTTTCGGATTCCATTTTTAAATTTTATGGGTGTTCAATCTCATTTAATTTCTGAAGCTTCGTTTTACTTAATGATTGTTGGTGGATTTGTTTTTATTCAAGCGATTTTAACAACTATTGGTGCTATTTTAAGAAGTTATGGTTACACTAAGGACATGCTGTATGTGACTCTCGTCATGAATATTTTCAATGCACTTGGTAATGCCGTTGTTATCTTTGGTCTTTTCGGGATTCCAGTACTTGGTGTTACAGGTGTTGCAGTTGTAACTGCAATTAGTAAGCTTATCGGTTTAATCTTAGCTTTTATTATGTTAATGCGTCATGTTCCTGGGATTACAAAAGCAGTATCAAGAAAAAATTTTCCAATTCATTATATAAAGTCGATTCTAAAAATTGGTCTACCAGCTGCTGGAGAAAACTTATCATATCAAGGATACCAGTTGGTTGTAGTGATGATTTTAACGTCGCTAGGGACAACGGTATTAACAACCCATATTTATTCACGTAGTATGAACATGTTTATTATTCTTTTTACGATTTCAATTGCGCAAGGTGGAGCTATTATTATCGGACAACTTACTGGTGCAAAAGAGTATGATGAGATTTATAAACGGTGTTTAAAATACTTAAAATATAGTATCCTAATTTCTGGTATTGGTGCTGTTGTATTTTTCTTATTACACCCTTATATTATAGGTTTATTTACAGATAATCCTGATGCAATTCCACTTGCTAGACAAATTTTTCTAATTGGAATTATACTTGAACCAGGTCGTGCCTATAATATCGTCATCATCAACGCTTTGCGAGCAACGGGGGATGTAAAATTCCCAGTTTATGCGGCAATCATATTTATGTGGGGAGTTGGAGCATTTTTAAGTTGGTTGCTCGGAATTATTTTTGGATGGGGACTTTTAGGTGTTCTTATCGCTATGGCGCTAGATGAATGGATTCGTGGTCTTTTAATGCTATGGCGTTGGAAAACGAAAATTTGGACAACAAAAGGTGTTATTGAATAAATAGATTAGGCGATTAAATATTTAATTATTACAATAATATGCTTAGAATAGGGATGATCATGATCACAAAATAATTGAGAGGAGTGCTACAATGGAAGGTATGGAAATGATTAGTTTTCAAATCATATCTGCAGTTGGAACTGCAAAAAGCATGTGTATGGAAGCAATAGCAGAGGCTAAAAAAGGAAATTTTGAAAAAGCTGATTCTTTAATTGAAGAAAGTAAAGCTATGTTTCTAGAAGCTCATAAATCGCATGCTTCATTAATTCAAAAAGAAGCGTCTGGTGAAAAAATCGAATTTAGTTTGCTATTAATGCATGCAGAAGATCAGCTAATGACAACTGAAATGTTAAAATTGATGGCAATTGAAATTATTGATTTACATAGAATTAAATAGAATAATAAAATAAAAATTGGAGTGATTGTTTATGATTATTAAATTATTTTGTTCAGCTGGTATGTCTACAAGTTTATTAGTTACTAAAATGCAAGAGGCAGCTAAGAGTCGTGGATTAGATGCTCAGATTGATGCTTTTCCCGAAGCAACACTTGATCAAGAAACAAATGATTGTACAGTTGCATTACTTGGTCCCCAAGTTAGATTTATGTTAAAGAGTGCAAAAGAAATTTGTACGCCAAAAGGAATCCCAGTTGATGTTATTCCGATGCAACATTACGGAATGATGAATGGAGAAGCAGTACTTGACCTTGCTTTGAAGATGATCGAAGAAAAGTAGAAATATAATCACAGTAATACATGAAGGAGGTGTTTTGTCAAATAGGTAAAAAATCGAAAAATTGAAGATTGAACCAACAGTACTTATGAGAAGTAATTGGAAATCATAAATGTTGAAAGTAACGAAAAAATTTAACACCTATTTGGCAAAATATATGATACATACAAAATCAATGAAATTTCCAAAGGATTTTCTTTGGGGGTCGGCATCGGCTGCTTATCAAATTGAAGGTGCGCATAATGTAGATGGTAAAGGATTAAGTAACTGGGATACATTCGTCCGCATTCCAGGCAAAACCTTTAAAGCAACAACAGGCGACAAAGCTGTAGATCATTATAATCGCTATAAAGAGGACATCGCTTTGATGGCTGAGATGGGTTTAAAGGCATACCGTTTCTCAATAGCATGGTCACGTATTTATCCAAATGGTACTGGCGAGATTAATGAATTAGGATTGCAGTTCTATGACAATGTCATCAACGAATGTATTGCAAATGATGTCGTACCCATGGTTACTATGTACCACTGGGATATGCCACAAGCTTTAGAGGACGCTTATGGTGGTTGGGAAAATCGTCAAATTGTTGAAGATTTCGCAAATTATGCAACAACTATAATTAAACGTTATGGTGATCGTGTTAAGTATTGGATTACAATGAACGAACAAAGCATTTTTACAGGACTTGGATGGTTGAGTGCTATGCACCCGCCAGGGAAGAAAGACGATGAGAAGATGTTTTACCAAGTTAATCATCATGCACATATGGCACATGCAAAAGCGGTACTTGCATTAAAAGAATTATTCCCTGAATCTAAAATTGGGGCTAGCCATGCACATTATCCAGCTTATGCGTTTGATTGTAAACCAGAAAATAATATCGCACGATTAAATTTTGAAGATTTTAAAAATTACTGGTGGATGGATGTTTATGCTTTCGGACGCTATCCAAAGTCAGCATTCAAAAATTTGCAAAATCGTGGGTTGGCACCACAATTTGAGGACGGTGACGATGAATTATTGAAATCTGCCGCAACGAAAATTGATTTCATGGGCGTGAATTATTATCAAACGTCAGTTACTGAAGAAAACCCGATTGATGGTGTTAAAGCAAATCATGAAATGAATAATACTGGCACAAATCAAGAAGTTAAAGTTCACGGTGTTCCTGGACTTTATAAAAATCCAATCAATCCGCATTTAAAAACCACGGATTGGGGATGGACAATTGATCCAGTAGGATTACGCGTATGTTGTCGCGACATCACGAGTCGCTATAACTTGCCAATTGTTATTTCAGAAAATGGATTAGGGGCATTTGATAAAAAAGAAGATGATGATCGTATTCACGATCCGTATCGCATTGACTATCTGAAAACTCACATTGAAGAAATAAAGCTTGCAATTGATGAAGGTAGCGTTGTATGGGCTTACTGTACTTGGTCATTTACTGATCTGCTAAGTTGGTTAAATGGCTATCAAAAACGTTATGGATTTGTTTATGTTGATCGAGAAGAATCAGAGGATAGTGGAACACTTAACCGATATAAAAAAGACAGCTATTACTGGTATAAGAAAGTTATTGAGACTAACGGTGAAGATTTGTAATTAAATAGACCTCTCAGGAAGATACAAATAGTAATGAACGAAGTGTTGACATTAAAAAGAAATTGCGATAGTGTAATTTCATGTTGATGAGCGCTCCTTATCCCCATATTGGCATATACGGAAGTGTGTAACAAATAATAATCAACACAATTTTTCAATATCACAAAAGAGATTGCTTTTGCAATTATTCTTGGCAGATTATGAGAGAAATCTAATGTAGATATGAGCGTGTCTCAAACCTTGAACACGCTTGTTACATGTGGATGGAGGAAACCGAAATGAAAAATTTATTAATATTTGACGTCGGCGGCACATCTGTAAAATATACTATGTATGTAAATGACCACCTTTTAGAAATTCAAAGCTTTGTAACGCCTAAATCATGGGAAAAAATGAAGAGGAAAATGGCTGACATCAAGTCTGGCTTTGAGAAAAGTCATAAAATTGAGGGCATCGCTTTTAGTTTACCAGGTTGTGTAGATAATGTATCTGGCATAATTAAGGGTGCTTCTGCGATTAGCTATATTCATCATTTTCCAATTAAAAAAGAACTAGAAGAATTTTTTAATCTACCTGTATCAATGGAAAATGATGCAAACTGTGCTGGACTTGCTGAATCTTGGATTGGAGCTGCAAAAGGTAGGAAAAAATCATTGTTTATCGTTGCTGGCACCGGAATCGGTGGAGCGATTATTAATAATGGAAAGCTTGATGTTGGTAATCATTGTTATGGTGGCGAGTTTGGATTTATGATTTTGAATGCTGAAGGCCCTAAAGGTGAAAGAACCTTGAGTGAATTGTGCTCTCCTGTTCGTATAGGTACTCGTTACTGTGAAAGTATTGGAGTAGAAGCTGGCTCTCATAGTGGAAAGGAAGTCTTTACATTAGCAAAACTTGGAGATGAAAATGCCGTTCGTGAAGTAGAAAAATTTTATAGATATATGGCTATTGGACTATTTAATTTACAAATGAGTTTTGATCCTGAAATTATGGTTATTGGTGGAGGGATTTCAGCTAACTCAGAAATCATTCAAGAAATTGAAAACAGGCTAAATGATAAGATATTAGAGTTTAAGTTAAAGGATTTTAGAGCCAAAGTCGTACCCTGTCAGTATAAAAATGATACTAACTTACTCGGAGCTGCTAAGCAATTTTTTTCTGAACATGCATAATAGAAAGTAATTTAAAGAGGGGCTTCCTTGCTAAGGAAAGGAAAGATGAATTGCTCCCAATGAAGTAGACAAAGAGGGGCGTGAAAGAAAAGAAAAAATAACGAAAAAACTCGGGAACAAGTCGAAGAACTAGAACCCGAGTTTTTAGTGTAATTTAAGTATGGAAATTACAAAAAATAATCTCAATAATGATACCAAAAACGCAAGAATTTTCAACTAAGTTTACCAATGGATGTAGAATATCTAATACTAATTGACGAAGATGAATCAGTCAGAACATTGATTAGCATTTATCTTATTTAAAAATTTCTCTATAAATTTATGTCCGTCTCCTACTACCACAATATCTGATAGGTGATTAAGAGGTGCATGTTTGTCAGCATTAACCGAGATGATAAATTCCACATTTTTCAAGCCATCAATGTGCTGGACGGATCCTGAAATTCCAAGTGCGAGATAAATTTTGGGGCTAACAATTTTACCAGATTGACCCACTTGAATGCTTCGACTAACAAGACCTGCATCTACTGGGCGTCTACTAACTGCTAATTTTCCACCAAGTTGCTTTGCTAACATCTCTGCTTTATCTAATTTATTGCCCATACCGCCTCCGCACGACACGAGGAACTTACTATCCCTAATGTCGGAAGAATCGGATTTCAATTCAATGGCTATTTGCCTGATTTGAGATTGCAATTTTTTCTGCAGTTTGAAATCAATACACTCAGCTATTCTCTTATATGAGCAACTATCTTTAAAAACCCCCAGTCTGATACTCATCATGATTGGTAATTTGTCACATACAATACCAGCCATAATTCGACCCGTAAAAGCAGGTCTAATCATCATTAACTGCTCATCATCGACTTGTAATTCTGTTACATCTGCAACAAGTCCAGTTTTAAGCTTCATCGCAAGTCTAGGCGCAATCATTCGTCCAAACGTTGTAGCACAAATCAAAATACAATCAAAATCATATATCTGATGGATTTCCTGCAAAATTTTCGCTACATTTGCAACATCATGTGCATGGATATCGATACTCACATTAATAACGTAATCAAGATTAGCTTTTGAAATCTCTTCACTTAAATTAATACCTACCCCATACACTTCATAATCCCGCTTCGCTTCACCAATTAAATCTGCCGCCCCTACCAAATCTAAACAACTATCTAGGTGATTTTGTTCCAAAAAAACTAAAATTCGATACATCTTGACCCTCCTCAGTGATTAGACCTCTCCCATAACTAAGTAAACTAAGTAATTCATGCTTACTAAATAACTAATAAACCTTGATACAAGTGACTATTTATCATATTTTTGATGTGTCAATCAAAGTGGGGTAAAAACCCTGCACTTTTGTAGTAATATCGTACCAGCAATTTCTTCATTTCCAATCAATTGCTAAGTCGTGTCGACGCAAGAATAAAAACATCATCTTTAAGATGCTAAATAAAATATAGTTATTTTTTATTTATCCAGTTCGGATCATAAACTTCCTTACACTTTTACCCCATTACAAAGCAATTACGACAAAGAGTACAAAAATGTACTCTAAGATAAATTAACATAATATAGTATTAACTAAACGAAATAGAATTTATTTGATTTCCAATAAACTTTGATAACTTCGACTATATCAACATTTGACCCATCAGTCTAAAATTCTTTATCGTTTGGGGGTTCCTATAGAATGGAAAATTAGCCACAAAGATGATGTTTTCATGATTACCGAGGAGAGTTATCCCACTCCTTTTTCCTTTAAAAAATTGTACACCTTTTCAATACCTTCATTATCACAATTAACAAATTCGGCTTCCCTTGTCTCGCGTTTTGGGACAAAAGTCTTCTTAACCTTAGTAGGCGACCCTTTCAATCCTACATCTGAAGCTTCCAAATCAAAATCGTTATTATTTACAACCATCAATTGATGACTCACATCTTTGTCTATATCTGCAGACTTAGCAAAGCGCAATTTATACTTACTATCTCTAGAAATGCTAAGTAAAGCTGGCATAGACAAGCTTAGTGTCAAAATTCTGTCATCATCATCAACTTTAATAATCGCCTCATCAACTGATAACTCATCAACCCTAACAACATTTGAACATTGGGTAATGTCAAGTAATTCCCCTATCTGCGGGCCAATATGTCCTGTATCGCCATCTAGCGTCTGACTCCCACTCAAAATCAAGTCAAACTCCCGTTTCTTAAGATATGCCGAAAGTATCTGCGCTGTAACAAAAGAGTCACTCCCTACATACAGCTTGTCACTGATTAACGTCGCACAATCCGCCCCCCTTCTTATCAAGTCTTCCAACTTTTCCTGAAAACCAAGCGGACCCATACAAACAACCTCAACTTGTACATCAGGATTTCTATCCTTCATCTGTAAAGCAAGCTCAAGCGCACATGCATCATCAGGATTGATAACCACTTTCACCCCCTCACGAATCAAAACATTCCGCTCATAATCATACCTAAAATCATCAACCTTAGGTACAAACTTCACCAAACAAATAATATCCATATTAACTGTCATTCCTTTCGCGTACTCAAGGCACAGGTAGGGATGAAAACAAATTTTGTGCTTGAACTAATTTTTTATAAAATCAACTTCAGATTCGCTTATTTTTCTGTTATAATTAGTTTACTAAATTACATTTTTCACGCAATACTATTTGCATTTTTCGTTATGGCTTTAAATGGGATTTTAACAGATTTTTCTTTCACACTATGACACTTCCCTATCCAAAAAATGAGTAATCAGTAAAGCGTGCTTGTTTATCTACATCACTCATAATTACTCATTTTATCATTTCTCGCACAAAATTACTAAAAATTTAAATAACTTCTAAATTATACTAATTGACTTTTAAAATGACGCTTCTTTGTAGATAATTTTTTCATTCTATTAGGTGACGAAGTCCGCAGTGTACCTTATTGGTACGCCGCGTCGTCTCTTCTTCGTATGATGGCAAAAAACCTCGCAAATTTCTATAATTCCTAGGTCGTGTCAACGCAAGAATAAAAACATCATCATTTTATCTATTTACGTTCATCCGTCGTTAAAATTCTTTGACATATGTCCGATATGCCTACAAAATCTTGCCTTGTCTAGAAGCTAATAAGCTAAATTTCTGGCATTCTGACTTGTGTCGACATGACCTAACCTGACACAACACTAAAGGGAACGCACGGACTTTGACGACAACGTAGAATGGAAAAGAAAGTTACCACAAAGAAGTGTTATTTTAATCGTTAATTAGTATTACCTTCTGTTTTTGACCCAACAGCTGTATCTTTTTTCAATCCCGCTTTAAAGATGAAGATTGTAATAATTCCAAGCACACCCATTCCAGCATTGAAAATGAAGAATGCGTTTTGTCCTCTCACATCTCCAAAGCCAGAAAGCATCCACGTTGAAATAACTGGTGATAGAAAATCTGGAATGTAGCCAAGTAATGAAACAAATCCGATTGATAAACCGAGAACTGATTCATCAATTTTACAGTCTCCAAGTAGTGACCAGTAAAGCCCTCGAATCGAGTAAATCATTAAATGAACGATAACAACTAATGCCTCGAAAAAGAAATCGGGTGCAGCTGTTGGAACAACTGCTAGTGCAACTAGGCCAATTGCACCAATTGCAAGTGAAGCAGCTAAGGTATTGCTTTTTCCGACCTTATCCCCTAAAAAGCCACCAAGTATTCCGCCAACAGGACGCATCCACATCGCAACTACCATAACTTGTGCAACTCGCACTGCATCGATGTTGACAACAGACTGTAAGAAGCCTCCTTGATACCACATTGTCCATACAAGTGAATACGAGAAAAAGATGATTCCACCAAGTAACCAAACATACTTATTACCTAGAAATTTCTTGAAAGTTTCTGCATTAAGCTTAATAGGGTCAGCTTTTGCCTTCTTTTCTACCTTTGTTGCTTCACTGGCGTGAGCATCTTCTTTAACAAAGAATAAGATTAAGAACGCAACTACTATCATGATAAATGAATACATGTAGATAACACTTTGAAGTGCCAACATATCACTCGAACCGTCGCCAACAACGCTTGTGAAAATAAATAGCGCAACCGTTGCTAAAACAGCTTCAACAAGCCCACGACCACCATCTAAAATTCCAAAAAATCGTCCTTCTTCCTCCTTTTTCGCAAGCATTTTTACAATCTTCATATGCGAAGACCAGAACGTGAATACTGAGAAGATTCCCCAAATGACAAAGATAACAACAACCATGTTATAGCTTGGAATTTGAGCAAACCATAGCCCAGCTAACCCACAAGCAAGTAGCGAGATAAAAATCAACTTTTTTGCAGAAAATTTATCCGCTAACCAGCCACTTGGGAAATAGCCAATGACAAAAGCAAGTCCTAGTGCTGTGTAAATTCCGTTTAATTGTGACAACGTTATACCAAAAACCTCTAGAATTGTCTCCTGATAAGCCCCTCGTAAATAGATTAATGGGTAAATTGAACCTGCTGCTAAAACAACTAGAAAAAACTGAAAATACCGTTTTAAATGACTATTCATGTCTATATCCTCCAAATAAGATCATACTAATTAACCTTTGGGATAGTGCAATTTCGTGTTGATAAGCGCTCCTTATCCCCATATTGGCACATATGTAAGTGCGTAAAAAATAATAATCAACACGCTTTTTCACTATCACATTAACCTTTAAAATAACACTTCTTTGCGATAAGTTTCCAATTCTACGTTGTTGCCAGAGTCAGTGCGTTCCCTCTAGGTACGCTACGGGCTTCGCCGCCTAATAGAGGATAAAAGTGGAGTCGATTGTGTCAGAATTGCGGAAAATGTTTGAGCATTAAAAAATCAGTACTACCTGTGGGACTTATTTTTTAATGTGAGAAATTTGAGGATAAGGAAGGCTATGAGTCGAAGTCAGGCAAGCTACGAGCTGTAACTGGATAATGAAAAATTATCTACAAATAAGCGTCATTTTAAAAGTCAGTTAGTATAACCACTATGTACTTTTTTAGAACTCAGATTCTTCAAAAATAACCTCATTGATTCAAGATATAGCAGTCGAATTGCAGGGTGAGAATTCTGAATTTCAAAAACTTTTAATCCAATTGCTTTGTATCAATTAAAGATTGGATAAGCATTTTTCAAAACTTCATCTGTATGGATTCTGACGTTTTTTACGACTTCATTATTGATTTTGTCGTATAATTTATGTTTACTTGCATCTGGCTTGAATGTGTGCTTAGTTCTTACCATTTGATTTGCAGCTTCTTCAAAAGTTTTATAAATTTCTGCATAAATAGCAACACATATCGCAGCACCTAATGCACCGCAACTGCTTCCTTCTCTCTGGATAACTGGCAAATTAAATTGATCTGCCAAAATTTGCATTAAAAGATCACTCTTTGAACCGCCGCCTATGACAACAATTTCATCTAAGTGAGCCCCCGCTTCATCAACCATATCGCACACATTGTTCTTAATTGCAAATGCAATGGCTTCGATGATGGAACGATACATGTGAAACTTAGTATGTCGCTGGTCAAAACCAATCATGATTCCTTTTCTAAATGGTTCACTTGGTGTTGCAAGCCAATCTAAAATGGTGATTAGTCCATCACTACCTGCGGGCACTCTTTTTGCTTGTTCATTCAAGTAATCTTCTGGAGAGACACCCAAATTTTCTGCAAGGATAGCAATTTCGCTTCCTAAAATGCTTTTCAACCAAGAAACCGTCCACATTCCTCTTCTAATACCATTTGATTCATAAACATATTTGTGAGGAACACAAGCCAACGTCTGCCAAAAGCTACTTGGCGGTGATCCCTGATATGATGTGTCTCGATAAAGCATAGCTGAAATGAATGTTCCAAGTGAAATCATAACACTCGTTTCTTTATTAACACCCGAACCGAGTACCTCAACTGCCTTATCATTAGCTGATGCAATAATTGGAAGCCCACTTGGAAGTTTAAATTCGCGAGCGAGCTCTAACTTTAATTTACCAAGTGATTCTCCTGGTTTTACAACGTCAAACACCATATCACGGGTAAGCCCATGTGCTCTAAATACTTCATCATCATCTGACCATTTTAGTTTTTCTAAATCAAGCGGCCATCCAGCTTCAAGCATCGATGCAGATTCGCTAAATTCACCTGTCAAACGATTAGAAATATAACCTGTTGTACTTGTCACATAAGCGACATTATCATCTTCGTGTTTATAGGGTGCATTCATTCTTGCATCCATCCAACTTATAATTGGATAAGCTAACGTGCCATCTTTTTTGAGTAATACACGGCAAAACCTAATCGTACACAATCCAATACCGATAATATCATTGTTATTTCCATCAAAATTTTCTAAACAATTTTTAATCCCCATCTTAACACTATCCCATAAATCATCTTCTGGATGAATAACGACTCCTGGTTCAGGTGTTAAATTATCTCTAAGTTTACAGCTACCAAAAGCAACTTCTTTCCCTTTAAAATCAAAAATAGATACTTTGGTGCTCTGAGAACCATTATCAATTCCCATGATATACTTACCCAAGAAAAACACCTCCACACATCAACACCTAATGTAAATAACGCTTACATCGCGCTTTTTTTTCAAATCGGCTACGGAATCTGTAGCCGATTTGATTGTTAACCTGGTACTCAGCTTACTGAATGTTGAGCCATTTGAAGTTTTTTAATCTTTTTCTGCTCATTACCTTACTACTTCTGATACTTTGCACCCTCTTCTTTGTAGAAGATACAGCCATAGTTCATGATGTCATTCGGGTCAAATGTTTCTTTGAGTTTTTCTAGCATATAGTAGGCGCTTCCGTGCTCTTTTGCTGTCCATTCGTTACGATATTTTCCAATGCCGTGATGGTGACACATTGAACCGCCAAGTTTTAACGTTTCTTCAACGATGATGCGTTGAAGTGGGTGATGATATAGCTTTAATTCGTCTTCTGGTGCGCAATTTATGTTGTAATTATATACAAAATACATATTCGTTCCATTAATGTAACTGTGCGAAGAATGCCCACCAAGTAGCGTTAAGTCTTCTGCACGATCAAATTCATTTTTAATACGATTGATAACATTATGATAAATCGGTGTGATTGTTTCCCAATCAGCCGATACTTCTGTTGTGAAACCTGCATGCATGTCGTTTTCAATCATACCAGCCACTTCATCTTCGATATCTTTTTCACTCCAATTCAGATGGTTGAACCAGCTTTCAATTAATGAGTCTTCCACCCGTTCGATGATTCCGTCTTTAAATTTTTCAATTGCTTCTAGGATTCCCGCAGATGTTGCATCTACAATTCCTTTTGAACCTTCGGCCATTAAGATTAGGATACATTGACCATTATGGAAATGATAGAAATGTTGCGCTGCATCTCCTTCATCATAAACGCGAGCAACTGATGGGCGGTATCCATTTACCATAACTTCACGTAAAATTTTGATACCTGTGTCAACATCTTTAATTAAATAGCCATGGAATTGATGGTTTTCAGGGAAGAATTTAAACAGCTTTACTGTCACTTCTGTGATATAACATAATGTTCCTTCATTCCCAATAACAATGTGGCGAATATCTGGTCCTCCTGCACGACGAGAAACATTTTTAATCTTTGAAATGTGACCATCAGGGAATACACACTCAACACCAGCAACCATGTCTTCTATCCCACCATATAAGGTTGAAAATTGACCGATACTTCTTGTTGCTACCAGACCTCCAAATTGAGCAATTGGTTTTGATTGTGGTGAGTGCCCTGTTGTCAAACCAAGCTTTCTCACTTCATCTTCTAAGTCTTGAAGTTTAACTCCAGCCTGTACGGTTGCTTGCATGTTATATTCGTCTATTTTGATAATTGTATTCATTTTTGAAGCGTCTACAACTAACGCTTGTTGTGTCCAGTTTTCAAGTCCACCTTCAGTAGCTGTTTTTCCACCTCTGGGGATAACATTGATTTTGTGCTCATTTGCAAATTCCAAGACTTTTTTGACATCTTCTTTGCTATTTGGATAAACGATGGCAGTTGGAAGTGGAACTGGCAGAACACCTTTTGCTTTTGCATATTTGTTATAACGATCCGATGATCCATCATACAAAGATTCCTTATCTGTTGTAATTTGATCGCCTGATAAAAAACCTCTCAATGCACTTAAAATTTCTTCATTTGTCAACTTACTCATGGCTATCATCCTTTTTACTTGAATCTTGTTTGTATGTAATATCATCCGCGGAGTCTGTGGATGATATGTTTGTAAGACGCGAAGCGCCATTTGAAGCTGTGTTTCTACCTTACTAAATATCCACCATCTACAACTAATAATGTCCCTGTTACATAGTTAGATGCAGGCGAAGCCAGAAATACGGTTGCACCCATTAGATCCTGGATTTCTCCCCAACGGTTAGCTGGAATGTGATTTAACACTTTTTGATTCGCTTCTTCGTTTGCACGTGTCGCAGCAGTTATCGGAGTCGCATAGTATCCAGGTGCAATTCCAGTTACTTGGATACCAAATTTTCCTAATTCATCAGCATAAGACTTCGTAAACCCAGCTATCCCATGTTTAGTTGCCGCATATGCTGGTGCCCATAGTCCGCCAAGATATGAAAATAAGGAACAAATGTTGATGATTTTTCCACTTTTTTGTTCAATCATGTGCTTAGCTGCTTCATGTGACATTTCAAACGCCGCTGTTAAATTTATCGCAACTGTTGAATCCCAGTGAACACGTGTATATTTGGTTACATCTTCCTCACATGGACAAATACCAGCACTGTTTACAAGAATATCAATTTTCCCATAAACATCGATACACGTATCAGTTACTTGCTTACAAGCGCCCTCTTGTGTGATATCTGCCACCATAAAATGATAGTTAACGCCTTCTGCTTCTATCATTTCCTTTGTTTCTCCATTGTCATCTTCAAGTCCAGGAACGAAGATGCTTGCACCAGCTTTGGCTAATGCTAAAGCAAATCCTTGCCCCAAGCCTCTATTACCTCCAGTTACAATTGCAACCTTCCCTTTTAAGCTGAAAAAATCCATATTGAAATCCTTAATATCAAAACTCATCAGAAAAACCTCCTCAGATTTAATACTAATTATATTTACATTTCTTGTCTCATACCTTTTATCATGACAGGCATTTCAATCAATAAGTGTAAACGGTATCTTTCATGTTTATCATTATATCATCTTTAATTTAGTTTTGTAAAGTGTTTTTTGGAAAATTAAATAAAAAAGAGAGAGAAATGGAAAATTTTCCAAAAAAGAAGGAGAATTTCTCATCATCCATTGACTATCCATAAAAAATACATTAAAATCTAATTACAGTTTTCTAATACTAAATTGACTTTTAAAATGATGCTTATTTGTAAACCGTTTTTTTCATTCTACTAGGTCATGTCGACGCAAGAATAAAAACATCATCTTTTTATCCATTTACGTTCATCCGTCGTTAAAATCCTTTGATATCTGCCCGATATGCCTACAAAAATCTTGCTTTGTCTAGAAGCAAATAAGCTAAAATTCTGGCATTCTGACTTNTGTCGACACGACTTTGGCAACAGCGTAGAATGGAAAAAACGTCACAAGGTTAATTAGTATAATATGTCCAGCTATATTTTTAGTAATAGTAGGGAGGTTCCTATGAATGTAAACGAAGATAAACTTAATCCAACGGAGAAAGATATACACAAAATGCTCATTCCTGCCGTCAAAGAAAAACCTACATTAAAAATTCTAGAAGCTGCAACCCTTTGCGAAGTTTCATCTTCTAAAATCTCCAAATACGTAAAAAAATTGGGTTTTGAAAATTTCAAACAATACAAACTACACTTCAGCGGACAAAATTTTTATCAAAAAAAAGAAATATATTCCAGTGAAATCGAAAGAATTAAAAATTTTCTAGAAAATTTCAACAAGGACTTAGTCGTTAAATTTTTAGAAAAATTCAATAATTATGATAAAATTATACTCTTCGGTCTAGGTCCTTCTTACATATGTATTGAGTATTTCGCCTACAAGCTAAACTTCATCTCAGACAAAAAAATATTCTTCACTCAAGAAGAAGACTCCATTCACCGCTTAACCGACCTCGATACACTTGTTATTATATTTTCTGTCACAGGTTGCTTTTCTAACTTCGATAATCTTGCACGTAATGTCAAAGCGCAAGGTGGTTCCCTCATGCTAATCTTAGAAGAATACAACAATAACATTCCTAAAGACATAAATAACATCTTTTATTTAACAACATCAACCCAAGACCAAAACCTCCTCCCCTACGAAAAAACAAGAACCGCATTTTTCATTTTTATCGAAGAAATTGTCTACCAACTCATGAACACACCTTAAATCTTCAAATGGCGCACACGACATGAAGTCGGGCGTCTTTTTTTCTTTGGATAGAGATTATATTCCGAAACCAAGAAAACGCTTGCCACTTTCCTGGCAAACGTTCATCTCTATTAGTTGATACCCCAAGATTCAAGCCACATGATAAAGGTGGCAATTGTCCAGATTTTACGGCTCAAATCCTTCTTTTTAGTCGCATGTTCCTCAAGTAGTTGGAGGCTAACCTTTTGATTAATCCAACCTGTTGCCACTGGACTCTTCAAGATATTTTTTGTATCATCATAAAGCTCGTCACGCAACCATCTTGCCAGTGGCACTGGGAAACCTCGCTTTTTCATTTGATACATATGCTTGGGAATCACATCTCGAAATGCATCACGCAGTAGAATTTTTCCTTGTTTGCGAGAGATTTTCTCTTCACGTATCAGTTCGCTCGCCACTTTAAATACACGTTCATCCAAGAACGGGACACGTACTTCAAGTCCATGTGCCATTGGCATCTTATCTGCTTTCATTAAGATGTCACCTGTCATCCAAAAATTCATATCAACACTTTGCATCTGATTCAAGTATTCAAAATGTGCAATTTCGTCATAAAGCGTTGCCACTGAATCCTTCCAATGACGACATTCATTATAAAAGGGAAGCAAATCCTGCTTCTCATGCTCATCAAACATAAACGCATTGCCGATATATCGATGACGAAGCTCCGTACATCCTCGTTTTATGAAACCTTTACCTTTTACATCAAATGGTACCTTATCAGCAAGTTTTAAAGACTTGGCGCGCCAGGAACCAGGCAGGCGTGTCAAGCCCTCCAAAGAAAGCACTTCCTTATAGATTGGATAACCACCAAACAACTCGTCAGCGCCCTCGCCTGATAGAACTGCCTTCACATGCTTGCTTGCAACACCTGATAACAGATAGAGCATAGTGGCTGATGGATCGGCAACTGGGGTATCCATGAAATAGATGGCCTCCCTTGCGGCGTTCATGTATTCAGTGGCGCTCACTTTCTTGGTGTACAACTCAATATTGAGTGCTTCTGCTGTCTTGATAGCATCGTCTAGCTCGCTCACTTTGGCATTTTCGTAACCGATTGAGAAGGCTTTGAGATTGGGATTGACTGTGCTTGCGATGGTTGTTGTAATCGTTGAATCAATGCCACCTGATAAAAAGCACCCAACTTCAACGTCACTCATCATATG
>JGI990J12352_1000050_pt1 | contig 23794 bp, 21 predicted proteins | sample Intmic4MA4BA4MSA_FD_12352 | JGI IMG/M metagenome (IMG submission 12352) | reverse complement strand
TTGGTGACAGAGCCCCTGCACCAGATGCTGTGCCTGCACCAAGTCTGGATCTTGATCCAGAACTTGATCCAGATCTTGATCTTGATTGACGACTCGCGATAGAGAAGCTGAGTGATTCTTTTTTAATATTAGTATGCGATAGTGCAATTTCGTGTTGATAAGCGCTCCATATCCCCATATTGGCACATATGGGGATATGTAACAAATAATAATCAACACGATTTTTCACTATCGCATATTAGTGATGCTGATCCAGATGCACCAATTAACTCTTTCAACGGAAGAATCCACCAAGAAGTAGATCCAGCTGTAACCTTTGCAAACGCCAATTCTGCTAACTGATGCCATCAGGTAATGTGACAGTGATAGCAATATTTGAACGCATTCCAGTTACAGAACTCGCTCGTCATGGAAGCTGGACACGGGTTCACGTAGGAAACACTAGAGGCTGTATGTCTACTAATCAACTACGCTATAACCCCTAAGTTTTTAAAATCAAACCTAATACTAATTTCTATCTAAAATCATCGCATCTTTGTAGTTATTTTTCCACTCTAACATTGTTCGTCTCGAATCCTAGTAGAATGGAAAAAGTAGACAACAAATATACAGCGATTTCAAACAGAGATTACGTATAAACAGGTTTGATTTTTTTCTTTACCTTGAGTATAATAGATAAGTATAGCTACATTTTAAGGATGGTTTAAATGAAAAAGAAAAAATCAATGTTGCGCTTTGCGCTTATTTTGAGCACATTTATAACATTTGTATCGACCGTTACAACTTTTATCGTTGGAAATCGCGTCTATAAGAAAACATTCAAGGTAACACCGCACGAAATAGGGGCTAGAAAAAGAGTTCACGAGCGCAGGCTACAAAAGCTTGATGAGTATGAACATCAAAAATTTATGGTCGATAATCCTAAAAATGGCTATCCTATCGAAACGATTCAAATTCAATCTCCCATCAGAAATGAGGATGTCATCGTCATCGTTCACGGTATTCAAGGAAGCTATTACGACCTGCTAGAGGTAGCCTTCCGATACCTAGATGATGGAAAAAATATCATCATGTACAACCAGCGTCAATCTGGCTTAACAGGTGGAACCAATTCAACATTCGGGCTTTACGAACGATTTGACCTTGAAGCGGTTTGCAAAATAGCAAAACAAGCATATCCCAATGGAAAAATTGGTGTGCATGGATTTTCAATGGGAGCAGCGACCGCCACCATGCATTCCGAACTAAACGAAAAATCCCAACTAGTAGACTTCTACATCTTAGACTCGCCATTCCATACAATGGCAAGTGCAGTCGATATGGGTGTAAATCATGGCAAAGATACAAAACTACCAAACTGGTTTGTAAAATTCTCTGGGAGCATCGTTCTCAAATTACGTGAGCGTGTAACCTACAAAGACATTGTCCCAATCAAATCCATAAAACACACAACAAAGCCAATCTTATTCATGCACGGAGAACAAGACAATGTAACCGCCCCAAAAAGCAGTTTCGAGCTCTGCAAAGCCATCAATCACAAAAATAAACGCCTCAAAATTTTCAAAGAGCAAGACCATTGCACGGCATATTTTCGCAAGACCGACGAATATTTTACTGAAATCTATTCATTTATAGAAGAATTTTTTCCAGCAGATAGCAAAAAATAGACCGTGTGGTCTATTTTTTGTCTTTTTAAGACGCTATATTTCTTAATAAAACATCAAAAATATAGCGCCCTTTCCTTTATTAAAAATATCTTATTTTGAGCGATTTTTGGTATTAATGTCATCGAAATAATTTTTTGTGAGCAAGGCCACAGTGCCAGATAGGGCAATCACTGCAAAAATGTTCGTAAGTGCCATCGACGCATTGAGGACGTCTGCTATTGACCAAATTAAGGCGACACCACCTGTTGCACCGAAGACACAAACTGGAATTTGGAGCAATCTAAATAGTGTGATGTATTTTAATCCAAATACATATTCAAAGCATTTTTCACCATAGAATGACCAGCCAATGATAGTTGAAAAGCCGAACAATCCAATAAGAATAGCCATGAACCAAGAGCCGATTTGAGCGCCTAAAAACGAATTGGCATATGATTGAATCACAAGATTTGCACCTGTGAGTGCTGGTGTCGGACCTGGCATGATTTCGTAGAGTGGAACACTAAGTAAAATGACAAGTGCAATTAATGTGCACATGACATGTGTATCTAAAAATACTTCAAACGCTGCCCAAAGACCTTGTTTGATAGGATTATCGGTTTTAGCTGTTGCATAAGCAATAGGCCCTGACCCAAGCCCCGCCTCATTGGAGAACACGCCTCTCATCAAACCAAAACGGACTGCATACATAACACCGACACCTGCAACACCACCTGCAAGTCCTTCAGCTGAAAAGGCACCACGGAAAATCAATCCAAAGACGTAAGGGACACCAGTGATATTGAGCATAACAATCAGCAAGGAAGAAATGATACATATTAGCGCTAAAGCTGGAATAAATTTATCAACAAATTGCGCGATCCTTTTTAGACCACCAAGGATAACCAATCCAACAAGAACAGCCGCAACGATGCCAATCCAAAGACGATTCCAACCAAATACCATCTCAAGCGCTGCTGCTGCTGAATTAGATTGAACCATATTTCCAATTCCAAAGCTTGCCAAGGTTGCAGCTATAGCAAAAAAGGTGGCGAGCCATTTCCATCCGAGTCCTTTCTCGATATAAGCAAATGGACCTGATAAAATTTCACCTTTTTCATTTTTACCCCTAAAATGCAGCGCAAGTGTCACTTCTGAAAATTTAGTCGTGATACCAAAAAAACCAACGACCCACATCCAAAAAATTGCACCTGGACCTCCAAAACCGATAGCAGTCGCTGTCCCTGCAAGCGTACCAACACCCATCGTCGCACAAAAAGCTGTATTAATTGCTTGCCAAGGCGTAATATCACCATCACCTGAGGCATTATTTGCCTTTCTATTTTCAGGTTTTCGACACATATCAATAATCGTTCGATCTAAATAGTGACCGAATTTCGTAATTTGTAGCCATCTTGTTTTGAAAGAAAGCCATATGCCTGCAATGAGAAGTAGTGTCCAGGATGCAGGGCCCCAGATTATAGAGCTAAGCCAGTTGAAAAAATTTTCCAATTGATACATCAAACATCGCCTCGAATCTTGTAGAATTAGTTACTAAAAATTTTACTGTATTTAATAGATGTTGTCAATGTATTTCTACTTAAATTTATAATCAAATGTAACCGTTCTTGCTTATTGGCCAGTCAATTGTAAAAGTTCCGCCTTCAATCGTGTTATCTCGCTATTTAAATGGTCAAAATCCGCTTGCAAGGCTTGATTTCGCTCCGTATCCTCTCGCTTTTCTTTCAGCTCTTTGCGTACTGAATCTTGATCGACAATAGTTTCCATGGCATCGCCTAAATCTAAAAATAGTCCAAAAGCAACCTCACGCTCTATCCTGTTCATTCCCTCAGAAATTGCAATGGCGATAATCGTAATAACGACAAGGTAAGTAATCGAATCTAGCGTCCCAATATAATAAAGAAACGCAGAATTTGTAAATTCATGTGAATATTTAGACGGTTCATCTTTAAAATACTCATAACCACTTTTTTGTGAATGGACGCTATCTCCAACATGATCAAACTGTACGAAGTCGGTTTTCGAGACTCTTTCAAAAGTTTTTTCATTTTGAAAGAGCCATTTATCTTGCATTTTTCGTTTGTTTTTGATAGAATTGTGGGAGAGAGAGGCTTTGCGGACTTTTTGCTTCATTTGGCACCGACTCCTTTGGTGTTATTATATGCAAATGCCTGGAAATGGATAATAGAATCAAAATGGAAGTGAATGATGCTCGGTTTTCGAGATTCTTGAGTTCTCATCTTTTAACTGGAGATTAGCAAAATGAAAATGAAAGAATCACGAAAGACTGTGAGTTGAAACTAGACAGGTGGGATTTTTATGGGGGATTTTTTGGAATTAATTGATGGGTACTTTGAGTATGGCATGACGTCTGGTGAGTGGCGTGGGGACGAGTTGGTAACTGATATTTTAAATGAGGGGAAAATCACTGAAATAGGCGACTCCCTCGAGGATGTCGTTTTTTCATTTATAGCAAGTGGAAAATCCGTACTGCGTGAAGAATTAGTGGTACCATTTGCACGGGAGTCGTGGAAAACATTTGCGTTGAAACTTGAGCGTCAGTCGGACATGATTCGAGGCGTTTTAATAGAAATGACAAGTGCGGGCGGGAACAATCTTGAGGAGCGTCATCATATACAAAAGATGGCTGCTTTGGGCGAGCTTACAACTGGCGTCGTTCATGATTTGCGTAATCAACTCGCATGTATCGGTGGAAGTGCAGAATTGATTAAAATATTATGCTCTGATAACGGACAGATAATGAAATATACAAACGGCATTTCACGAACGCTTGATAATTCGAATAGCCTTATCGAGCAGTTGCTGGATTTTTCGCATAAAGAGAGCGATTCAAAACAAATTTTTAATTTAGCAAACATTTTAGATGATGTGACCTCTCTTTTTGGCCGAACAAGTAATCGCTATATTGAAATAGTCACCTCGCTCGACAAACAAGAACATCGTATTGTCGGGAATCCGTCACTCATCAGTAGCGCCATTTTAAATTTGTGCACAAATGCACGAGACGCAATGGATGGGAGTCATGGTAAAATCGAAGTAAGCCTGGCGCGCGAAACCGTTACTGAGATTCCAAACGACTTATTGAAACAAGAAAATTGCGCAGGTAAATATTCAATTTTGAGAGTAAAAGATACTGGTTGTGGCATGACCGCTGACATTAAGAAAGAAATTTTCAAACCATTTTTCACAACAAAAGAAAAAGGCTCAGGCACTGGAATGGGAATGCCCCAAGTACTTGAGACAATCAGCTACCACGGTGGCAGCATGACCATTAAATCAGAAATTGGGGTCGGTACCGAATTCGCGCTGTATTTGCCAGCATCTTAGCGAATAAATCACTATAATTTAGCGAATAAAAATCAACGCCTTGCATATAATATTTTAGAACAGGCTCAGAGCTCCTACATGGAACTGAGCCATTTTTATTTATTGGAGATTTTTTATGAAGCCATTTCGAACGTACTTTGAACAAATTGAAATATTGAAAGCTAGGGGTTTAGTTTTTCAAATTAATCGGAAATTCTTTTTTGTTTTTTATCCTGTCTACTTCACTGGGAGTAGTTCAGATGCCTTCCAAAAACGCGTTCTATCTTGGGCAAATTTCCCCAACAAACGTAATTTCTACAATAAATTAGACCTCTCCCATAATCAAGTAATTATGGCCACTGTGAATATATATCCCCAAACTAGGCAAACGAATTGCCAACAAAGCCTACCCATGAATAAAATATGTATATATACTCTATACAAATCCGCCCTCTAAATCATCTGCAAAAAAGATGCAATTTATACTAATTCGTGTTTAAAATCTGTATCTAAAACGCAGAAATTTTCAGGCTAGACGAGGAAGAACTTTGGCGTGGCGTACCCGAAAGGTACGCGAGCTAAGTTCTGACAACGTATACGTTGGAAAAGTCAATTTTAGTAAGATTTTAAATGCGAATTAGTATTAATACCAATTAACTTTTAAAAGCGAATTTGTATAAAAACAGGTGGTTTTTTTATGAATATAATCTTCATGATTTCTCAAGCTTTCCTACTTGTTTTCGCACTCGGAATTGATGCATTTGTTTGTAGTTTTTCCTACGGTGCCAATAAAATTAAAATTCCAATCAAATCAGTATTGCTAATCAATGCGATTACAGTGACACTTTTAGCCTTCGGTTCCTTCACATCAAGAATCATCGGACAATTCTTACCACAAGTACTAATAGAATGGTTACCCTTTTTGATTTTAACAGGACTTGGACTTTCAAAAATTTTTGAAGGAACAATCAAACAAATCATAAAAAAACATAATGGCATCAACAAAGACTTCGAATTTTCGCTTTTCAACCTAGGTTTCATACTTCAAGTCTATGCCGATAACGAAATCGCAGATTCAGATCACTCAAAAATCCTAAGCATGAAAGAAGCCATTCCACTCGCAATTGCACTAGGACTCGATGGACTCTCAGTCGGATTTTCAGCAGGACTCACATCTATCAACATTTATCTACTCTTAGCAATGTCATTAACAATGGAATTTATCTGCATCACAGTTGCCTCAAAGCTCGGTAGCACAGTTGCAAAAAAAACAACCCTCGATTTAAGCATATTTAGCGGTCTCATCCTGATCCTAATCGCAATTTCAGACATACTTTAACTTAAAACTTCAAAAAAGCTGATATTCACACTCCGTTGTGACCATCAGTCCCAAAAACAAAGCGTTGCTCCAATCTCCTGGACCAACGCTCTTTTCATATTCAAATAGCCGTGCTAACGCAACTCCGCCCACTTGCATTGTATTCAGTCTTAACCAATCCAAGTTCCTCTTATCCAAGGCAATTGTAAATGCGCCACTACGCTAATTTACCATAGCTCCTCGAGATTTCGACATATACTCAGTCACTTCATCTTTATATTATAAAAGTTAGAACATTATCAAATAATGTCGGATGTAAATTTGTGAATTTTTTATCATGCATCTGTCCCCCGATTTTTATATTCTTCAAATCTGATTTCCTCTACTAGATATGTGATAAATTCTTTGTTTGTTGGTGGTTTAGGAGCCATCTTAGCATACGGCGGAAAATTTCTCAGTAATTCGTCCTCATCACCTTCAGAGAATGCCTTTTTGAGCAATTTATCAATTGACATCGTTATCGTGCTCAGTTCTCGCTCAAAATCATCTGAAACCTGTTCATAAATCTTAGTTAGAACAAGACGTTGACGCCTCGGTTGTTTGAGCGCTAACAATAAGACTTCTGCTAAATAATCGCGAGCTTGACTAGAAGCGTGCATATAATACTTATCTAGTTCCTTATAAATACGACCACGCAACACCTGATTACGCTCTGCCTCAAGCTTCTTTTGTTTTCTTTCTAATATTTCCTCAGTAGATGCCAATTTTTTCTTAATTTTTACACCAAAACCGTCTGCCAAATTTTCTAGGTGTGTCAAAATACCAATTGGGGTATAATGTTCATTTTTACGACGAAAAAAATCAGCTAACTGTTGTACACGTGCAATCACTTTGTCTGAATCAAACTTTGTCAGAACAAGCATATATGGAATTTTTTGCAAGTACTCCGCATCCTTGCCACGTACTTTGCATAGGAGCTCAAATCCATCTCCTTCTTCAAGTTCTAGATCAACAATAACAGCATCAGGAGTTTTATCTTGAATAATCTGCCAAGCTTCGCTCGCACTTGCAGTAACATCTAAAACATCAAACAATTTACTTGCCTTTAAAATATCAGTTAAAGGATTGGCATATTCTGGTTCGTCTTCCACGATTAAGACTTGGTATTTTGGGGGCACTTTAACCATAATTGACTCCTCCTTTTCTCTTTTAACTTCTGCATTCGCTTTCATCTCCAAATTTTGTTTTATTATAAGTAATTTTATCAAAAAAACCTACTGCTTTCAATCCTTTTGCTTCAACATTTTCTATCCAATAAAATGGGGATTTTAAAACATTAATTATATTTATTAAAAAATCCTCCTCTACTGCTAGAAAAGGATTACATAGATAATCTTTATCCACAGGCGTCGGATGAGATTCCGGCGTCTGTGATAGTTGACGCGACACTAGCTTCAAGCTACAGTATCTAAATTGAAATAAGCAAATTTTGGGTAACTTAAACATCGCTTTCAGCCTTTGATGGATCGCCATTTGAAATCATTTAAATTTATTCATTGTCATACTTCTTACGCTTATCAGATTTCTTACGCTCATTTGTGTTCAAAATCTTCTTACGCAAACGGATTGACTCAGGTGTAATTTCTACTAACTCGTCTTCATCAAGATACTCAAGTGCATACTCAAGCGTAATTGGACGTGGACGCTTCAAGACAACTGTATTGTCCTTTCCTGCCGCACGATTATTAGTAAGTTGCTTCGCCTTGGTAACATTTACAGCCAAGTCTGAATCTTTGCTATTTTCTCCGATAATCATACCCTCATAAACAACTGCACCTGGTTCAATAAACATGGTCCCACGATCTTCAAGCGCTGTCAAACTGTAAGTCGTCGCTTTTCCATTTTCCATCGATACAAGGGCACCATTCTTACGCTCACCTAGCATTCCGGTTTCTTTTGGACGATAATCAAGATACGTATGATTCAAAATACCATACCCCTTAGTCATCGTCAAGAATTCCGTCATAAATCCAATTAGCGCACGAGATGGTGCTTCATAAATCAAACGAACTTGGCTAGATTCACTATGAATCATATTCTGCATTTGTCCTTTACGATGACCCATCGCTTCAATGACACTCCCACTAGATTCCTCTGGAACCTCAATTTGGACATACTCATAAGGCTCGCAATCGACACCATCAATCTCACGAATAATAACCTCTGGCTTTGAAACCTCAAGCTCATAGCCTTCACGACGCATATTTTCAAGCAAAATCGACAAATGGAGCTCTCCGCGGCCTGAAACAATCCATTCTTCCTTCGTCCCCACACGCTCAACTTTAAGCGATACATCTCGTTGAATTTCACGATGCAGACGCTCATCAATTTTTGACGCCGTTACTAACTTACCCTCTTGCCCAGCAAATGGCGAAGAGTTCGTCGAAAACGTCATCTGAAGCGTTGGCTCATCAATGTGAAGCAAAGGCAGTGCCTCTTCCTTACCAACTTCACACACAGTTTCACCGACATTAATATCAGGAAGACCTGCAATCGCTACAATATCTCCGGCACCAGCTTCCTCTATCTCAACACGGTTTAGACCTAGAAACCCAAACAACTTCGTAATCCTAAACTGCTTAACCGAGCCATCAATTCGGCAAATAGAAACCGTCTCATTAACCTTAATCTTCCCACGTGCAATGCGCCCAATTCCAATACGTCCAACATAATCATTATAATCAAGAAGCGCTGGTTGAAACTGAAGTGCTCCATTCACATCCATATCTGGCGATGGAATATGCTCTAAAATCGTCTCAAAAATCGCAGCCATATTCTCATCCTGATCAGCAGGATCTGATTCCATACTCGCTGTTCCATTCAAAGCTGATGCATAAACGACTGGAAAATCAAGCTGATCTTCCTCCGCACCTAAATCAATAAACAGCTCTAAAACCTCATCCACAACTTCCTCGGGACGCGCAGCTGGACGATCAATCTTATTCACAACAACAATCGGCGTCAACTTCTGCTCAAGCGCCTTCTTCAAAACAAACCTTGTCTGAGGCATCGTTCCCTCATACGCATCAACAACCAACAACACCCCATCAACCATATTCATAATACGCTCAACTTCACCCGCAAAATCCGCATGGCCAGGCGTATCCAAAATATTAATACGGAAATCCTTATAATCAATCGCCGTATTCTTCGCCAAAATCGTAATCCCACGCTCACGCTCGATATCATTAGAATCCATCATTCGAACCTCAGTCGCCTCATTCTCACGAAAAATCCCAGACTGCATCAAAAGCCCATCAACCAACGTCGTCTTCCCATGGTCAACGTGCGCAATAATCGCAATATTCTTAATATTCATCACAAAAAACATCCTTCCAAAATGCTGGCAGTTTCGCTTCGCTTAAACCGCCAGTCACAAAACAATAGAGGCCGTAGACTCCACGGCCTCTATTATCAATATATCCATAAGTTCGCTATATACAATTATAATCGTACAACTAGAATTTTTCAATGTGAAAACGTATTCCCTATTTAATATGGCGCATTTAAAATAATAAATTCTAAAGCCAACGATCCATTAATACCTCCCGATTTAATCTGAAAATCCATATCGGCAATAAAATTTATGTAATCATTGAGCGTTGTTAGACTAAACTGCCCTACCTGCTGTAGCAATAGTTTAGCACGATAAGGATGAATCCCTAAACCAGAGGTAACCTCAGATTGACCTGCACCCCGCGATTTCAACGAATGAACTTGGCGCAACAACCTGAAATGATTCCCAATCATAATCAGCAACTTGATAGGTTCTTCCTTGTTCTTCATCAAATCACTATAAATAGCATGTGCCTGCTTAATATTCTTTGAAGACAATGCCTCCGTTAATAAGAAAACATTATCTTCAGGCGTTTGATGAACCAAATCTCCAACAATATCCCTCGTTAATTTCCTATTATCATTTCCCAGGAAATAATGTTCAATCTTTCGTAGCTCAATATCCAATAAAGTCATATCCTTTTTAGTGATATCCAATAACAAATTGAGCGCCTGCATATCAAAGTCTATCCTAAGACTTGCCAATCGCTCCTTTGCCCAAGAAAAAACACTAGAATCATTGGATTTGGGTGAAGCAATAAAATTGCAACTCTTCTTCAAAAGCTTTGTAACCTTTTTACGCTCATCCAACTTTGCATAAGGCGCATAAATAATCAGCACATTATCAGGGCTCGGTTTCCCCAAATAAGCCATAAAAGCATCCATATCATGCACAATTTTCTTGGTCATACTACCAGTCAAAAACTCAGGATTCCTAATCAATACAGCCTTGCGATCACTCAAAAAAGGAAGCGTTTGAACATCAAAAATTGCCTCCCTGATATTAACTTCCGTCATATCATAAGCCGTAACATTCTCACGCGCGATATGATGATGCCTCAAAATACCATCAATCTTACTCTTGGCAAAAACATCCTGCTCAGAAACTATCGTATAAACACTCATCCAATCAAACCCTCCCAAACCTTCAAATGGCGCACAAAGCGCATCTCCTATCATGTCACCATAGACTCCATGGTGACATAGACATAAATTTCCCTAAATAACCTCAATCACTGAATCGGCCAATGCTATTTCTAGCTCCTCTTGGCGATATGCCGATTCAATATGCATACTTCCAAGACCATTAAAAACAACAATGATTTTCTTCATATCTTTATCCGTTGATTTCCATTCCTTAATCCAAAAAGAAGCTTCCATTTTTGTCAAACAATTAAAAATCTCTGAATAACCATCACCTGTCCCATTTGTACTCACACCACGCCCTCCAAGTCTTGAAAGAATAGACAATGGAAATTCTTTTGCATCATCTCGAACAACAAAAATAAAATCACCGTCTTCATCTTCAGAAAAAGTCACAACAACATCGGCCTCCTCTAACCCCAGCTTTGCCGTTTCTTTAATAGCATTATCAATCAAATTACCAATCAAACGTATAAACTCAGTTCGAGGCTCTGGTACTTTCGACCAACTCACACTTGTACAATCAATAAACAATCGAACCTTATTTTTACGTGCTTTCTGAAGCAAGATCTCTATCACAACACCAAAATCTACTAAATCTATAGGTAATCTCATCTCTTGAATTTCTATTTTTAAATCTTCTTCAAAAAATTCCGTTGCAATTTCTGAACTCAAACGACCCACAGCTTTAACAAGTGCTTGGGTTTCATCATCACTCGCTTCATAAGCTTCCAGCCTCTTGATTAACCTGTGCGATGTCTTTTCAAGTGCTGGAACAACATGACGATATTTATGCTGTAATCGTGTAACACCCTTCAAATCAACAACTAGCTCTGAATTCTTTGCTGCAAACTCATGAAACTCCTTTTGTTTTTTAATAACATAGCGTGCAAGGTAGATAGTCAAGACAATTACGATAACTAAAATAAAAATTTGAAACCAAAATATCACACCATGTAAACGAGTAGAAATTCGATCAACAAACATCATAAATCCATGTAAGCCACTATATAAAGTTAAAACAAGCACAGCTATGGTTATCAAAAGCCCCTTCGTCCCTTTTTCTTCAAGTGTTCGTAATCCCTCAATGAGTTCTGTTTTCTTATAAGCAAAACAATAAACGGAAACTTCCACAGATAAAAGCAATAGATAAGCCAAATTCATCTCAGGATTTAGAGTAAGTGCAACTAGTATAAACGGAGTTGCAATATTAACGATAAATAGCAAGAGATAAGAATACAAAAAGGAGGTTATTACTAATCCCCAAAGGATTTTTCTCTCTAGATGTTTGACAACCAACAATACAATAACCAACCCAAGTACAAGCCGCCAAGGCTCATTAATTAAGCCATGTGACAAAATCATATAACTTGCAAATAAGATTGAAACACAAAAAGTGCCCAACTTCAATTTCATAACGATTATTTTTTGATAAAATAAAAAAGCAGCAGTGATGACTAGTGCGTTACTTATGAATGAACTAAATAGTAGCATAAATAATCTCAACCTCTAAACAACCATTATACCATACGATTTCTTAAAATTACACCTAAATAAAAGGCTGTCCAAATACTTGGACGACCTTTTATTCTACAACTATAGCCTTCTAATCGCTGCACCAATCATATTCGCTACCCTATTTAAAAAATTCGCCATAACCTCAAAACCTCAACTTTCAATACCATCATCAAATGGGAAGTAATCCCTTATTCATTACTTTACTTGATTCAATAAAATTCGCCTAGCAACCCTAACAGTAGCGCTTTCTAACGAGTTAAAAGTTGCTCGCTTGAGTAGAAATTGCCAAGACAAAAAAACGAAAAAAGTAGATTTCACGATGGCATTGAAGATTGATCTGAATGTGTTATATTACTGATAATTTTTGAAAATGGGCTTAAATGAAGTAAATGTTGCAACAAGGAACAGGTCTGATATTAGAGGAAATTAATAAATTGAAATACATCAAATCCTAAATNTCAAAAAATTGATTTTTTTAGTGTTATGTGTTAAAATTCAATTATAAAATNAAAAAATCACTTTTTTTTCAATTTTAAACCCGTAAACAAGTTTTAAAATTGAAAAACAAAGCATTTTTTAAATATCATCCTTAAAATTGAATATAATATATCTAAAATAACGCATTTTTTGATTAGGAGGTTATCGTCTATGTATGAGCAGCTAGCCAAAATTTATTATAAAGAATCAAAAGACGCCCATATCAAAGCATATGAAAAACGTTTAAATGGTTACGGAAGTATAAAATTACCTCTCAAAATTAAACCTTTAAAATCAAATCAAGAATTTTCATGCTTTTATGTCAATCACCATGAATTAATGATGACTTACGAAAAAATCCTTAAAAACAGCAGAACAATCAGAAAAAAAATGAGGGGATTACCGGATAAAGCAATTACACAATACATATATTCGAAATTAATGGATGAACTTGTTATGACCAATGAAATCGAAGGCATCCAGAGCACAAGAGTAGAAATGAAGATAGCGCTCGAAGCAAAGAAAAGCAAGCAAGTGAGATTTTCGAGCTTTGTCAATACTTACGCAAGTATATTGGATTATGGTTTGTCTTCTCAAATAGAATCTGTCGAAAAAATTAGAGAAATTTATGACACGCTTGTCGCACAAGAGATGCCAGAGGAAGATTCACTAGATGGAGAATTGTTTAGAAAAAGCGCGGTCAATGTCACAGCAACGACAAACAAACTTCTACACAAAGGCATTATTCCTGAATCAGCAATCAAGCAACAATTATCGGATGTACTCAAATTTCTAAATGAATATGAGGCACCCATGCTTTATAAAATCGCGATTGCTCACTATATTTTTGGTTATATCCATCCATTTTATGACGGCAATGGCAGAACAGTTAGATACATAAGCAGTCTATACCTCAGAGATGAACTTGACATCCTAACGTCTATCACACTTTCTTACGCAATAAATAGTTACAAAAAGCTCTATTACGATGCTTTCAATAGCGCAAACAACCCATTAAACAAGGGCGAACTCACCATGTTTTGTCAAGCCTTTTTTGAAATCTTAATTCATGCAAGTGATGAAATTATCCAAGAATTATCAGAAAAACAGGAAAAATTGCATCTGTTATATTTAGCAATCGAAAAGCAAAAAGAAACATTTAGTGAAGAAGAATTCGAGTGTTTATTTATCATTGGGCAAGTTGAAATCTTCGGTTCAGAAAACGCGGGAATTTCCAGAAAAGAACTGGAAAATGAATTAAATTTATCGACTTATAAATCTAAAGCTATCATCGAAAAATTGATTCAAGAAGGCAACGTAAAAACCCTGAAAAAAAGCCCCGTTGTGGTGGGACTTTCAGATAATTTAATTGACATGACTCATGTGGAGGTTTAAAGATGAAAATCGGATTTTTCGACTCAGGCGTCGGCGGATTCACCGTCTTAGCCCAAGCACTAAAACAAATGCCAAACCATGAATATCTATACTTTGCAGACTCCAAAAACGCCCCTTATGGCGTAAAATCAAAAAACGAAGTCCTAAAACTAACCGAAACAGCAGTCGATTTTCTCAAAAGTGAAGGCGCCGAGATCATCGTCATCGCCTGCAACACAGCAACAAGCGCAGCCGCAACCCATGTACGCAAAAAGCACAACATCCCCATCATTGGCATCGAACCCGCGATTAGACCCGCCTTAGAAATCGAGGGTCGCGTATTGGTAACAGCTACCAGCCTCACACTAAATGAAGAAAAATTCACAAATCTTTTAAAAGGGCTAGATACAGAAGGTTTAGTCGACACATGTGCACTCGATGAACTCGTACAATTTGCAGAAAATGAAATTTTCGATGACCATATAATCCTTCCGTATCTAGTCAAAAAGATGTCACAATTCGAGTTATCCAGCTATGGAAGCATTGTCCTTGGTTGTACACATTTTCCATTATTTAAACACACATTAAAAAAATTAATGCCTCATGCAACCTTGGTAGATGGTAGCGTCGGTGTCGTAAAAAATTTAAAACGTTTTGTGGCAAATTCAGTCCCTAGCGAAAAAATCCAATTCTACATCAGCGGTACCAAAGCAAACGAAAAAGAAGCCAAACGATTAACGCATATTTTAAATCACGCTCGGTCATAATAAGGTAAAGGTTGAAACGAGTATGTCAGGCTTCCGCCAAATCTTGAGATTTTCATTTTTTAGTCGTAGACCAATATAAGGAAAAGTTGAAGCGAAAGATTGTGAGCTGAAACTAGGCAAATGGAAATGAGAGATTTAGGGATGAGGAAAAGTTGAAAGTGACGTCTAGGTTACTAAAAATTTGCTTATTTTGAGTTCAAATGTTATGAACATCAAACGAGAGATAAAAAATTTGAGTAAGCTGGAACTTGAAACTAGACAGATTACGAGTTGAAACCGGATAAATCTGAGGTGATTTTTTATGAAGCATTACTCTCACAAGGCGAAATCCCTCGCCAAAGGCGACATGAATGTCGAATTCAGCGAGGAATTGACACCACTTGAAGCCGAGGCACATGGAACCTTAATGACGGCTAAAGCAGGCGGTATGATTACTCGCAGACTGGTTGAAATTGGCGAGGAGATGCTTGCCCGTAGTGAACTTGACTAAAGGAAGGGTTTTCTACGTTTTCATAGAAGAAAAATATTTCATAGCTTGCTCTGGACTCTGGAGCAAGCTTTTCCTATTTTCAAAGCAAAAATACCTTTGCTCAGAACTTAAAGACCTAGTGTCGGAGCCACGTCGACACCAAGGCCATTTTATATAGTTTCCAAAAAGATACTAGGTGTTTTAAAAGTGCGTACTTCCATTTTCGGTGTGCGTGGACTATAATATAGTAGGTTGTAAGAGGAGAGAGAAAATAATGAATAGTCCATTTTTTACAGAGTTTTTGTATTTTACTGAGTTAAGGACGGGTCTTTTTATTGGTCTGTTGATTGGCTTGTTTGTGTTGGTTAGATTGTTGGCTAAAAGGGAGGTCAATCTACCTACGCAAATGTTATTGGCAACTTTTATCGGTCTAGGTCTCGGTGTAGCGATTTTAGCAACTGGAGGTTTCCCTGATGCACCAACAGATGTGAGATTTATTGCCGAAATTAATGTTTGGTATGGCTTAGTGGCAGATGGATTTATGAGCCTGCTTAGGATGCTTGTCATTCCACTCGTTTTGGTGTCCATCATTCGCGTTATTATTCAGACAGGCGTTGGGGCTAACCTAGGGAAACTGACAGCAAGAACTGTTGGAATGCTAATTGCTACAACGGTAGTAGCCGCGCTTATTGGGATTTCGATGACTCAGTTATTCCAAATTGGGGTCAATGCTGACATGGTTTATGGGGATTCAGAAATTCGTGAAATTAGCACCATTGCTTCGACATTCTTAAATTTGTTGCCTGATAATCCATTTGGGGCTATGGCAGAGGGGACAGTTATCCCTGTTATCATCTTCGCAGTTTTTGTCGGTGCAGCTATAAAATCCCAAATGAAAAAACACGCCGAAATTCTGAAACCATTTACAGATTTCATCGAGGCCTTCTATCACATCATCATGGGCGTAGCAGATATTATTATTAAATGGATGCCTTATGCAGTTATTGCATTACTCGCCAATACGCTGGCAAGTCGCGGCTTTGCTGTTTTCACAGAGGTACTAGGATTTGCAATAGCTTTCGTTTTGGCAATACTTGCCATGTTTGCCATCCATCTCATCATTATATCATTCAATGGATTAAGTCCGTTACAATATATGAAAAACGTATCCAACGCACTAGTACTTGGCTTTACGTCGAGATCAAGCCTTGGAACGCTACCAGTCACCATTAAATCATTGACAACAAAAGCTGGCCTAGATCAAGGAACAGCCACTTTCATCGGTAGCCTTGGTGCAAATGGTGGTATGAATGGTTCCGCAGGTATCTATTCAGCCATGGTTACAACGATGATTGCTAATATGGTCGGTCACCCTGTAGACCTCACATTCATTTTGATGCTTGTACTCGTCATTTCCCTCTCATCATTTGGAATCGCAGGCATCCCAGGCGCCATCACACTGACCATCTCAATCACACTATCTGCAGTCGGACTAGGTGAATTTTTCCCACTCATGGCAGCCGTTCTCGCAATCGACCCCCTCCTAGACATGCCCCGAACCTTCTTGAATATCAACGGAACCACCACAACCGCCATAACTGTCGGAAAATCTATGAACCAGCTCGATACACAAGTATTTAACGCAAAAACTTAAAAGAATGTTGTGATAGTGAAAAATCGTGTTGATTATTATTTGTTACACACTTACATATGTGCCAATATGGGGGCTTATCAACACGAAATTGCACGATCGCAAAGAATTTTAAAAGCGCTCGGAAGACTCTGGAGGCCACTGAAAAAGTCCCATTCCAGACAAAAATCATTCAATTTAAAATTCCAAAACCCTATTCTTACGGGATTTTGGAATTTTTGTTTTCCTGACTTTTGCTAAATTTTAGGGTTTTTCAGCGACCTCGGACTCTGCGAGCGCTTTTTTAAACGGAGTTGCTTGAAAAGCAACTACCGCCCTTATCTAATTTAACAAGCTAATTGCTTCTGTGTATGGGAGTGATTGATCATCTGCAACTGCCTTATATGTTACATGTCCATCAAGTGTGTTTAGTCCTTTTAGAAGTGCAGGACTATCTAAGCATGCTTGTTTGTAGCCTTTGTTTGCAATTTGCAAGGCATATGGTATTGTTACATTTGTTAAGGCCATGGTTGAGGTTTGTGGGACAGCTCCAGGCATATTCGCTACTGAATAGTGAACAATTCCATGTTTTTGGTAAGTTGGCTCATCGTGAGTGGTAATGCGGTCAATTGTTTCAAAACTCCCACCTTGATCAATTGCAATATCTACGATAACAGATCCTTTTTCCATTGTTTTAACCATTTCTTCTGATACTAGTTTAGGGGCTTTGGCTCCTGGAATTAGTACAGCCCCAATAACTAGGTCAGAATTTTTTACCGACTCGGCAATATTATATTTGTTAGACATTAAGGTTTTAACGCTATAGCCGAAGATGTCATCTAATTGACGTAAGCGCTCGGCACTAATATCTAACATTGTTACATCGGCTCCGAATCCAACGGCAATTTTTGCTGCATTAGTTCCTGCAATTCCACCCCCAATTACTGCAACTTTTGCACGTTTAACTCCTGGAACTCCACCTAGTAACATTCCTTTGCCACCGTTAGGGCGTTCTAGGAATTGCGCCCCGATTTGAGTCGACATTCTTCCTGCAACTTCACTCATTGGTGTTAAAAGCGGAAGTGAGCCATCTTCTAATTGAACAGTTTCATAAGCAATGCTGATAACCTTTTTCTCGCGTAAATGCCTTGTTAATTCAACTTCAGGAGCGAGATGTAAGTAAGTGAATAAGACTAGTCCTTCTCTAAAGAAGTCATATTCAGTTGCAATAGGTTCTTTTACTTTCATAACCATATCTGCTGACCATGCTTCTTTTGCTAAATCAACAATAACTGCTCCTACTTCTTGGTAATCTTCGTTAGAAAATCCAGATCCTAAACCTGCATTAGTTTCAACTAACACTTCATGTCCATGTTGAATTAATTGAACAACTCCAGCTGGTGTAATCGCTACACGGTTTTCATTATTTTTAATTTCTTTTGGTATTCCAATTCGCATTTTTTTAGCCTCCGTTATTATCTTGTTATTTTTTTGTTAATTCGTGTTATTTTTTATTCAAATTAGCCACTTTCCATATGAACTAATTGTTTCTCATTAAGAAGGTTTTGAAGACGTGCGATTTTTAAATCGCATGCCATTTGTAATCAAAATTTATGAAACTATGCGCTACTCAATTAGCTTATTTTAGCAATTCGTCTAGCCAATAAACGGTAGTGCGCCCCAAATGTTACCAACTATAACGCCGACAAAGTTTCCTATAATGACTCCATACAGGGCAACTAGAATTCCTGGGACGATTAGTTTATTCCATTTCATCGTTGCACATAATGCTGCTACTGTTGGTGGCCCGCCGATACAAGCATCTATAGCAACCATCATGTTTTCGATTCGCCAATTTAGAAGTTTGCCAATACTAAATACAACAAGACATGCTAGTGTGAATACAGCTAGGTAAGCGCCTAATACAAGTAGTCCTTGTGTTAGTATAATATTAATATCTGCTCCTGCTCCTAAGGTTAGAAACCATGCTGTCATTAATAGTGTTCCAATTTCTGTAGCACCTTTTAGATTGCCTAAGAAATTTGGGAATAAGGTTGCTGCAATGGTTGTAACGATTGTCATTACGATAAAGTTGTTACCAAATAATTGTGTCGTTACAAATCCTAGTCCGTCCATTCCATTTACTTGTCTTGTGATGATTGTAGACATTCCAAAGATTAGAAAGGCAATAGCTAAGGATTGGATGATACTTGCCATATCGATTTGCTTTGTATCTTTTTCGTCAGATTTGACTTCATCCATATCTTCTTCATCTGCACCGTAACGGAAGGTTTTTCTAAAAAATTTAGTTTTGTACATAAAGTTAAAGAACATGATCATCATACCAACGAAGAAGTTTCCAACAATGGTAATACCGATTAAGAAGTCTTCGGATAGGGCAAAGACTTGCGAAAGGGAGATTACATTTACTGTTCCACCTATGAAACCACCAACTTGAACCGCTGCATATTCCCTAATTCCATCAACGTTGGACCAGATGATTGGAATTAGTAACGCTCCCACAAAGGCTGTTATTGCAACGATGTTGTAGATGATAAGTTTTTGTCCTGCTTCTTTTACAATTCTTCTTATATCAGATTTGAACAGTAGCATTGGAATACCTAGAGGTAATAAAATACTCCCAGTTGCTGAGTAAACTGGTGATGCAAATGGGATAACTCTAATATTAGATAAAATTAAGCCAAAGAAAATACATAAAACAGTCGCACCAATTCTTGCAGCCCATTTCCATTTCCTTTCCATTGAAACAGCAATGCCTACAATACCAATTAAAGCACCCCACATTAAAATCAGATCATCATATGCAATCAATGTATCCATGTTTTATTCCTTCTTTCTTTAGTATTATAACATTAACTAAACAAAATTCAATTACCCCAAAGGTTATAAATCTCGATTGTTAGAAGAATTATAGTTTTATCTAAACGAAAATGAACTCAAAGCGTTTATTCCTAATATTAAACAATAACTGTGCTGATTGAATATGATTGAATTCAGTTAGTTCATAATCGTTTTGTCACTGCTATAGATTTGTAAAACTCCGTTCTGTTTGGCTTGAGCGTTGCTATAATTGACTTTTAAAATGACATTTATTTTTGTTAATTTGAAGATCAATTAGTACAAATCAGTCTTACACATACCTACTTCACAGGAGCAATTATTTCACTGGAAAATCAAAATAAGTATCGGGATATGGTTCATCAGCAAGTGTATAATGCCACCATTCCTTTGAATAAGGTAAAAATCCTCCATCTTCCATCGCATTCTTCAAAATTAATCTATTTTGAGCTTGCTCCTCAGTAATCATGTCCGTCCCATGTCCTGAAATGTCTCCAAAGAAATCAAAAGCAGAACCCATATCAAGCTCTTTACCTGTCAACATATCTACAAGAGTCAAATCAATTGCACTCCCTCTTGAATGCCCAGAATTTTTGGCAATGAATCCATCTACAAGCAAACGATTCTTGCATACATCAGGATAAAAAACTTTTTTCGATAAAACGTCATTCATATCTGCTGCCCACCGCACAAAATGGTTAACTGCTCCTTGGGGTCTGTACGCATCCCACACCTTGATGATATACCCCCTCTTTATTAACTTCTTACTCACCTCCGCCATTGCCTGTGCCGCCGGTTTGTTAATAATTGCAACTGGCGCGTGGTATTGGTCAATAGGCACACCCACAAAATTATAAGAGCTATAATAGCGCATTTCTAAAATCACATCAGGCACAATATCTGTCAAATACACAAAATTCTCTGGCAACGAACCGTTGATATTTTCTAATAAATGTACTCTTTTTTCTGCATTAATTTCCACTTGTAAGTCAATCCTTTCCTAAAAATTTGATACACTATCAAACCAAGGCAACGCATTGAAATCAATCTTCATTATACAATGATATGATGCTAAAGTGGCGGTTGTTTCACAACCGTCAAAAAAACAAATAATGAGAAAAATTTACTCTCAAAAAGAGCGATTGTGTCAAATATAGTAAATTTATTTTAAATTTTAGCAATACTATTCAAAATTTGAATCTATATCCACAGGAGCTAAACGAGGTTTTAGCTCCTGTGACAGACGGACGCGACAGCGCCATTTCAAGATGAATTTTGCGGTTTCAAAGGGAAGCTAGGGGTCTAATCAAATCTCATTTTCCATCGATGAATAGGCTTTTCGTCTCTATAATAAATTCTAGGAACTCTGTCATTAATAAGACGTACCATTATCTGATACATGCAAAATCTTCCAATGATTTCGCATTCATGCCCGTCAATCACAACTTTTCTGCTTTGGTGTTTGCGAATCCAGCCATCAGCGTAGCCGATAGGAATAGTACCGATCCACTCATCTGTAGGGCATTCATAGATTGTACCATATCCGATTTTAGAGCCAGCTTTAAGTTTTTTGACTTGTACCAAACAGCTATAAAAACTGAGTGATATTTTAGTTTTATTTTGTTCTTCACAGAACCTTCTATTAGATCAACACCATACATATCGATTCCGAATCTAACTGCATGTTCAAAATCAAAATTATTCTGAAGCAATGTCGCAGTGTTGGCTAGGTGAATATACTTTATTTTGCTTACATCACATCCTTGTAAAATGGCTTTGAGAGGATAACTTGTTTGTGGAAATAGTCTTGATTAGCATCGTCAACAGTCGCCATGTGTGTGTAAGTTCCTTCTAATTTAACCATTGGCTGCTTTTCAATCAATCAACACAGATAACGACATTCTCTACTGACATGACACCTAAACGGTGCATACCTGTATCAACTTTCAAGTGAACATTTACGACTGCTTCTAACTTCAAATCTACAAGTTCTTTAATCTACACCTCATCATACGCTGTTAGTGCGGTACTATGTTTAGCGATAATGGTACATGGCTAATTTCCGTTGCTCCCATAACAAGGATAGGGCAACTTAAGCCATAAGAACGAAAATTTAGCGCTTCTTTAAAGGAACTCACAGCAAGAACATCCGCACCACTTTCCAAAGCTACTTCAGCCACTTCTACGTCTCCATATCCGTTAGCTTTTACAACTGCAAAAATTGGGGCTGGGGGATGCTGACTATTTACTTGACAAACGTTATGAGCAATAGCATCTAAATCAATTTATGCCCATGTTGGACGATAGATACCTCTATGGTGACTAATTTTAGGAAGGCATTGAATCTCTCTTGTAAAACACTTGGTGTAGGATATAGCGTCGTCCTCCTTATACTAATTCTGAAATGACAATTAATTTGTAAGCAAGATGTCGATTCGAAATTATAAATTTAATTAGCATTTAAAAACTTACTAGAAATAAAATTTTCCAGCGCATGATAATTTGCCGCTTTCCTATCCCTTCAACTAGTCTCAGCACCCTATAAATTCTTCAAACACACTTACCATATTATCACGCGAAAGCGGTTCTGTAAAGTGTTTTCAAAAAACATCACGCCCGTTTCATAAAATATAGTACTTAAATTTATCGTGGTGGTACGAAATTTATATATATCCGATCATATAATGACAAAAAAATTCTACAAAACCAATCGTATATAATACGCATTAACCTTTAATCTAACAATAAACTATCCTCTCCCCTCAATTCCTTTACTCGAAATTTCCTCATTTTCATTTTTGTAACGATGAAACTCTACATAATAAGGTCGAATATAAGAAACCGAATAATCAAGTGCCGTCACTTCACTGACAATAAAAATCTGATTATCTTTCAATAATCCACGATTTCGAATTTTCATAGCGGGAATTCCTCTTTTACAACCAAAAATCTTTGCTTCTTCTTTATTGATTAAAATTGGGGTATAGTTGGTAATATAGTGAGAAATTTTATATCCCGAAAAAGTAACAAATTTCTGAACAGATTTTTCTATAATTTCTTGAGAAAGTTTAGGAAATAATTTTACTGGCATCTTAGAAGTTTCTAGTTGTTGAATTTCATAATCTACTAGACGGATTCGCTTATATATCCAAATTTCCTCTTCATTTTCCAATTGAAAAACATGACATTCTTCGCGAGTCGCTAATCTCTTGTCTAGAGAGAGCATTCTTGATTCAATCCTTTCATAAGGAGCTCGATTTAAAGAATTGAAAATCATTGGATTTTTCTTCCATTTTTTATTGATATAAATACCTGAACCTTGAATTAAAACAATGACACCCATTTCTTCAATAACCCTCAGTGCTTCCTGAATAGTATATCTCGAAACCCCATAATCTTTAGCCATTTCACGCTGATTAGGTAATTTCCCGTCTGAAAATTTATCTATATAAATTTTACTTAGCAAATCTTGAATAACAAATTCTCGTTTAGTCATGATTCTATCTTACTCCTTAATATTTTCATGATAACATTATAACGTAATTTTTTAAAAATAAGCAAAAAAATGAACTCATTAAATTCAATTAAGATTTTAAACATTACAATAAATTTACATTTGAATATTAGGGAGCATTGTAAAATTTAACGTTTAATTCCACTAAAGCCATCATTGTTCATAATATCTTGAATTTCTCTCAATATAATCCACAAAAACCATTCAAATGGCAGGAGGTGGTGACCAAGTGCACCACCCCCCGTCTCTTCATCTTCGTACATATTGACTACGCTTGCATCAAAAGACCACTTTGCCTACCTTGAGGCAAAGTGGCTTATAACAATTTNAAACAA
>JGI990J12352_1000049_pt1 | contig 23822 bp, 21 predicted proteins | sample Intmic4MA4BA4MSA_FD_12352 | JGI IMG/M metagenome (IMG submission 12352) | reverse complement strand
AATATTATGAAACACAACAAGCCCTATATCAATCCTGATGTTGCTTATTTAACAGACTAATGGATTGGTCTTTCTTTTATCATCATTGTTTGTACTAATTAGGGACAAAATCGCTTTAATTTCTACCAAAACTATGCTATACTTTATTTACTAGACAATTACGAAAAGGTAGGAAAAGCCATAAACGGACAAAATGCAGTGATTTATGGCTTTTCCGTCATAGAATTGTTTATTTTCGTAATTATCTAACTGTATTTACAAAAAAGAGGAGTTGTTTTGTTATGGGTAAATATGTTTTTGGTGTTGATATCGGTGGGATGACGATTAAGTTGGGATTATTTACGACTGATGGTGAGTTAGTGGAAAAGTTTGCGATTCCGACGAATAGCGGTGAGCAATTATTACCGAGCGCCGCAAAGGCAATGATTGACAAGTTAACCGAAAAAGGATTAACAACTACTGATTTGCTTGGTGTTGGTGTTGGTGTTCCAGGACCAGTCAATGAAGATGGGGTGGTTTTAATTGGTGTTAATATCGGCTGGCCAGAACCAGTGGCAGTGAGTGATAACTTATCGGCTTTGCTTGATGGAACTGCTGTTTATGTAACTAATGATGCCAATATTGCTGCGGTTGGTGAAATGTGGCTCGGAGCTGCTAAAGGTGTTAATAGCGCAATTATGTTTACACTGGGTACTGGTGTTGGCGGTGGAGTTATCGTGAATGGTGAGGTGATTAATGGTTGCAATGGGTCTGGTGGTGAAATTGGTCATCTTGTTGCTATTACCGAGGGCGGAGTACAGTGTGGATGCGGAAAGACTGGTTGTTTAGAAACCGTCACTTCGGCAACAGGAATTGTTCGCATGACAAAAGAATTGTTGGCGACCAGTGATACTAGTTCAAGTTTACACCAAGTACAAGCTATTGAAGCAAAAGATGTTTTTGATGCGGCGAAAGCTGGTGATGAGCTGGCGTTAGTCGTTGTTGATCGAGTTGGATTTTATCTTGGCTTAGCAGCAGCGAATTTAGCAGCAACGACAAATCCAGAAATATTTATTTTCGGTGGTGGTGTTTCGTATGCTGGCGAGATTTTACTTACTGCAATTCGTAAATATTATGTGCAATTTGCGTTTCCAAGTGTGAAAGAAACGCCGTTTGTATTAGCAAGTTTAGGTAATGATGCAGGGATTATTGGCGGAGCATCATTGGCAACTGGAGGATTACGATAATGATTAAGATTTATCCAATGCCACTTGGTGATTATCAAGCAAATTGTTATATTTTATCAGTTGGAAAACGTGCTTTGATTGTTGACCCAGGTGATGAAGCTAATCGTATTATCACTTACTTAGCAACCAACGGTTTGAAACCCGAGGCAATTTTGTTGACGCATGGTCATTTTGACCATATTGGTGCGTTGGAAACGGTGATGAAACAATATGAAATTCCAGTTTATGCACACATTGATGAGCAAGAATATTTTACGAACGCTGATTATAATTTGTCTTGGAAAGCGGGTCGATCAAAAATTGAATTTTCTGATTTATCAGCGTTTGAATTTATCGAAACAGATGGGATCGTCGAAATCATGGACTTACCAGTTGAAGTTCGTCATGTACCTGGTCATAGCTCGGGCAGTATTGCGTTTTACTTTGCCGAAGATGGCGTGGTGATTTCCGGTGATGTCTTGTTTAACGGGTCAATCGGTCGTACTGATTTAATTAACGGTAATCACGACCAGTTAATTAATAGTATCAAAACAAAATTATTTACCTTACCGCTTGCGACCGTTGTTTATTCGGGGCATGGATCAGCGACGACGATTGGTGATGAGAAAGTGAATAATCCATTCTTCAAATAGAAGTTTCAAAAAACCCCCGACATTTTGCCTAAAATGGTCTACTTTATTGGGAAGTATACCAAAATGTCATTTTATCGGGAGTTTGTTTCAGTAATGAGTGGATAGTTATTAAAACTGTGGTCGTTGTTTAATTTGTCGATTCTGGTCAGGTTCGGTAAAGCGGGCAGCATTCGGAATTGACTTTTTAAAATTAAGTTGACGGTCTTTGAGGTTGCCCCGCTGAAAGTCGTCAACTTTTTTCTGATTATTCTTCGACATAATTTCACCTCTTTATCGTTTTTAGTATTAGGTAATTGCGAAACGACAGAAAAAACCATCAACAGGTAAAAATTTGCTGATTTATGACTTTTCCGTTGAACCATTCATTGGATGGTTCAAGCTATCGAGTTCGACCAGCAGTTCGCTTTTTTGCTCACTTTGGTCAGACGCACGTTATAGAATTATTTATTTTTGCAATTGCCTATGTTTTAGTATAGCCTAATCCGATAATTTTATGATATAATAAAATGAGAAATTTGTTGGGAAATGAGGAATCTTTTGATGGCACGTGATAAACAACATTATACACCAGTAATGCGGCAGTTTTTGGAAATTAAGGAAAATTATCAGGACGCTTTTTTATTTTTCCGCCTTGGTGATTTTTACGAATTATTTTTTGAGGATGCAGAACTTGCGGCGAAAGAATTGGAGATTACTTTAACGAGTCGTGCTAATAGTAACGGCAACCGAATTCCGATGTGCGGGGTGCCACATCATGCCGCTGAAGGGTATATCGACAAGCTAATTAATAAGGGTTATAAAGTTGCGCTTTGTGAGCAAATTGATGACCCGAAAGAAACAAAAGGGATGGTCAGGCGTGCGGTTACTAATGTTTTGACCCCAGGGACGGTTACGCGTGGTAATGCCTTGTCGGAAAAAGAAAATAATTATCTTGTCGCGATTGAGAAAGCAGCGACTGGTTTCGCGATTGCTTATGCTGACCTTTCAACAGGCGAGGCGTATGCCGTTAAAGTATGCAAAGATGAACTTGTTTCAAAATTAATTGCGTTGGATGGCAAAGAAATTGTTGTATCGACTGACTTTGACACGCTGCTATTGGACGGGTTATTAGGGTTGAAACAAATGGTTTTATCATTTGAGGAAAATATCAGTATGCCATTGCAATTTGAGCATTTGGCGAAAAATATTTTGAACCGTGATTTGTATACGGCGGCATCAAGGTTGGTAAATTATATTGGTAGGACGCAGGAGTCGGCATTATTGTCGTTGCAAGAGATGAGTTTGACGCAGACAGATGATTATATGCGGCTTGATCATAATTCGCGGATGAATCTTGAATTAGTACAGACAATTCGTAAGAAAACGCGTCACGGATCGCTTTTGTGGCTCCTCGATCAGACGCAGACGGCAATGGGTTCACGCTTACTAAAACGCTGGATTGAAGCGCCATTAAAAGATATTCCAGCGATTAATGAACGGTTAGCGCATGTTGAGGTTTTTAAGGCGGATTTGATGCGTTTGGAAGAATTCAGGCGGGCAGCTGATTCAGTTTATGATTTGGAACGACTAATCGGACGGGTCGCAGCCGCTTCGGCCAACGGGCGTGATTTGTTACAATTAGCTTTATCGGTCGCGCGATTACCAGAAATCGCTGGTTTGTTACGCCAAATATCACCGAATATGTATCAGGAAAAAGCCTTTCACGATGTTGAGGTCGTCGCAGAAATGATTCATGCTGCGATTGTGGATGATGTTGGAATTGCTATTCGCGAAGGTGGGATTATTAACGATGGTTATAACCAGCAACTTGATGAATACCGTCATATAATGAAAAACGGGAAAGACTGGATGCTTGAACTAGAACAACAAGAACGCGAACGTTCAGGGATTCCATCATTGAAAATCAAGTATAACAAAGTGTTTGGTTACCATATCGAAATCTCGACCGGGAAATTGCACCTTGTCAGCGATGATCTTGGTTATATTCGTAAGCAAACACTTGCAAATTGTGAACGCTATGTTACCGCGGAACTGAAAGAAAAAGAAGATATTATTTTAAACGCGAGCGACCGTGCAGTCGAACTTGAGTATCAACTCTTCGTTGAACTTCGTGACCAATTGCAAGCTTACGTTGGTCAAATTCAAGAAAACGCGAAACAAGTGGCGTATTTTGACGTGATTCAAAGTTTTGCATATGTGGCAACGGAATACGGCTATACCCGTCCAACATTAACAGAACAACGTGAAATCAAAATTATCAACGGTCGTCATCCAGTTATTGAACGCATTATCGGAAATAGTACCTACGTTGAGAACGATTGTGAAATGCCGAGCGACCTTGCAATCTTCTTAATTACGGGACCGAATATGGCGGGGAAATCGACCTATATGCGTCAAATTGCTTTAATCACTGTCATGGCACAAGTCGGATCATTTGTCCCAGCAACTATGGCAATATTGCCAATCTTTGACCAGATTTTTACGCGCATCGGTGCTGGTGATGATTTAACCAGTGGTCACTCAACATTTATGGTTGAAATGATGGAAACAAATTATGCGCTTCAAAATGCGACCGAAAATAGCTTAATTCTGCTCGATGAAATCGGGCGGGGTACAGCCACCTTTGACGGAATGGCACTCGCACAAGGAATCATCGAATACATTCATGAAAATATCGGTGCCAAAACCCTATTTGCCACCCATTATCATGAATTAACCGACCTCGAAAATACACTTGCCAGATTGCAAAATCTCCATGTGCGCGCAAAAGAACATAATGGAAAGCTTGTATTTCTTCACAAGGTGAGTCCAGGTGCCAGCGATAAATCATACGGAATCCATGTTGCGCGCATCGCCGAAATGCCATCAGCGGTAACGGCACGGGCAAAAGAATTATTACTAAAATTTGAAACTAACGGAACAGTTACTAATCCAACTACTAAAACAGTAACAACCGAACCAGTTACTTGTAACCACGAAGGACTGATTAATCGTCTCAAGAGTCTCAACCCGAATGACTTAAGTCCGATGCAAGCGTTGATCGTCCTTGCGGAGTTGAAAGAAACACTTGAATAATCTTAGTAGTTGCAAAATTCCGTAAAATTCCTTTTCTCTCTATGAACAGGTAGATGTAAAAAGACGCAATTATCGACATTTAGAATGGTAAAAATATGTCCAAAACGCTACTAAAATCTTTTAGGTTTGCTTTTGGGAATGGGATATAAGGTGAAATGTAGAAAAACACAACAACTGTCAAGCTAAACATCTACGAAAATAATTACCTAAGGAGAGGGTTATATGTCACACCGTAAATTACTTATTGTGTTAAGTATATTCAACGCAACAGTAAACACATTGTATTTAATTAGGTTTTTTGGTGTGTTCCCTCCTGAACAAGTCGTTTATGGATATATTCCGTGGTTTATGTCATTCTTATTACCTAATATTACTTTTACCTTGTTATCATGGTCTTTGGTGTATTCATTATTAAAAAAATCTGACACTTTAGCAGTATTACTAGGATTATTAAATGCAGGAGGATTGATTTTCCATGCGTTAAATGGTCTAATGTTTGGATTTTATTCAGGTTCTTTTAATGCGTTGACAACATTTAATGCAATATTTGAAATCGTAGTTTATACATATGGTTTATCTCTCGCCGTATTTTATATCACACAATTTTGGAGGGTTATTACAAAAAATATCAAATAACTTTAGTCAACAATTTAAAATGAACGGAGTTAAAAAAATGAGTAAACGTTTGATACAATTTAAACCTGTTAATCGTGATACAGAAATGAAATATTATGATGTGAAATCTCGAATGGCTGGAACGGTAGGATTTTCTATTTATTTGTATATGCTGATTGGAACATTTACATTGATTTTAAATGGCTTTAATTGGGTAGCAAGTGTTTTTTATTTCCCCTTTTTGGCAATTATCCCCTATATATTAATTAAGTTTTATCGAACAATAAGATTGTTGAATGATGTTGGTGCGGGATTTTACACATTATCATTTACTCTGTTGTTTTTTACTGGCATTAATTTTGCTGGTGATACGGTCGGGAATGATTTATTGAATTTCGTTTGGATAATATTAGCTACAATTTCACTTAGTATTCCTTTTGTAATATTTTACTCTGCAAGAAGGTCTAATATAAAATTTGGCGAGGCATTGTTACTAATCAGTCAATGGCTTTGGACTTTAGTCTCTAAGGATAGGCGTGAGCAAGAAAAAGAGTTTAAGCAGTTGTTTAATTTATTTTATATGGATTGTGATCCAGAGCAATATATTATTCAAGCAGAGATTTTTTTATCTAAGCCACAAGTGAGCTTACAACATGAACTTATGCTAAGTTATCGGATATATCAGGCTAAAGGTTTTTTAGGAGATTACGATGAGGCGATTTATCTAATAGAGAAATTCATCTCACGTTATCAAACTGAACCAAAAGTACTTCGATTTTTCAAACTATTTTATGTGTATGATACCTTGACGTACTGGGCTTTGCTAAATGGAAATATGGTTAAGGCAGATAAATTTTCTCGTTTGCGTGATGAGCCAACTAAAGAAGTCCGTGATGAGACGATGATGATATCGACTAATTATCAAATGGTGAAAGAGAAAAGATATGATGAGGTTTTAAAAAATTATGAAGAAAGGCGTAGCTACCAAGATAGCAACAATATTAAACGAACAACATTACTTGATGTAAGTGATCAATTCCATATGGCAGAGATTTATGAAGCCTTAGGAGAAATTACTAAACAACAAGAGACACTTTTGTTTGTAGCAAAAGTAGGCAATAAGATGAAATTTGCTTAATGTTCTTCAAATATTGATTAGCGAGCAAGAAATTAAAATCTTTATGGATATTTCGTGATAAAATTAAATAAGAAAATCGGCTTTATCGTTCACGGTAATATGACACCAGCGATGAAATCCTGCGCTTAGCGTTCCTGTACGATGGCGAATGAGTAAATTTTCCCATGCTCACGGGTCGAAGAATAAAAAATCTTTTTGTAAAGAAAAGAAAAATCTAATAAGTAAATGTTTTCAGCTATCGACTAAAGTAAAAAATTGTTGTATAATTGGAAAAGTTGTTTTAGGAAGTGGAGTGACGTGGCATGGCTAATTTAGAGGTTATTAAAAGAGACGGGGTTAAGGTTCCTTTCGATGTTTCAAAGATTTCGGAGGCAATTTTGAAAGCAATGCGTTACGGGAGCGGGATTGTTAATGAACGTGTTGCGCACCAAGTGGCAAAAGAGATTGAGGTTGAGTACCAACAGTCTGGCAAAACACCGTCGATTACTCGAATTGAGGTTTCGGTTTTTACGAAGTTATCAGAACGTGGTCACGAAGCGACGGCACGTGCTTATGAGGGTTATCGAGCAATTCAAGAATTTAAACGCCATGCTAACACGTCAGATGATAGTATTTTAAGTTTGGTCGGCTTTACTAATAAAGATGTGATGGAAGAAAATTCAAACAAGAATCCAATGATTGCTTCAACACAACGTGATTTAATTGCTGGTGAGGTTTCAAAAGACGTTGCTCGTCGGAAAAAATTACCTGCTCGCATCGTTCAGGCACACGACGAAGGAATTTTACATTTTCATGATATGGATTACTTCATGCAGTCGATTTTTAATTGTTGTTTGATTAATATTAAAGATATGTTCGATAACGGAACGGTTATTAATAAGCGGATGATTGAAACACCAAAAAGTTTTCAGGTTGCTTGTACTGTTATGACACAGGTAATTGCGCAAGTAGCTTCTTCGCAATACGGTGGTCAGTCGATTGATATTAAACATCTTGGAAAATACCTAAGATTAAGTCGCGAGAAGTATCATCAGATGCTAAAGGATACCATTACAAACAAGACAGAACTTGAAGTGGCGGTTGAAAAAATGACCCAAAAAGAATTGTCTTCAGGGGTGCAAACGATTCAGTATCAGATTAATACGTTGATGACAACGAATGGTCAAAGTCCGTTTGTAACGCTATTTTTAAACATGGATGCTACTGATGAGTATGCGGCAGAGATTGCCTTAATTATCGAGGAAATTTTGCGCCAACGGATTGTTGGAATTAAGAACGAAAAGGGCGTTTATACGACACCAACATTCCCGAAATTGATTTATGTATTGCATGAGAACAATTGTCTTGACGGTGGTGAATTCGACTATTTAACTGAACTCGCAGCAGAATGTAGTGCTAGACGTCTATACCCAGATTACATATCTGCGAAAGAAATGCGTAAAATTTATGAAGGTAACGTCTTTTCACCGATGGGATGTCGTAGTTTCTTATCGCCATGGCAAGATGCTGATTGTGAGTACAAATTTGAAGGTCGATTTAATCAAGGGGTCGTAAGTATCAATTTGCCACAGATTGGGATTGTTGCTGATGGTGATGATGCACGTTTCTGGTCATTGCTCGATAACCGTTTGGATTTATGTTTTGAAGCATTAATGTGTCGTCATGAAGCGTTAAAAGGTACTTTGTCCGATGTTTCACCAATTCACTGGCAGTATGGTGCAATTGCTCGCTTAGAATCTGGGCAGGTCATAGATGAACTATTAATGGACGGTTATTCGACGATTTCACTTGGTTATATCGGGGTTTATGAATTGACGAAGCTGATGACTGGGGTTTCACATGTTGAAAAGCGTGGTGAAGAATTTGCAGTTAAACTAATGAAATACTTAAATGCAACCGTTGAAAATTGGAAAAAAGAAACAGGAATTGGTTTTGGTTTGTATGGAACACCTGCTGAATCATTATGCTATCGTTTTGCTAGAATCGACTTACAAAAACACGGAGAAATCGAAGATATTACCGACAAGGGTTATTACACAAATAGCTACCATGTCGATGTCCGTGAAAAAATTGATGCATTCGCAAAATTAGCATTCGAGGCAAAGTTCCAGCCAATTTCAACTGGAGGCTGTATTTCTTATATCGAAATCCCAAACATGCTACATAATTTAGATGCTCTAAAACAAATTATCAACTACATTTTCCACCACATCCAGTATGGTGAATTCAATACGAAATCAGATAACTGTCACGTGTGTGAATATGATGGTGAAATTCAAATAACCGATGCCCTCACGTGGGTTTGTCCGAATTGTGGTAACAAAGATATGACGAAGATGAACGTAATCCGCCGTACCTGTGGCTATCTTGGCGACAACTTCTGGAACCAAGGGAAAACCGCCGAAATCAGCGATCGCGTACTACACTTATAATATAATAGGAGGTGTTTTGGTAATGACTAATAAAATATATTTTTCGCAAGTTAAAAACAATGCCATTATTCCATCAAAACGGGAAGAAGACGGGGCATTTGATATTTACGCTTGTTTTGATGAGGACTACATCCTACTTGATCCGCACGAAACAAAACTAGTTGGAACGGGGATTGCTTCGGCATTTTCTAACGACTACGTTGCTATTTTAAAAGAGCGTGGATCGACCGGTACTAAAGGGATTGGTCAGCGTTGTGGCGTAATTGACTCTGGATATCGCGGACAGTGGTTCGTACCAATGACAAATCATAATAACAAGCCACTTGTAATTGCCAAAGAAAAATCAGTAAAGCTATTCAACGCTGAAACAACAATCGTTTATCCTTATGAAAAAGCAATTGCTCAGTGTATGATGGTCGTTGTACCAAAACTAGTGATTGAAGAAATTCCGCATGACGAACTCCTAAAGATCGAATCAGAACGTGGTATTGGTGCATTAGGTTCAAGTGGTAAATAACTTAACTTTGAATTTCGTTATCAGTTACGTCTTTGAACTCCTTGCCTCCTGCAATTTCTTCGTAAATAAAATAAATATGTTTTAGTAAATTGTATAAGCTATCAGATAATTGGGTAGCTTATGTTTTGGAGTGTTTTTAGCACTAAGGGGTTGACAGTGCTAATAACATTGTGTATAATATGTTTAGCACTTGTTCATGTTGAGTGCTAAATGTTCCGACAAGAGGGATTAATATGCTAAAAAAAATGCTAACAAAACGGCAGAATTTGGTTTTGAAAATCATCGTCGAAGAGTTCATCGCCACGGCTTTGCCAGTTGGTTCGCGGGTGCTTTCAAAAAAAGATAATCTTAATTTTTCAGCGGCAACCATTCGTAATGAGATGGCAGATTTAGAGGAATTAGGTTTCATCGAAAAAACTCATACTTCGAGTGGAAGAATCCCAAGTCATAAGGGTTATCGGTACTATGTCGATTATCTGGTCGATCGTACCCTCGAGGAAGTTATTCCTGAAAGTTTGAAGTTTAACGCGTTGATTACCCAAAAGCAAATTGCCCGTGATACGGCTGTAAAAGAGGCAATGAAGATTTTGGCGAGTTTGACCAATTATACTTCAATTTTGCTCGGACCATCGCGCGAAAACAATGTGGTGCAAAAAATTCAGTTTGTCCCATTATCGGAAACGCAAGCGGTGTTGATTTTGATTACGAGTGGCGGTCATGTTGAGAATGTGACAACGACACTGCCAGCAGGGGTTAACATTGCTTTAATGGAAAATATTATTAAAGCATTAGACAAACTCTTAGCAGGTGTTCGGGTTGCGGAGGTCGAATCAAAATTAACCGAAGGTTTTCAGTATCAATTGCTCGAATATATCTCTTATAAAGAGGAAATCCTGTACGCAATATTGAAACTACTAGCACAGTCGATGGAAAACAGTACTTATATGCTAAGTGGGAAATCGAACATCTTGAAACAACCGGAATTTGCTGATTTGAACGAAATTTCCACGCTATATGAAATGATTGAAGATGATCAAATCATTAATATGATCGACAGCTCGGAACAAGAAACGGGTTTAACCGTACGAATTGGGACTGAGAACGAGGTTAAAGCGATGGATAATTGTACGCTAATTACAGTGCCGTATCATATCAATGACAAAGAGCAAGGCAAAATAGCGTTACTCGGACCAACACGTATGGAATATCAAAAAATAATCCCGCTATTGGAATACGTTGCAAAAATCATGAGCGATTTATATAGTTAAGCTTGCCATTAACCTTTGATTCATTTAGCAGATAGCAGACTATTTGAAAACCGAACTTCACGAAAGATGAGTGATTAGTTTGGAAGTGCCCAAAACAAATTTTAAGGAGGTGACTCGTGATGAGTGAAGAAGAATTAAATGAAGAACTACTAGAACAAGAAGAAGTGAGCGAGGCACCAGCAGAACTAACTGCAGAAGAAGTTATTGTTAATTTGGAGACAGAAATAGCAACATTGAAAGATGATTTCTTACGAAATCACGCCGAACTTGAAAATTTCAAGCGTCGGATGAATGATGAACGGATCAAGGATAACAAATACCGTTCGCAATCGCTGGCAACGGCAATCTTACCAGCGCTTGATACCTTTGAACGTGCAATGGCAGTTACGACCGATAACGAAGAAGTTAAAAATTTCTTAGTTGGATTTGAAATGGTTCACAAGCAATTTATTGAATCGTTAGCAAGCGAGGGCGTAGAAATAATCGAATCAGAGGGTCAACCATTTGACCCGAACTTCCATCAAGCAGTAATGCAAGAAGAAGTAGAGGGTACAGAGCCTGGGATTGTTTTGGTAGAAATGCAAAAAGGATATAAACTAAAGGATAGAGTGATTCGTCCAGCGATGGTTAAAGTAAGTCAATAGAAAGGAGAATATTTAGATGAAATTAACAGATGAACAAATTGTTTGGCTCGAAGAAAATAAAAATGAATTGGTGGCTGTGGGTTGTAAACCAAGTATAATTGATGAATATATTAATAGAATAAGAAAACCGCATATTATGACGTGGGATGCATTGCAAAGTTATGTCTAATAAAAAATAGGAGCGTAAAAATTATGAGTAAAATGATTGGAATTGATTTAGGAACGACAAATTCATGTGTGGCAGTAATGGAAGGTGGCGAGGCGAAAGTTATCGCAAATCCAGAGGGTTTAAGAACAACGCCATCAGTTGTTGCATTCAAAGGTGATGAGCGTCAAGTTGGTGATGTTGCAAAGCGTCAGGCAGTAACAAATCCAAATACAATTCAGTCGATTAAACGACACATGGGAACTAGTTACAAGGAAACAGTTGATGGGAAAGATTTTACACCACAAGAAATTTCAGCGATTATCTTACAAAACTTAAAAGCAACGGCAGAGGCTTACTTGGGGACAACGGTTACAGAAGCAGTAATCACAGTACCAGCTTACTTCAATGATGCTGAACGTCAAGCAACAAAAGATGCTGGTAAAATTGCTGGTTTGGATGTTAAGCGAATTATTAACGAACCAACGGCAGCAGCGTTAGCTTACGGTTTAGACAAGACAGATAAAGAACAAACAATCTTAGTATACGACTTAGGTGGAGGAACATTTGACGTTTCAATTCTTGAGTTAGCTGACGGTACTTTTGAAGTATTATCAACAGCGGGTGATAACAAACTTGGTGGGGATGATTTCGACGAAGTAATCATGGACTTTATTGTTAAAGAATTCAAACAAGAATCAGGTGTTGATTTATCAAAAGATAAAATGGCGATGCAACGTGTTAAAGATGCAGCAGAAAAAGCGAAGAAAGATTTATCGGGAATCACTTCGGTACAAATCTCGTTACCATTTATCTCGATGAACGAGTCAGGACCAGTCCATTTAGAAAAGACGTTATCACGAGCACAATTCGATGATATGACTTCAAAATTAGTAGAACGTACATTAGTGCCAATGCGTCAAGCATTAAAAGATGCAGGTGTGACGGCTAACGATCTACACCAAATCTTATTAGTAGGTGGATCAACCCGAATCCCAGCAGTTGCCGAAGCAATTAAAAAAGAATTAGGAAAAGAGCCATCGAAAGGGGTTAACCCAGACGAGGTTGTTGCAATGGGTGCTGCAATTCAAGCAGGGGTTCTGCAAGGTGATGTTAAGGATGTTTTATTATTAGATGTAACGCCATTATCGCTTGGAATTGAGACGATGGGGCAAGTTATGACAAAGTTAATTGAGCGTAACACAACCATTCCAACACGTAAGTCACAAGTATTCTCAACGGCAGCAGATAACCAACCAGCGGTTGATATTCACGTCTTGCAGGGTGAACGTCCGATGGCAGGCGATAACAAAACATTAGGGCGTTTCCAGCTAGCAGATATTCCACCAGCACCACGTGGTATTCCACAAATCGAAGTAACATTTGATATTGATGCAAATGGAATTGTTAATGTAAGTGCGAAAGATTTAGGGACGAACAAGGAGCAGAAGATTACAATTACTTCTGGTTCAGGATTAACTGATGCGGAAATCGACCGTATGGTAAAAGAAGCAGAAGAAAATGCGGAATCAGATGCGAAGAAAAAAGAAGAAGTAGAATTAAAAAATGAAGCTGAACAAATCATCTTCGCTGCGAAAAAAGCCGTAACTGACTTAGGTGACGAAGTAACAGCTGACGAGAAAGAGCAAATCGAAAAAGCATCGGAAGAATTACAAGACGCAATTAATAACAACGATATTGAAACAATCAAAGAAAAGAAAGCAACGCTCGAGCAAGCCAGTCAAGCAGTCGCAATGCGTGCTTACGAAAAAGCAGCAGCAGCCAATGGTGGTGCAGCAGATGCTGGAGCGGATCACTTCGCAAATGAGCAACCAGCAGATGACAATGTTGTTGATGCGGAGTATACCGAAGTATAACAAAACGTAAATTTAAAAGCGGATGGTCAGAGTCTGTTATGGCTTTGACTTTTTGCTAATATCAGTAGGTGAAAATGGTTGAAAAATAAGTGATTTATGATTTGACAAAAACTTTGTTTTTGAATATTTTCGATTTACAATTTGCTGATTTTTTGCTATAATTGAATTAAGAAAAACAAGGGATATGCTATCATGAAAGAACAAAATAAAATCAAACTTTTGAAGAAAAGCAAGTCCGAACTGAATGGGATGAGGAAAACGAAAAATGGTAGTTTTCGATTGTTGATATTGTCGGAATACTAACAGACCAACCAGATATTAAAGGTGCAAGAAATTATTGGAAAGTACTTAAGCATCGAATGATATCGGAAGGAAACTAACTGGTTACAAATTGTAACTAGTTGAAAATGTTGGCATCTGATAACAAAATGCGGCTAACTGACGTTGTTGATACTGAGCAAGTTTTACGTCTTGTTCAATCGGTTCCTAGTAAGAAAGCTTGTGTAAAAGTTAGGAGTCGGTCATAATGAAAGTAATATTTTTATTCGGACCACAAGCTGTTGGAAAGATGACCATCGGTGAAGAACTATCAAAACGACTTAATATTCCGTTGTTATTTAACCATATGACGCTCGATATTTTGACACCGTTTCTTGGTTGGTCATCAGATACTTTTCGGATTTCGCAGCAAATTCGTTGTGAGATTTTGACAGCAGTGGCTAGCAATCCAACGCATGATGGTATGATTTTGACATTTGGATTTTATTTTGACGACCCGAATGACTGGAAGATTTTCAAGCGTTATCGTGAGATTTTTGGAAGTCATGGCATTGAAGTTTGTCTTGTTGAACTTGAAGCTGATTTCGAAGAACGACTGCGACGCAATGTTACTGAAAATCGACTAAGTAAGAAGCCGTCGAAACGGGATCTTGACTATTCAGAACAAGAATTAAAAACGAGTAACGAAAAGCATCGCTTGAATTCAAATCCAGATGAAATTGAGCACCCGAATTATTTTCGACTGGATGTAACGAATCTAACAATTGCAGAATCAGCCGATGCGATTATCGAACGATTTTGGTAGTAACGAACGGTTGTCTCAAAATGGTCAAAAAAGCGAAAAGAAGACAACTTTGAGTGTTTTGGTAAAATAAAGTAACAAGGAAGTGATGGTTTTGGCGAAGAAAGATTATTATGATGTCTTGGGGGTTAGCAAGAATGCAACGGAGCAGGAAATTAAACGTGCTCACCGTCAGCTCGCTAAAAAATATCATCCTGATGTAAATGACGCATCAGATGCGGAGGCGAAGTTTAAAGAAGCGCAAGAAGCGTATGAAGTGTTAAGTGATCCACAGAAGAAAGCAGCTTATGATCAGTTTGGTCATGCTGGGATGGAAGGTATGGGTGGCTTTGGCGGCGGCGGTAGTGGTTTTGGTGGTTTTGAAGACTTGTTTGAGGGGATGTTCGGCGGCGGTGGCTTTGGCGGTTTTGGTGGTGGTAGCCGTAATGCTAATGCTGCTCGGCGTGGTGCTGATTTAGAGAAAACGCTGATTATCACGTTTGAAGAAGCAGCTTTTGGGACGACGAAAGAAATCACAGTTAATCGCGAAGAAGAATGTACGAAGTGTGCTGGTAGTGGGGCACGTTCAAAAGATGATATTAAAACTTGTAGCCAGTGTGCTGGTAGCGGGCGTGTTGTTGGCATCCAGAATACGATTCTCGGTCGGATTCAAACGCAAACTGTTTGTCCGAAGTGTAGTGGTAATGGTAAGGAAGTCGTTCATAAATGTGATAAGTGTCACGGTCGTGGTACAAATAACAAAACAAAAACGATTGAAGTTAAGATTCCAGCAGGGGTTAACCATGGGCAGCAGATTCGTTTGTCAGGTCAAGGTGAAGCTGGTAGTAATAGTGGACCAGCGGGGGATCTTTATGTTGCGTTCCGTGTACAGCCGCATGATTTCTTTATGCGAGAAGAATTTAACTTGCATTGCGAAGTTCCGATTACATTTACTCAAGCTGCCCTTGGTGCGGAACTTGAAGTTCCAACGCTTGATGGGCGGATTTCGTTAAAAATTCCTAATGGAACACAACCAGGAACTGAGTTTAGACTTCGTGGTAAAGGGATCAAATATATTGGTCGTGAATCTTATGGTGATTTATATGTGAAAGTGAAAGTTGAAGTGCCGAAGAAGATTAATGCCGAGCAAAAAAAGCTGCTTGAACAATTTGAGACTCTCGAAGATAAGTCTGGAACATTATGGGAAAAATTCAAAAAGGCATTTAAATAGTTGTGAAATGTGAGGTAAACTACTAATACTAATTAATCTTTTAAAATATACTAAAATCAATTCTTTTTCACGCTATCATCGTTAACTTGTCCTTATGTACGCTTGTTACGTTCCACACTTCTTTGCTAGCACCAAAAAGTTCTTAATTTATAGTTACATTTTAAAAATTTATTAGTATAAAACAGTGTTTAACCATGCAAAAACGAAAAAATTGTAATTATTTTGCTGATAACCTTTGACAAAATACCTAATTTATGTTAATCTTATTAAGGTTAAATTTTATATCAAATTATACCAAAAAAAAATACTGGAGGAATAGATGATGAACCGTACACAATTAATTGAAACAGTTGCGGCTAAAGCTGAACTAACAAAAAAAGATGCTGATAAGTTTTTAGGGGCTTACATTGAAACTTTAACTGAGGCTATGAAAGCTGGCGATAAAGTAACTTTAGTAGGATTCGGAACTTTTGAAGTACGTGAGCGTGCTGCACGTGAAGGACGTAACTTACAAACTGGTGCGCCAATGCACATTCCAGCTACAAAGTACCCAGCATTCAAAGCTGGTAAGTCTTTCAAAGAAGCTTTAAAATAAAGTTGATCTTCATGAGCGTAAGCAAATGATTAGCGAAACTTATGCCAAGCGGTAAGTTCAAATTTATGCGTAATACGAATAATTGAACTGCCTAGGTGAATTTAATAATAATTATTAGAACGGTAAGAGATATTCTTACTGTTTTTTTATACCAAAATATGGTAAACTTAATAATACTAATTCTTGTCTTAATAACATCCATCTTTGGATTACTTTTCCCATTCTCCGTTGATAGATAGCTCAAGCTAACATACCTTTGTGGTACGTGTCGTCCTATTAGGATAATGGAAAAAAGCATTCCCAAACTCTAGTTATGTTTTCAAGTAAGAATTAGGATAAAACAACGTTTGGTACATAGGAGTTTGATGATGAGCAAAATTCAATTGATACTCGGTCGCACTGGCACGGGTAAGTCCCATAGAATTCTTACGGAAATCACAAATAATTGTACGGCGAACCCGCTTGGTTCACCGATTTTTGTGATTACGCCAGAACAAATGACTTTTCATACGGAATACCAGTTACTTCTCATGAATCCTGCCAATAGTCTCATCCGAGCGAATGTAACAAGTTTTACTCGGTTAGCGCAAAGAATTATGCAAGAAGTAGGTGGTCTGGCTCGTTATCACCTTGATGAAGTTGGTAAGACGATGTTATTGCAAAAAATTATGTTATCACAAACCAACGATGAGCTCGGGATTTTTGCAAAATATGTTAAAAAGCCTGGCTTTATCCAAAAAATGAATGAACTGTTCTCGGAATTTAAAAAGTATCAGTTAAATCCAGCAAATCTAAAAGAACAACTTACCAAAACAGACCTTAGTCGGCAGACCCAACAAAAAATTGCAACCTTAGTCAACATTTATGAGCTGTTTAATGAGACGACACTCACGCAGTATTTGACAACGGAAGATTATTTCACGTTGCTAATTGATATAATCGCCGAAAGCGAACTAATTACGCAGGCTGAAATCTACATTGATGGTTATCACACTTTTAACGTTGTTGAGCGGGCGATTATCGGGCAACTAGCCCAACACGCAAAAAAATTAACCATCGCCCTCACCATTGATGAGACGAGCAATTACGGACTTTTCAATACGACACAGACTACTTTTGCGAACTTAATGGCAGATTTAGAACATTTAAAACCGCATATCGTGCGACTTCCAAAATCAGGATTTCCAGCTCCGAATAATCCAACCATCCGCCATATCGAAACCAATTTTATGCAAGCAGGGCAACCACAAGACGTGTGGGACTCAATTGATGAGAACATCCAACTCTTAGCCGCGCCGTCCCGTCGCTTAGAGATCGAAGCCGTGGCAACAAGAATTCACGAACTAGCTTACCAACAAAACGTGGCATTTTCAAATATCGCCATCTATAGTAGTAATCCACAAGCCGACCAGCATCTTTTCCAAAACATCTTTACTAAATACGACATCCCATATTTCCTAGACTATAAATCACAGATGCTGACGCATCCAGTTATCAACTTATTGTATCAAGTGTTTGATGTTTTTGAATCAAATTGGCGTTCTAGTAGTGTTTTAAAGATCCTAAAAACAGGACTTTTTGTTGATGTGCTTAACTTCGCCAAAGAGGCGGACTACAAACAGGCGGTCATAAAAAATCTTGAAACAGTTGACAGGTTAGAAAATTATGTAATTGCTCGTAATATTCGCAAGCAGGATTGGTTTGTAGGGCAGATGGACGGTGCCGAAATGGTGCGCCCGTTGATTGAATTTGAGTTAGTATTAGAACAGGCGCATACGGTTATCGACTTTGCAACGGCGGTTTTCACGTTCTTAGAACAACTGGAAATACCGAAGAAATTACAATTGATGACAGCAGTTGCCGATAGACAGGGCGAAATACATGCGAAAAAACAACACGAGCAAGTCTGGTCAAAACTGTTGCAGATTTTAGAACAAATCGTTGAGGTTGCTGGAGGTGACCCATTATCACGCACCGATTTTGTTCAAATTTTACGGGCTGGACTCGAACAATTGACCTTTGCAACAATCCCACCAGCACTGGATGCTGTGCAGATTGGTGATATTATCCGCTCGCGTTATCAGCTGGTACCAAATTTTCAGGCACTTAATACCTATGGCATCGAGCATCTGTTTATCATCGGTGCTAATGATGGTGAATTGCCATTAATTCCCGTTGAAACCAGTCTTTTAAGCGAAAAAGAACGCCAAATTTTGAATCACCATAAGATTGAACTAGCACCGAGTTTGATGCAGTCACAACAAGATGAAATCTTTAGTTTATATACAATTTTATCCGCAGCTACTAAAACAATTACGATTTCTTATTCAACCGAAAATAGCGGTCAACCATCGTATATCTTCACGCACCTTGCGAATTTGTTTCCGCAAGTGGAAATCATCGAATTCAAATCAACTGACCCTTACGCACGGCTAACAACAAAAAGGGTACTTTTTGATAAAACGCTCCTTAATTTGCGACTTAACCGTGAACAACGCTGCTTTTATCAACCAGTCATTGATTATTTAAAATGGAGTGATCAGTTACAATATCAATTACTAGAACGAGCGCTCGGATATGCCAATCAAGTCCAACCATTATCACCAACACAAGCATCCAACCTCTATGGAACAGAAATTGAGGCGAGCGTGTCTCGATTAGAACTATTCAACAACTGTCAGTTTGCCCATTTTATGAGTTATGGATTGAAACTTCGCGAACGCGACCTATTCCAACTAGAAATATCCGATATTGGAACATTATTCCACGAAGTATTAAAATCCGTATCACGTCAACTCCAAAAAGAAAATCGTGGTTTTGCAACACTGACGGATAGTGAAATCCAAACGCTCGCTAAAATGGGCGTCGATGCGGTGCTCAAAAAAGAAAAAGCCTTTCTGATTCTGAAGTCCAGCCCCCGTATGAATCAACTGGCAATCAAGTTGCAGGCGGTCGTAACAAAAACGATCTTTGCCTTAGCAAAACAAGGGAATCTTAGTAATTTCAAGGAATCTTATTTTGAAATGCGTTTTGGTAAAGATGCAAATATTAAAACAAAGCCACGAACAATTGGCGATGTGGAATTATCACTTAAGGGGGTTATTGACCGAATTGATCTGAGCGAGGCAGACGGCAAAAAGTATCTGCGTGTTGTTGATTATAAATCAAGTAAACGTGAACTCGAGCTCGATAGTGTTTATTATGGATTGAGTCTCCAATTGTTAACTTATCTTGATGTCGCAATCACTGGCCTCGCGGATGATTTTGACAACGCTGGCGCTTTGTATTTCCACGTGCATAACCCGTACACGCAGGTCAATGAAGAACTTTTAACCAAACCCGATTTTGGGGCGACCCTAATGACAGGACAATCTGCGCAGTATCGAATGACCGGCTTATTGCCAGCGAACTATGATGTTGTAACGATGAGCGACCTACTGCTCGCAGATGGTACTGCGACAAAGAGTGACGTTATACCAGTAACGTTAAAAAAAGATGGCACATTCGCTGCTGTCGGAAACCGCACTCTACAAACAGTCGATTTTGACTTATTGCGCAACTATACCAACCAGAAAATTGATGAATCAGTCGGATTGATGGTGGATGGGGCAGTGCAGATTAACCCAGCAAGTCATAAAACGAAAACGGCATGTGATTGGTGTAAATTCAAAGCGGTCTGTCAATTTGATTTGGCGCATAATAAACACCGAAACTTACCAAAATTGAAAAACGAAGAAGTATTAACAAGAATTAGTAAATAATTACCCCAGCAAGCAAGCCGTTAGACAGAGCAGAAAGAAGTGAAAAATGTCAAGAATGTAAAAAAGGGGAACCGCCCAATATCGCCTCATTTCAATAAACAAGAAAAATCCGTTCTAGCACAACACTGGAACGGATTTTTGTATTTTTTTCTGTATATAATGTCGCATTTAGTTGTTTTTATGCCGATTTTGAATCATAAGTAAATCCTTCGCCAAGTGTTTCGTAAGTATGCGATACCGCCACGAAACTTGATGGGTCGATTTCGTGAATAATACTTTTCAACTGTGATAATTCACGTTTTTGAATCACGACCATTAAAACGCGTTTATCATGCCCAGAATGAGCCCCTGTTCCATATAAGAATGTTGCTCCGCGATTTAAATCTTTCATCACGGTTTTGCTGATTTTTTCAAAATGATCGGAAATAATCATACATTTGTATCCAAACAGACCGCCTTCTTGAACTTTCGCAATCACGATCGTACAGATGAAGATACCGACTAAAGTGTAAACGGCATTGGTTAAAACTAAGAAAGTCAAAAGTGAAACTGAAATAACTGTTAAATCGAACAAGAATAGCGTTTGGGAAATTGAAAGACCCCATTTTTTATAAAGAATTTTTGCAATCAAGACCGAACCACCAGTTGTCCCACCAGCTTTAATAACAAGTCCGATACCACTACCAAAAAGCACTCCGTACAAGATTACGACGATAAACATATCATCGCCCCAATAAGGTAAAACTGGTCCGATTATGTTCCAAAACGCCAGCCCTGCGGTTAATGTTCCCACGCCATAAATGGTCATCAGTGTTGTTTTGAGATCGAACATCTTGTAAAGAATCACGATGAACGGCGTATTTAAGACAATATTACTAATCCATGGGTCAATGCCAATCATTTGATAGATAATTAGGTTAATTCCCGAGAAACCACCGTCAGCAAGGTTGTAACGAATCGAAAAATTAATAACTGCAAAACCAACAATCAGCGTTCCAATTAAAATAAGTATAAGTTGTTTTAGTAATTTTAAGTTCATAAGCACGACTCCTTAAGAATAGACTCTTGATATGAATATTTTACCACAACTAAATGCAAAAATACAGAGAAACAACGAAATTTTTTGTAGTTTATTGTAAAATTACAATTGCATTGTTAACAGGAACTTCGCAAAGAAAAAGCGATTAGTTCCCACTAACTCTAATGTAAAAAAGGGGATGGACTCGTTATGAAGAAAAAAATTGTATTAAGTGGGATCACTGGCAAAATGGGAAAATTTTTACTACAAGGTTTTGAAATTAATCCCGATTATGAGGTTGTGGCTGGCGTTGCTCAAAGTGAAGATTTAAATGCAATACCACCGATTTATTCCGATATTAAGACGTTGTATAAGGAGATTGATTTTGATGTTTTTGTTGATTTTTCTCGGCCAGCATATGCTAAGGAAGCATGCACATTTATGCTTGAGCATGGTATACCTATTATTGTCGGAACTACCGGTTTTAGTAAATCTGACATTTTAGCACTAACAGAACTTGCCAACAAAAAGGGGGTCGGTGGGATTATTGCTCCGAATTTCGCAGTCGGCATCGTTTTGTTACATAAATATTTGCAACTTGGTACCAAGTATTTCAAGAATTTTGCCGTTTATGAGTATCACCATTTAACTAAATATGACAATCCATCGGGAACCGCTCATTACTTAGCCGATGCCGTTGGCGGGGATATACGTGTTGATGAGGTCGATATCCATGGATTTCGCTTACCAGGAGTGCTTGCCACGCATACGGTTATTATGAGCAACGATTCCCAGAAAATCGAGTTGACCCATCAATCAAATAACCGGTATTCTTTTGAAGAAGGCGTCTTGTTAGCACTAGAAGTGGTTGATTCAATGCAGACGATTGTGTATGGGTTAGAGCATATTTTATAGTGATGCTCTAGGAACAACGGTTAAAAAAGAAAATTTTTTCAAAATATTTGGCTAGAAGATGTATAATGTGGTAGTTAAGTATCATATATTTTGATATATTGATTTTAGGAGTGAAGGAATATGAAAAGAAATACTTATGTAACAGCAGCGTTATTTGTTGTATTTGGACTATTAACGGTGATATATATGAATATGGACAGATTTGGTGCTGGTGATTATGAAGATTCAGCGCTGACGAGTGGAATTAGTTCTGTCCATCCAAATGATGTAGCAACAATTGGTGATATTGATACTGATGATGCGGATTTAGAGGATGCAAATGCAATTCATGATGCCGAGACGGATGCGGCTACAAATGACGAAGATGCAGATGCGGTAGCTGAAGCGACGGATGAAACAAACGAAAATGCGGATGAAGATTGTTGTGAAGTAATTTCGCTATTAGATTCATTACGCTCGACAATGAGAGATGACCACACGGCACAAGTATCAGCTTTAACTGAGATTATTGCGAGTGCAGAATTTAGTGCCGAAACAAAGAGTGCTGCTAAAGATTCATTAAACGATCTAAATGCGTTAGCAAATAGCAGTCGTATTCTTGAAACAGTGATTAGTCATCATGGTTTTGAAGATGTCTTAGTACGTGCAAGTGCCGATTTTGTACAAGTTACAGTGCAGGTATCAAGTTTAACAGATGTACCAACCCGTGAGGAATTAGCAGAGTTATACATCCTAGCGGGCATCCAGTTTACTGGACACCGTAACGGTAATATTTCAATTGACTTTCAACCGTTAAATTAGTAGGTGGTATGTCTATGTCGAAACTAAGCCGATTTTTAGACAAAGGACGTCAAGTTGTCGACCTCACAAAAATGGGAGTTAAACTTGAAAAAGCCGAAGAAAACATCGAAAAGCTATATACAAATTTGGGGCGGATATTTTATAAAATTCACGACCAATCACCGGAGATTGTGTATGATGATTTATTTCGGACAATCGCGGGGAGTGAATTACAATTAAGTCAACTAAAAAATGAATATAAATTAATTCAAAGCCGTGGAAAATGCCAAAATTGTGATATTGATTTAAAAAAAACCGATTGCTACTGCGCAAGTTGTGGCGTCGCAATCGACAAGATTACCACAGAAAATTAGGAGTGGGGCTATCTTGTAAAAGATAGCTAAAAAAGCAAAAAAAATCGGGAATTAGTGATACCAATAAGGTACACTAAAACTCGATTTTTTGGTATAATTGTGCAACTTATGAATATTTTAAATGCAAAAATACCTGAAAATCTTTCAGGTGTATAAAATTTTTCTTATTTTCAATATTTCCTTGATGTCAGAAATTAAGGATATGCGGTAAGTTTGGCGAGCCGTTTTCTTGAACTTTCTTTTTCCATACTTTACCAAATTTCTAGTTATTAACTTATGTTTTAATCTTTTCATAAAGTAGTAATAACCAAATCACACTTCAAAACCATAAAATTAAAATGAGGTACTATGATTTCTTTCAGTTGTAAACAGTTGCAAAAAAGTGAAAAATATGGTAGAATATAAGTATCGAACAAGTATTGACACGAAGTGGAGGTCTTGATATGATTAGAACAGAACAGAACAGAACAGAACAGAACAGAACAGAACAGAACAGAACAGAACAGAACAGAACAGAAC
>JGI990J12352_1000048_pt1 | contig 23868 bp, 16 predicted proteins | sample Intmic4MA4BA4MSA_FD_12352 | JGI IMG/M metagenome (IMG submission 12352) | reverse complement strand
TGCAACACAACCGCAGCTTCTTTATTATTTTCAAACCAAAGTTGCGCTCGAATCATCGCTTGGATTAAAAGCCTAACTGTAATCGGGTTTTCTTCAATAAATGACCGATTTGCTACTAAGCGACAACAAGAATAATTGGGCATCACGGTACTGTGATAAAAAACAATCGTAACCTCATCAGCAAGCTCATTTCTAATAACATAGTTTTGACCGGTCCCCATCAATGCAAAATCAACTTCGCCATTTAGCAAAGCAGCTAAAGCATCAGGGTAGCTAGGATGAATGACCCATTCAAGAGCGGTCATGGGATCATAACCAAGTTCCATTAGCGCCCCTGTAAAAGCGAAAAAACTTGGTCTAGCAGCAAATCTGGTACCGACTAAATCCTCAATCCCAGTCGCATTGACAAATTCGGAATCACTACGCACAATAACCGGCATCGCTCCGGTGACCATGTGGCCACCAAAACTAACTAAATCAACGCCTGAGGCAATTCTTTGCAACGGGCCAGCGGTGCCAGAATTAGAAACAATGTCAACTTGCCCACCGATTAGCAAAGTCATTGCATCATTAATCGCGGTTGCAGCGACGTTTTCAATCGTAATGCCGTATTCGGCAAAATAGCCACGCTCCTCGGCAATAGTTACTAAAACATTACCACTTGTCCCCCAGTTCCATCTCACAACAGACGTTTCAGGAATGTCGACAGCATCAGCAGGTAAATCAGTAGTATCAGCAACTGCTGGTGAATCGGCCACAGTCGGGTCACCAGCATTATCAACATCCGTGGCGGCGCCGCCACAAGCGGTTATTGTTAACAAAATCACCAGTAATAATATGTACATGGTTAAAAATCTAAATAAAGTTATCTTCTTCATGTTATACCTCCAATAATCTTTTTTTTTACGGTTGTCTTTTTTTTTACGGTTGGTTTGCCAGCTTTTGTTACAAAAATTATCATCAAATCTGTGCGGTGAGATCGCGATTGATTTGTTGAATAATAAGATTTCGCAACTGTAAAAACTCGGGATTTTCAAATAGCGTTTTTCTAGTTGGGCGCTGACCATCTAAAAATGAATGCTCATAAATCACATTACCAACCGATTGTGAAAATACCAGGATTCGACTTGCTAAAAGCATTGCCTCATCCACATCATGTGTAACAAAAAACACGGTTTTTTTAGGCGCTTGCTTTGACCAAAGTTCTAAAACTAGATTTTGCAACTTGGCTCTTGTCATTGCATCTAATGCACCAAAAGGTTCATCCATCAGTAGAGTTGGTGGATCAAGGCAAAATGCTTGGGCAATTGCACAGCGTTGTTTCATACCACCAGACAATGATTTGGGCAACTTCTTATAAGTTGCTTCATTTAACCCAACTTCGCGTAACATTTTTAACCCAACTGTTTTTAGCGCTTTTTTACTTTCTTTGGGGAAACGTTGACGCAAAGCCAGCATAATATTTTCACCAGCACTCATCCAAGGGAATAGACCATAATCCTGAAAAACAATCCCGCGATCAAGTCCAGCTTTGGTTATCGGCTGACCATCAAGCAAAATTTCGCCATTTGTCGGAGTTTCAAGCCCAGCTAACAGTCGTAAAAAAGTACTTTTTCCACAACCAGATTGCCCCAATAAACAAACAAAACTCCCAGCACTAACATCTAAGTTAAGATTTTGCAAAATCANCGGGTTATCGTCATAAGCAAACGAAAGATCTCTGATAGCTACATTGTGCATCACTTTCTGCTCCTTTCTAAAAATGATAAAACTCGTTATGCTGGCCAGATTACGCCAAGATAACCCTTAATATTATAAACGATTCTAAACAATCTTGCAATTTTTATTATTAATCATTCTGATGGCATTTATTGGAAATTTTAATAAACCACGCCAGCTTTTGGCAAGTAAACATCTTTGTAGCTGGTAAACATGAAGTCGTCGCTAGGGTAAGGTTGGCATCTTTTTTGCTAAAAATCCCAGATAGCAGGCTTGTGATAGCGCTATTTAGTCGTAAACTGTATCATAATCTGGCTTTTTGGAAAATCTCGAAAGCTTCAAGGGTTGTATTTTAGGGTTGTTTGGGATATAATAGAGTATATGCAATTTTTGCGTGCGAATTTGAAAAATGAGGTGGTTGGCATGAGTAGGGTGTCGATGGAAAAGCTTGTTAATATTGCCAAGGCAAATGGCTTTGTGTATCAAGGGAGTGAGGTTTATGGTGGACTTGCCAATACGTGGGACTATGGGCCACTAGGTTCGCTTTTAAAAAATAACGTTAAACAAGCTTGGATTCATCGTTTTATTACAACACGTCGCGAGAATGTGTTGATTGATTCAGCAATTTTAATGAACCCGAAAGCTTGGGTTGCATCTGGTCATGTGGGCGGTTTTAGCGATCCACTAATGGACTGTCGAGCTTGTAAAACGCGTCATCGTGCGGATAAGTTAATCGAAGATTATGACAATAATCTTGTTGCTGATGGTTGGAGCGATGCCCAGATGCTGACTTATATTAAAGAGCATAACCTTGTTTGCCCAGCTTGTAATCAGCATGACTTTACCGAGATTCGGCAATTTGAACTGATGTTTAAAACTCATATGGGGGTTGTTCAAGATGAAACAACCGCGGTTTATTTGCGCCCTGAAACCGCGCAAGGGATTTTTGTGAATTTTAATAATGTAAAACGCTCGACAAGAAAAAAAGTCCCGTTTGGCATCGGTCAAATAGGAAAATCTTTTAGAAATGAAATCACCCCAGGTAACTTTATTTTCAGAACGCGGGAATTTGAACAAATGGAATTAGAATTTTTCTGCAAGCCTGGCGAGGATGTTATGTGGCATGAACATTGGAAAGTTGCGTGTATGAAATTTTTAACCGACCTTGGCATCAAAACTGCAAATGTTAGAATGCGTGATCATGATGAAACCGAGCTAAGCCACTATAGCAATGGCACCGCGGATATTGAATATCAATTCCCGTTTGGTTGGGGCGAATTGTGGGGAATTGCCAACCGAACTAACTATGATTTGAACGCTCACATGGAGGCAAGTGGCGTCAGTTTTGAATACCAAGATCCAACAACGAACGAAAAATACGTTCCTTACTGCATTGAGCCGGCAGTTGGTCTTGACCGGTTGCTCTTAGCCTTTTTTGTTGATGCTTATCATGAGGAAACCTTACCAGATGGCGAAGTGCGCGAAGTATTAAAACTTCACCCAGCAATTGCCCCTTACAAGTTAGCCATCTTACCTTTGATGAAAAAAATCAACGAAGGGGCGCTAAAACTGTTTGACGAATTGTCGCAAAAATTTTCGGTTGATTATGATGAATCAGGCTCAATTGGCAAGCGGTATCGGCGTCAAGATGCCATTGGCACACCGTTTTGCCTCACCTATGACTATGAATCAATTGAAGATCACACTGTGACTATTCGTCACCGTGATACAATGGCCCAAGAACGCATCGCTATTGCGGATCTAGAAAAATACATTTTCGATAAAATTCGGCTGTAAAACCTTGACTTAAAACCAATGAGGTGTTTGAACATGAATCGTGCGCAACTAGCTCAGGACATTAAAACGAGCATTAACATCATTGATCTTGTTGGTCGCTACATAAAACTAACAAGATCTGGGAACTAACTACAAAGGCTTATGCCCCTTTCACAACGAAGCAACCCCCTCATTTTTAGTTTCCCAAGCTAAAGGTATCTACAAATGTTTTGGGTGTGGCGAAGGTGGCGACGTCATTGCCTTTTTAGCCAAAATGGAAGGTCTTACCTACGGAGTTGCTATGGCTAGGCTGGCTGATGAGGCGGGGCTTGATAAAAATTTACTAGCCCAACTAAAAAAGAATAACCAAATCACCGACTTTAGCAAAGAATTTGAAATCTTAAAATTTGTCCAAGGCTTCTACCAGTATTACTTGTTAAACACTAAAGAAGGTCGTTTTGCCTGCGACTACTTAACTAGTCGGGGCATTACTAAAGAAATCATCCAGCAATTTGGGATTGGCCTTGCTCCAAACGACGGTAACTTACTAATTACTGCCCTAACATCAAATTCATTTTCCTTTGAAATTGCTAAAAATGTTGGGATTATTGCCCAAAGCGAAAATGGTGATTACTACTCGCAATTTAAAGCGCGGATCATGTTTGCTGTGACCTGCGAGCAAGGTAATGTTTGTGGCTTTAGTGGTCGAACTTATTTAGCAAGTGATGAGCATTATGCTAAATATATGAACTCACCAGCGAGTCAAGTTTTTCAAAAATCGCAAATCATTTATAACCTGTATGTGGCTAAAAAAATCGCCAGAACCACTGGTAAAATTTTAATGTTTGAAGGCTTCTTAGACGTAATTACCGCCCACACGGCCGGCTTTGCCGCCTCGGTTGCAACAATGGGAACTGCGCTCACAGCTGAGCACGCTAAAATTTTAAGTCGCCATGCTCGGGAAGTAACTTTAGTTTTTGATGGTGATAGCGCTGGCGTGCAAGCGGCAGCAAAGGCCATTCCGATATTGTTAGCTACCGGCATTCAAGTTAAAGTGGCTAGCATCCCAAACGCCCTTGATCCCGATGAATATATTAAGCAAAACGGGGCAAATAAGTTTGCGGACATCATTAATGGTGCCTTAGGAGCAATCGATTATCAGTACAACTATTTAAAACAAGGCTTACGCCTAGAAACCACCGATGGACAAGTCGAATTTGAACGCCGGTTAACTAATTTTGGGAAATTAGTACCAAATCAAGCAACAAGCGCCGCCATGCACCGGAAGTGGAAAAATGAAGTCTATGAAAGTCGCCAAAGGCAAAAGCGGCAACCTCATTATCAGCAAGGCAGCAATTGGCGCTCGCATGGTAAGCAGATTTTTACCACCCCGATGCCAATGCTGCAAGTTATTGAAGGGACTGTTAAAGCCGAAAAGGAATTAATTTATTATATGTTAATCGAAAAAGCAGTGTTTGAGTTAGTTAGCTCGCAAATCGGGGTTGCGTTTAATATCGACGCTCATCGAAAAATTGTGCAAGCGATTGAGGCTTATTATTTCCAAAATAGCAAGATGGAGCCGGCAGAGTTTTTAGCAAGTTTGGAGCCGGCTAGTCGGCAAATCGTTCAAAATGTTCTTGATGAGTTAGCAAATTTGACGAAAAATTGGTCAGAATCCGTGATTATTGAGTTAGTGGGGAAGGTAAAAAAAGGGGCGTTAAAGCTTGAGCGTGCCGGGAAAAAGCAGATGTTTTATAAGGCAAGCCATGAGCAGCAGTTGGTTATGATGGGTGATTTAACTGCTAGTTTTGTGAATTGATTGGAGTGATTGGATGGCTAAGAGGAAGCAAAAATTGACAATAGAGCAAGTTCAAGATGAACTATTAAAAAATGGTCGTAAAAATGGATTTTTAACTCATGATGAAATTAACGAAGCGTTTAAGTCCTTTGGTTTGGATAAGGACATGATTGATACAATCTTGGATGTTTTTGATTCTGAGGCGATTAATGTTATCGAAAAGCCCGAAAAGAAAACGATTGCAAATGCGACGATCGAAGATTTTGAAGATGACCTTGATTTAAATGATATCGAAAAGGTGGTGCAAGCAGCTGACATGGCAATCACTACGGATATTCTAGAAGAATTTCCGGATATTAAAGAAGAAATGGAGGAGCCAGAAAGCCAAAAACTCCTTGAGCAAACTTTCGAGTTAAATTCAAATTTTAAAATGAATGATCCCGTGCGGATGTATTTAAAAGAAATTGGTCGCGTGGAACTGCTTAGTTTTGACGAAGAAATTGAACTTTCAAAAAAAGCCGAACGCTCAGAAATGGCAACTGAAATTAGCAATCAGCGCCAAAAAGGTGATCAAATTACCGATGAAATTAAAGAGCGGATTGATTATTTAATTAATGAAAAAGGTGAATCTGCAAGCGGGAATGAGCTATTGCTTGGCATTACAGAACTTGACATCTCGCAAATGAAGACGATTTTGGCTGAAGGGGAAGTGGCAAAAAAGAAGCTTGTCGAAGCCAATTTACGACTAGTAGTTTCAATTGCTAAACGCCATGTTGGTCGGGGAATGATGTTTTTAGATTTAATCCAAGAAGGTAATATGGGCTTGATGCGGGCTGTTGAGAAATTTGACTACCGAAAAGGCTTTAAATTTTCAACTTATGCGACTTGGTGGATTAGGCAAGCAATTACGCGGGCAATTGCCGATCAGGCACGAACGATTAGAATTCCTGTGCATATGGTTGAAACGATTAATAAACTAATTCGCGTTCACCGCCAACTAATTCAAGATCTTGGACGGGAGCCAAGTCCTGAGGAAATGTCGGAAACGCTTGATATGCCACCAGAAAAAATTCGCGAAATTATGAAAGCTGCCCAAGAGCCGGTTTCACTCGAAGCGCCAGTAGGCGAGGAGGATGATTCGCATCTTGGTGACTTTATTCCCGATGCTGAGGCAATGTCGCCGTCATCATTTGCGACAAATTCCATGCTTAAATATGAACTTGAAGAAGTTTTAAGTACGTTAACCGATCGCGAAAAAAAGGTGCTGCAAATGCGCTTTGGCTTAGTTGACGGGCTCACGAAAACGCTTGAAGAAGTTGGCAAAGAATTTGGTGTAACCCGTGAGCGTATCCGCCAAATTGAGGCGAAGGCTTTGCGAAAACTGCGCCATCCGTCAAGGAGTCGTAAACTAAAAGACTTTATGGAAGATGACAGCGGGTAAAAATTAAGAACAAAACCCCCCCGATTAACTAAAGGCAGTCGCGCCTTTAATTGATCGGGGGGTTGCAATTTTGTTGTTGCTTTACAAAACTTCGACGACTTGGCCATCACTCATTTTAACAGCTTTAGTAACTAGTCCAGCGATTGGAATTTTAACATGCGACGCAATCACGATTAACTTTCCCGCGGTTTTGGCTTTGGCGATTGCTTGGTAGATAGCTTGCAAATTATCCTCATCAACCCCATTAAAAGGTTCATCAAGTAAAATGACATCGGGATTTTCCATAAACGCCTGACACAAAGCTAGTCGCTGCCTCATACCAAGCGAAAACTTGCGACTTTTACTGATTTTTTATCAGACAGATTAAAAATTTCTAACCACTGATTAATTTCGTCATCGCCGATAACTTTGTTAATTGTGGCAAGGTATTTCAAATTATAAAACGCGGTTTCACTTTGGAAAAAGGTAGGGTTTTCGATAATGACACCAAAACGCCAAGCGGCTGGTTTTGAGATATTACCAGCGGTCGGTTTAATCAGGTCGCAAAGAAGTCTTAAAAGCATGGTTTTGCCAGAACCGTTATGTCCGTGCAGCAAAACGACTTCACCTTGGTTAAATTCGAGATTGATGTTTTTGAGGACGTCGTTGCCACGGATGGTTTTTGAAACTTGATTTAATTTGATCATTTGTAACACTCCTTGCGCTTTAGGGCGATTATTAATGTGATAAAGCTTGAAGCAAGCATGAAAAAAACGTAGAAAATCGAAAGATCGCGAACGAATGTGGCGTCTAGCAACGTTTGCCACGCGATTTCGCTAATGACAACGAAAAAGATGAAATTCGTGAAAAAGAAAGTAAATAAGGCGATAATCGGCTTCTCACTTAGTACATAAACAACATGAAACATCGTCATAATTAATGTTGAGTAAATAAACAAATACAGCGGATAAAGCAAAAACTGCACTTCCCACATTGAAGAAAATCCTAAAACAAAGCCTGCCACAACAAATGATGAATACAAAACCGCTACCGCACTCAAACTAGTTAAAAGGATTTTTTTNCCAACCCACCGCCTGGATTTATCAGCTACACGTACCCAGTATTCTGGCTTCAAATAAGGGATATGTTGGAAAAACAACAGGATCATCATCAGCAAACTAATTGTGAAAAAATAGGTTTGGGGATTAGCAAGAAAAGCTGCAAGGAAGCTGTTCACATGAGTGCTACAGTTAAAACCTAGCTCGGCGTAGGTTGCTTCAAATGATTTGCAGTACAAGGAATAACCCCGCGAAAAATCATGCGCTAACGAGATAGTTAAAAAGATAAAAAATAGATAAGTGCCAAATATTCCGAGTCTTCTCATAAATAATCTTTTGCTCCTTTTTTCACGTGAAGCGGGTACAAGCAAAAAGCCCCGATGGCCGTGGCAATTATGGTTAGGGCGCTGTATAAGAAGAAGTCAAATGTTTTAACTTCCCTGAAGAAAATTCCTATCACTAACATTGTATTATCAGCGATAAAAAGGTTGATAACACGAGGGGCTACGGACCACAACATAACTGGGACGATAACAAAGACAAAAAACGGGAGAACTTGGAGGAGCTGTTTTTGTTTAACCCACATACTTAATAATAAGCAAAAGGTGTTAACAGCAATGAAAGCAAATGATAACCAGAGCCATTGAAGCAGAATAATCCCCAGCCAAGCCAACCAGCTGTAATAGCCAATCACGATAAACGTTGTTGCTGATTGCGGGAGTCCGCCGATAAGTAGTGAACCGATGGTAGAAATTAGGACATAGATACCAACAATTGTGGCGATGTACAAAGATTGCGCCGCGAAAATGTGGTGTAGTCGCGTCTTGTAGTTTGAACGGGCGATGACTAGATTACCAAAGCGATTTGCTCTTTCTGCGTGAAGTCGAGAAGATAAAACGACACCGAGCCACGCGTAGATAAAATAGATTTTAATTGCGCCGATGCCTGCGTTGTTGAACCAGAGATTGTATTGGAACAATATGCCATTATAATTGGCAATTGTGTGTGCCAAGGCATCTCTGTTAATGTCGATGGCGTCGCTGTAATGTTGAGCTAGGAACATTTGTTGCTTGCTTAGTGATGCGAGCCAGCTGATTATGCTAAGAAGCGTTAGCGCTAGGATGATGATAATGGTACTTTTTGAGAATAAGTAGCGTTTGTATTCCAGTTTTAGCATTATGAAGCCTCCCATGAAAAACTTGCGATGTGAATATTATACAAGATAATCCCCCAATTTGCAACAGTTAGTCAGCATTTTTGCCACAAATACAAAAAAAATACAAAATCAAGACAATTTGGCGCCGACTTTAGCTGTGGGAAACTGCCAACTGCCACTAAAGATTTTCACAAAAAAACAAATTAGCCACGACTTTTCCTTGCAATACCCATTAATTTAAGATATAATGTGAAAGTACAGCAATCGACGCCATGTTCGAAGGCAAAGCCTAGCTTTAATTTGGAATTTGTGATAACTTTGGCAACTAACTGGCAACTAACCGCGAAGTTACCAACTTAGGTTCCTAAAAGTTAAAAAGTTGGGATTTGCCGGCAAGTGTTGAGCCTGGACAACCAAAAAAAGGGAGTGTGTCAAGTAATGAAAGAATCGTTGATTTATCGGAAAACATTGTCGCTGGTTTTAGTGGTTATAATGCTACTTAATCCGGCAGTCAGTGGATTTGCCCAGTATTTACCAGCAATAAGCTTAGCAGATGCCAATTATGAGCAAATATTAGCTGAAGCCAAGGCTTTAACCGATGTTGCAATAGCTGAAGATACGGATGTCGCAACTGAGCCAGCAGCGACCGAATCAGTGGCGGAATCAGAATCAGTACCTGATGATTTGGTGGAACTTGAAGTCCACGACCAAGCTTTAGCAGAAATTCGGATTGATCTTTTAACTTCTTCGGATTTTCATGGACATACAGCAAGAGCAGCAGCAAATGACAACGACCCAGGAGCGCCACAATTTGTGGCTTTTGCCGAATGGGTAAGAGCTCAAAATCCCGATCCGCAGAATGTCTTTTTTGTCGGTGGCGGTGATGAGTTTCATGGCTATGCCTTAGCGAACTTTCACCAAGGGAGAAATGTTGTCTCCGTGTTTGATTACTTAACGCGCGATCAAGATTTCAATATGCATGTCGCTTTAGGAAATCATGAATTCTCGCACGGGATTGGGCGGGCATATACGCTTGGCGAAGAAGTGACGCTGTTGGCTGCTGATCTTTTCTACCAAACACAAGCAAATATGCCAGCCGGTTATACGCCATCAACTGATTATGGTCAAAGGCCGGCGTTTGTAAAGCCTTATGATGTGATTGAATTTCCAAATCATGACATTACCATTGGCGTAATTGGCTTAATGAACACCGGCATGCGAAATTTAGTTTCAGGCGGGCTTGCCCAATTTGATTTGCGAAGCATCCACGAAGGCGCCTTGCCAGAACATAAAGATGCCATTCACGATTTAATCGACCACTTGCGCAATGACTATGGCGTGGGCGCCGTTGTGGCAGCTACCCACTTAGGCGGCACGAGTAGTGCGATTGAGTACTTGGCGATGAACTTTGATTTTGACGCAATTTTAGGCGGGCATGTTCATGAAACAATCGTTCGTGAACACGCTGGCACACCAATTATTGAAGCGGGTCAACATGGCCGAAATTTAGGACGCTTTTCTTTTCACTTTAACGAAGAAACTGGCGAATTATTGGAAATAACAACCTGGATGTCACCAATAAATGCGATCCGTGATTTTGCCCCCCGAGCAGCTGGCGAATTTGGTGTATTAGGGCAACACGCCGGACATGCCGATTGGTTAGAATTTGCCAATCATTATGAAGCTGTTACTGAAATATTAGCGCCTTACATTGATGAAGCCGAAGGTTACTTTGGTGAAGATTTAGGCCCAGTCGGCATTTATTTTGATGATCGTCCCTCCCGCGATACGTGGGTTACCCGCTTAAACTTAGATTATGTCGTAGAAAGGTTAGACGACCCGTCTGTCATTGCGGTTTCTAATTCAGGTGGTTGGCGAAATACGGGCATGTGGCCAAGAACGCCACAGTCGCCGGTTTATCGGCGGGAAATTTATACTACAATGCCGTTTGACAACATCATTTTAGTCCACCAAATGTACGGCCGTGATTTAATTGACTTGTTAAACAATATGGGTAACAATCCACGAACTGGTGTTCATGGAACGACCGATGCTTGGTATATTACTGCCACCGGCGAGCGCATTACACCGCATGGCCATGGCGAAACCGGTGGGAAAATTTACCGAGTGTCAAGCTCAAATCACACCTGGACCCAAGATAGCAACACTTGGCGCTTCCCTGGTAATGCAGCTGGTAACCGTTTTGGGATGCATGTAATTGCCGAACCCCAAGTTTTACTAGTGGCGACTGATGATGATGCCAATCCTTACGAATCTTGGTCTAGCTTCGTCGAAAGAGCAAGTACCGATACCTCATTATGGAGTATGCATGGTGCCATAACGCTTCGCGACTCGCTAGAAATTTCAACAATTAGGCGAGGTGAGCTAGGCCTTGAAGCTGTTGCCGCCGAATTAACTGTTGCAAAAACGGGCGCTGGGAGCGTTGCAATTACCGAACCATTTGCACCAGGCGATCAAACCCGAAACGTGAATATCAACAACACACGCATAACTGTGACAGCAACTCCAAAGCGCGGTGTTGAATTTCTGGGTTGGTTTGCTAATGAAGTCTTAGTATCGACCGATTTAGTATACGATTTCACCATTACCCAAAATACCCAGCTAACAGCTCGCTTTGAAGGCGAACCTGACGATTCTGTTGCAACTGTCCTTACTGTTGAAGAAGCTCGCGCCATAACGACTGGTGAAGTAACTGTTCAAGGCGTTGTCACAACCAATTACGCTCCAGGAGCTGCTGGTAATGCCTTCTTCTTGCAAAGTCCAACAGGCACGAACCCAGAAAGCGGGATTTTAGTCCGTGTGACCAATGCCACGGCATCACAGTTAGCAGCCTTTGTTGGTTATGAAGTTGAAGTTACTGGCATGCGAAATGGCAATGTGAGTGGTAACGGTTTCGTTGGTTTAGAGAATGTCACCGTTGCAAATATTGCTGATATTAACCCACTGGCTGCTGCGCAACTGCCTGAGGCCGTTGCCACTACCTGGGCGCAACTGCGTGATCGGCAATTCCAAAGTATGCTAGTCTCCTTGGCGGTGCCGGTTGAAATTAGTAGCGCCACAACTGGTGCTGCAAATGATCCTAACCGCGTGCTTAATGTTCCTGGCGATGGCAACTTCGTTATTTGGCAAGATCCCGTTGCTAGCGGCACTTTTAACGTTGGCGATCAAATCTTAATCAACAGTGGCATCGTTCACTGGTGGAACGCCAGAAATGAAGTGCAGTTGCGAATTATCAACCCTGAAACCGACTTAGAACTAGACGCGGAAGCATCCGAACCAGAAGTTCCAGAAGTTGATTTAATGGTCACCTTAACAGCAATCGCCGATTTTCACGGAATGATGAACAGCGAAAATAGTGCCTCTGATCCAGGCTTTGCCCGCTTTGTATCATTTATGAATGCGTATCGTGATCGAATTGAAGCGCAAACCGGTTATCAACCGGTCGTGCTTCATGCTGGTGATGCGGTGTTTGGTCAGTCAATTAATAATTTAATGTGGGGCGAGCCAGCGCTGCGAATGCTCAATCACTTAGGAGTTAGATACGGAGCGGTTGGTAATCACGAATTTAGTTGGCAAAATCGTACTTTAACCGAAAGTTTTGGGGAATCAGACCCTGAGCGTCGTGCGGAATTATTAGCAACGGTTAACCGCAATCCAAATCCAATTTGGGAAGTGTTGCCTGATGAACATCCGTTAAATGTAGTTGCTGGCGGGACTTTGTTTTTAGCAGCTGATGTTGTTTATGCCGATGGCCATGAACGCGCCGGCGAGCATCCTGACTGGCTAGAACCATACGCCATTTTAGATGATTGGTATGATGAATATGGAGTAAAAGTGGCAATAATTGGTTTAACACATCCGAACATGGAATCATTAGTTGGTCCGATTGATCGAGCCGATTTAAATCTTAAAACGCCAAGATTGGTCGACGGTGAAGATACTAATTTTGAATGGCTAGAAGCAATGATTGCGATGCTTCGCGATCCTGATGGTCCTTACGGAGTAAATGCTGTAGTAGCACTTACGCATACTAGTTCTGGCCATTACAGCAATCTGATTGTTGATCGGCTACAACAACGTGGTAATGCCCATTTTGACGGTTTCTTTTCCGGGCATTCTCATGATACTGCAAATGTAATTAGAACGCACGGTGATCTAAGCACCGCTGTTGTTTTAGGTGCTCATCATGCCCGTGGTATTGGCGACATTCAACTGGGCTTTGACGCTAATGGAGAACTGGTTCACCTACAAGGCAACCTTGCAACAAATGTTCGCGCTTACAAGCCAGATCCCGAAGTATTTGCGTGGGTTCACGGTGTTGGTGCAACTTGGGAACAATCAGGAGTCGGCAATGCGATTGATTTAGAAATTAGTAATCAACCGTCGTTAACTGGTGATCGTGCTAATTGGGGTTGGGAGCAAGTTCGTGACTATTGGTGGGGCTTGCCAATTGGTCCAAGGGTAACCTATGCAACCGGAAGCCAACATCACCGAAATCAATACTTGGTCAACCTATTATACGATTACGTCATGCGTGAACACGCCCAAGACTTAGCATCAACGACCGGCGAGCCGTTTGCGGGTACTGTGATTATTAATAATCAATCAGCTTGGCGTGGCCAAGATGCTAGCGAGTTAAGCTGGCATCCGGATGAAGCAGTTAACACAGCGCAACTAATGGCGGCGTTAACTTTTGAAAATACCATGCCACTCTTTGAAATCCGCGGTCGTGATTTAATTGAAATGCTAAATATGCCAGGCGCTAATCGCGGGGCTGGTGAAACTAACACCCCGACAACACCAGGACGAATTACTGATCCTAACTCACCATTTTATGGCCAGCCAAACTGGTTTACCATGCATGGCTCAACCGTAACAGGAGCGTTTTATCAAGAAGGCGTTTGGTATCTAGCATCAACCTTAGAACCAATCTCTTCAGAAGGCGTTTACCGACTTGGCGCATCAAATCATTTATTTGGTGGCTATGAACAAAATGGGGGACAACATTGGCCATTACCTGGTAATAATCATGGCAATGCTTTAGGATTTGATGTGATTGATTTCATTGATGGCAACACGCAATTTGGAGCAGCTTATGACCGCGGTCCTCGCTATGCGATTCGCGATACCACCAATGAAATGCACATAACCATTCAAGAAACTTGGGTTCGGGAAGTTATGCACCGAGCGCAACGGGCCCAGGCTGGTGAATCAATGGCTGCTTGGGTTGAAGTTGAAGCGACTGAAGGCGGCGTTGCAAATCTTGAAGTTTGGGGACTGGGAACTAGAGACTTTCCAGGCGCTAGTAATCATTCTGGTTGGGGATTGCCGGCTTATGGAAAAGCCAGCAATACAACTCGTGATCTCGTTTTAAATGGGAGTGTCGTTCGCGCAACTGCCACAATTACCGATGCGACCGAGCACGTTTTCTTAGGCTGGTTTGCTGATGAGGAATTGCTGTCTAGTGATGCCGTTTTGATTTTTAATGCTGATGAGGATTTGACGTTAACAGCAAGATTTGCTGAACTACCAAAAGATCCGATGAGCTTAGCAATTGCCGTTATGCAAAACTTTCTAGATAATAACACTCCCGATAATCAGGTGATGCTCACAGCTAATGCAACGTCGCAAGTTCGGATTATTACCGAAATGCATGAAATGTTAAATAACATTGCTGGCTTGGAAGCGGCGAATGTAATCATTGCTAGGCAAAATAACACGCGATTTTTCAATGGGCGGATTGAAAATTTGACAATCAGACTCCACCTTGATGAGATCCATGTTTTTACTGATCAGACCGTTTATTTTAAGTTGGCGCCACCACGCCACAAACCTTTGATTTTCAAATTCTCCATACTAATGATTTGCACGGCCATTTTGGCGATTGGCGTTATCCGTCCAATCAAGCAATAACTAGCTTAGGCCGGTTAGCAACGGTTATTGAAAATGAACGAAATGCTCCGCTGACAAAAACTGCAAGTGGCACTTGGGATGAGCGAACGTTATTAATTGACCTTGGCGATGCAATTCAAGGAAATGCCTCAGCAGCGGTTAATTCGCCTGCTTGGGATCAACATCCTCAAAATATCGGGATGCACCCGATGACTTATGTTATGGAAGTGTTAGGCTACGATGTTTTCAGTTTGGGTAATCATGAGTTTGACTTTGGTGTCAAACGATTATATCGGGCTTTAGGCTTTGATCCCCAAACTGGCGCTCCCGCGCCCCAAAGCGTAGCTGGTACTTATTTTTCAGGAGCAGTACTCGCGGGAAATGTTGTCGATTATGATACGCGTGAATCGGCCTTTGATGCGTATTACATCCATGATTTTAGCGACCAAGGCGGTCCACGGATTGCCATTATCGGCATGTTGCCACACAATACGAGTGCGTATAATTATCAGTGGTTAAGCATGATGAATTTTGACGTAGCAGCCCCGGCGACAAAAACTGCCGAAGTTATTGCTTGGTTAGAAAGTGAGGCAGCTTATGAATTATATGGAAATATCGACTTCTATATCGGGGGGATGCATTTAGGCCAAGAGGCTGCTAGAGAAATTTTAGCAACTGCAGTTCCTGGCCAAGCTGGTCGAGTAGTTGCCGATTATATGGTTGGTTTTATGGGAGGCCATGTTCATGCAGTTGTTGATGGTGAATTAGGCACAGGCCCTGGCTCGGGGGTGCGTTTTTCAGAGGCAGGGCGTTGGGGAAATCGTTTAGGAATTATGCGTTTTGCAGCTGAGTATTCGCCTGAGGCTGGTTGGTCAATTGATCGTGTTGCTGGTGTGACAACTAGGCAAGTTAATACAGCGACCGGAACTGGCGCGGCCTCAAATACACCTCATGCTAACTTCCCAGCAAATGCGGCACTGATGGCGCGGCCGATGGTGCAAGCTGCTCACGAGTTTATGATGAACCACGTTTCAGAGCCAATCGCCACGGCTTCAGGCGCGGCTTTTACACCTAGTTTGCGCGGTGGTAATCAATTTCAAGAGGATTCAGCTTTGCAACATTCGGTTCACGATGCATTTATTTATTTTGCAAACACTGGTATTAGAAATAGTTCAGATCCAGCCCTTGAAGCGCTAAATGCTAGAGGTGCACAAGTTACTGTTAGCATGACCGGCCCACTTGGCTTACCAACTGAACAACTTCCACGTAATTTCAATCATACAGAAGCTGCGGATGGTTATGTGCGAATCTGGGATATTTACGGAATTTATGAATTTGACAACAACACAATGGGAATCGTTGAGATAACCGGACACCAGTTAAGATTATGGCTTGAGCATGCTTATACGCATGTTCCTGTGCACGGACTGGCAGATAATTTATTCCCTGATATTACTGGTAATAATAGTTGGCGATTACAACAAGGTGGTGGACAATTACGACACACAATCGACTTAACGGCACCTGCTTGGGAGCGAATATCGCTTTATAATAACGATGGGACACCGTTTGATTTAGATACTGTTTTGTTTGTTAGTGCCAACAATCACACAATTGATTCACGCTCATTCATCGTCGGTGCGGGTTCGGGTCCTGCTGAGGCGATTTTACGCCAAAGAATGTTAGACTTGCCCGCCTCACAAACCTTAAATGGGGTTGGTGGGGAAGCGGGGTTGCCATATGTTCATACTCGCAATGCCCAGTTTATGCTTTATGTTGAAGATGCCGATGGCAACTTGTTGAGAACTTACCAAAATAGCGAAGGTGCGACCGGAATGTATATTGAATTTATTAGAAGTATTTTGCGCGAAAATCTCGCTGATACCACTTCAATGGCTAATTTTGATCTTCAAACCAACAGATTTGCCGAAAATGGGGCTAACTTTAGCTTTATCATGCCTATAAACGATGCGGTTATTTTGGAAATGGGGCGCAAGATTATCAACGCTGATATTGGTATTGAAGCAACCGGAACTGCGACTACTAGTCGTCCAAACCTTGAAAACATTACAGCCAACCTCAATCCGCAAATTCACGACCTTTGGGATTTGTACGTTAACAACATCGACCGAACGAATATTGATTCAACGACTAGCTGGGACGCCTTTTATGTGGCCATGACTGAAGCTGGCGAGGTGATTTTAAATTCTGGTAATCTGGTTAATCCCGTAGAAAGCGAAGCTTTAGCAACTGCGGCATATGAGAATTTAAGAAATGCGATTGCCAACTTGGAGTTAGCCAGCCTTCCAGAAGTACCAAATTTGAAGAATCTATTGAACTTAGCGACTGCGGTGAAAAAATTCCCCAAATAAATTTACGCGAGTTTAAAAGCTCGAAAAAACGCTAGCAGTGTTGGCATGCCACACCACATTGCTGGCGTTTTTTTTGAGCTATTTTCGCAACGGGCACAAACTTCAAATTAAAATTGGTCTTTTCTTTAGAATGGAAATATGAGAAAGTTGGGTGATTGAAGTGATAACGTTTTTCTGGCACCTGCTAGTTACCAAAATTGTAACCTGATACAACATTAAGAAATCCCATTGTTTTAAAGGCGTGTATCAGTTATAATACTTAGGCGTGTTGATAAAAATGTCTGCGCGTTGATGTTTAAGATTTACCATTAGAACTTTAAAAGGAGGCAAGCTGTGGTACAGTCAAAAAGATTTATAAAAGATTTAAAAAAGCAATGGCCACTTCATATGATGGTCATTCCCGGAATTATCTTTGTTATCATCTTTGTTTATATTCCGATCTACGGGTTAATTATCGCATTTCAACGTTTTACAGTAATGGATACCTTAGAAACGGCAACATGGGTTGGGTTTGATAACTTTAGAATTATTTTAAACGATCCGTTTTTCTGGGATTCAGTGTGGAACACCATCGGAATTAGTTTATTAAAAATGCTATTTGGTTTTGTTGCACCAATTATCCTAGCGGTTCAAATTTATGAAATGAAAGGTGGGCCACTCAAGAAAATTATTCAAACTGTTTCATATTTACCCCATTTCTTATCATGGGTAATCCTTGGGGGTATGATGATTGTCTGGTTATCAACCAATGGACTAATTAATCAGGTTTTACAACTATTTGGCGGCGCCACAAATCCGCAAAATCATCTGCTAAATGCGAATGCCTACTGGTTAATCGCTGCCTTATCGGATGTTTGGAAAAATGTTGGCTGGGGAACGATTTTATATCTAGCTGCGCTGTCGAAAGTTGATCCGACATATTACGAAGCTGCAAAAATTGATGGCGCTAGTAGATTCCAAATGATTAGGTATATAACAATTCCTTCACTCAGATTGATTATTAGCTTAAACTTTGTCTTAACAATTAGTGGCCTGCTTGGTTCTAACCTAGACCAAACACTGGTACTCCAAAATCCAGTCAATCAACCAACTTCCGAGGTCATTGGTTCGTATGTATTTAGAATGGGGATTGTCCAAGGAGATTTCTCTTACGCAACAGCGGTTGGCCTCGGAACGTCAATTATTGCTCTGCTTCTTTTGCTAACGGCCAATACAATTACTAAAAAGTTAAATGACAATGAGTCAATTTTATAGGTGGAGGTGATTTTATGACTGGCAAAACAATGAAAAAAGACTGGGATAGTCGCATATTTGACGGTATTAACGTTGCCTTACTTTTGGCATTTACCGCAATTATTATTATCCCAATATGGAATGTTGTCATTTCATCAATAACAGCAGGCGCAACCTTAACAAGTGGTAATTTTATCTTTTGGCCTGATGAAATTACTCTTGAAAATTACCGTGTGGTCTTTAGCGATTCTTCAATCTGGCGAGCGTTCTTCGTTTCGATCATGAGAACATTAATTGGCTCAGCGACAAGTGTCTTATTCACAGCTGTTGTTGCTTACGGGTTGAGTAAACGGCAATTAAGGGGGAGAAAAATCTACACATTCATCCTTATTATTACCATGTTTTTTAGTGGCGGGATGATTCCAATGTTCTTATTAATTAGATCGCTGGGACTTTTAAATAGCTTTTGGGTTTACATAATACCGGCGCTGTTTAGCTATTGGAATGTCATTATTTTAATGAATTTCTTTCGTGGAATTCCCGATTCACTAGAAGAAGCGGCGCAAATCGATGGTGCTGGCTATTGGAAAATTTTTTTTACCATTATTTTACCATTATCAAAACCAGCGTTAGCAACAATCGCCCTCTTTAACGGCGTCGGGCATTGGAATGACTTTATGGCAACGAGATTATATATTACTAACGAAGCCTTGCATACTCTACAATTTCGAGTATTTCAAATTCTTGTCCAAACCCAGCTACAAGAAATGCAACACATTCCGGTAGCGCTTCAAACGACAACTAGAGGGGTGCAATTGGCAACAATTGTTGTGACAACAGTGCCAATTGTCCTAGTTTATCCATTTTTGCAAAAGTATTTTGTATCAGGAATGACTCTTGGCGCTGTTAAAGAATAGCAATTCTTAGTTTTAGGAGCTAATCAAAACCTTAAAATTTTTTTGGAGGAGTTAAAGATGATGAAAAAGTTTTTACTGTTGATGAGTTTTGTTGCAATATTAGTAGTTTTTGTTGCTTGTGGTAGCAATGATGAAACACCACAAGCCCAAGTGGCAACGCCAGAAGTTACCTCAGAGCGTGATCCAAACATTCCAGGTTGGCAACAAACCGAGCGGACAGAGCGGGTCACACTAACGTGGTTTGTCCAAGCTGATTGGTGGGATACAAGTTGGGGTGATGATGTTATTACCAGCACCATTGAAGAATGGTTAAATATAGATGTTGAATTTGTTACCGGTGATGAAGAAACTTTAAACTTATTATTTGCAAGTGGCAATTTACCTGATATTATGACGATTTTTGATGCAAATTCACAAGCAGCGCAAGGAGCGGCGACTTGGGCTTTGCCACTAAATGAATTAGCCAAGCGTTATGATCCATACTTCTTTAATGTTGCATCACCTGATACGCTAGCGTGGTTTAGTTTAGCAGATGGTAATACTTATGCCTATGCAAACTACTCTAATACGTTTTATGATTACGAAAACGATACAATTCCCGCTTCAGATGCCTTCTTAATTCGTGAAGATGTTTATGATGCAATTGGTAGAATGCCAATGGAAACACCAGAAGAATTTTTAGCAGCTTTAGATGCAATTGCCGTAGCGTTTCCTGAATTGGTACCACTTGGTGGTGTTGATAACTTTAACTATAATTTCCAAAATTATATTGGTGTCCCAATTTATGATGCCGATGGTAACTGGTACCACCGGAACTTTGATGAAGATTATCTAACTTGGATGCGAACAATTAGCGAAGCTCACAGCAGAGGGCACGTTCAAGATGATAGCTTCGTTGCTGATTCAACCATTTTTGAAGAAAATGTTCGGTTAGGTAATTATGCGACCATTATGCACGGTAATACGATTCATTTAAGTGGTAGTTTGCAAAACTTTTTAGCTGATACTGGCGTGCAATATCTGGCAATTGATGGTCCAGCTTCAACGGTTGGACGCGATAGAACTTTAAGTCAAGCGGGAATTTCCGGTTGGATGTTAAATCATATTTCAAGAGATGCTAATGCAGCCGTGGCGATTGAGTTATTTACCTTTTTGTTAAGCGATTTAGGGCAAATGTTAACTTTTTACGGCATTGAAGGAGAAACGTTTACTTGGAACGATGACGGAACTGTTAGTTTAAATCCTGAAATTGAAGAGTTGAGGGAAACAGATAATGATGAGTTTAGAGCTCAGTATCGTTTTGGCGAGTTTATGTTTTTTGGTCATGATCGTTTTAATGCTCTAAATCAAACACAATGGGTAGAGGCCGTTCGTCAACCGATGGAGTGGGGTCATGGTAAGTTAGTACCACAATTTGTCATCGAAAATATTAACCCTGAAGCAGGTACGCTTGAAGCGCGTTCTTTAGAGGCGATTAATACTGAATGGAATCGAGTTCAAATCGAATTGATTCGTTCGGCATCTGATGCCGAATTTGATGCCTTGATTAGCGAGCACGAACTGTTTTTAGAAAATAATAACTGGCACCGAATTTTAGAAGTTAGAAATGAAAATATGCAACAAAACCGCGAGCGTCTTGGAATTTAGTTTAATGTAGTGTCGCAAGGCGCGTCTAAGTGATTTCGTTTTGGTCATTTAGACGCGCTTATTGCTAATGTGAGGTTTGGTTTAAGATGAAAAAATGGTTGTTTCAAGAAGCAAATAATCCGTCAATTGTGACAAAGCTAGTCGATTTAATGATTTTAAACTTTGTTTTTATTATTAGTTGTCTGCCGATTATAACAATTGGGGCAAGTTTGACAGCGCTTTACAGTGTCGCGTTAAAGATGGCAGATCCGAAGAAAGATTATTTTTTACTCAGAGATTTTATTAAGAGCTTTAAGGAAAATTTTTTGCAAAGTACGACGGCGATGGGAGTTTTGCTATTGCTGGTTGCTATTTTTGCCGTTTTTATTAATTTAATTAATCTAATTGATGAACCGACGCTCTTTATCACGATGCCATTTTTGGTAATTGTAGCCTTGTTTGGCTTGGTGGCAATGTATTTATTTACATTGATCGCTTATTTTGAAAATCGGCTGGCTGGTCATTTAAAAAATGCTTTGATTATTAGCTTTCATCAAATGGCCAAAAGTATTGTTCTTTATTTAATCGCCTTAATGATCATCGTCATTATTCCGCTATTTATTTGGCAAGGCTGGTTTTGGTGGTTATTGATATCTTTTTCTTTAACAGCCTATTTGCAGTCGTTGATTTTAAGGAAGATCTTTGTAAATTACACAACTAAGCAAAACTAAGCAAGTCAAAGTTTATCCTTGTTGGAAGGATAACAATAGACTATTAAATTCGAGGAGGAATTTTCATGTCAAGTTTAAAAATTTATCAAACAAATGGTAGGAAGCAGTTGTTTTCCCCAAAGAAAGTGAATGAAATCGGTGCAAAAAGCGCAGTATCAACGGTTGATATTAAAATTAATGCGTCAAGTACTTATCAAACAATCGATGGCTTTGGTGCTTCGTTTACTGATTCAGCAGCTTATTTAATCAATCAAGTTTTAGATGCGGATGTTAAAGATGAGCTAATGAGAAAATTGTTTGATCATGATGCGGGAATTGGGATTTGTGTTGTGCGTAATCCGATGGGAGCAAGCGATTTTGCACGGACGATTTATAGTTATAACGAATTACCGAGTGGTGAGGTTGATTATCAGCAGGAATTATTTAGTATTGCTCATGATTTAGAGAGTGTTATCCCACTGTCAAAGCAAGCGCTAAAAATTAATCCGCAGGTTAAATTTATGGCATCGCCTTGGAGTGCGCCAAGTTGGATGAAAACGACTAATTCAATGATTGCGGGACAGCTGAAAACAGACTGCTATCAAGCATTTGCTAATTATTTTGTTAAATATATTCAAGCTTATGCTGATAATGGCTTACCAATTTACGCGATAACCCCGCAAAATGAACCCCTGTTTGAGCCAACCCATTATCCGAGTATGAAGATGTGCGCTAAAAGTCAAGCCAATTTTATTAAAAACTATTTGAAGCCAGCCTTTGTTTTAAATAAGATTAATACGAAGATTTTATGCTATGACCATAATTGGGATCGTCCTGATTATCCGCTACAACTGATTGATGAAGTTGGTGCTGCTGTTGATGGCGTGGCTTGGCATTGGTACGGTGGGAAAGCAATAGCCCAGACGCAAGTTAAACGAGCGTATCCTGATAAAGAGGTACATTTTACTGAGGGCTCAGGTGGCGAATGGATTCCGGCCTTTGAACCAGCATTTTCTAACTTAATTAGAACTGGGATCGAAATTCTCAGAAATCACTCGAAATCATTTGTTTTGTGGAACATGGCACTTGATGAGGAAAATGGACCAACTGTACCAGGGTTTGGGCGGAGTACTTGTCGTGGGCTTGTTAAAATTAACCAGCAAACTAAAGAACTCGAATATACGCTGGATTATTACGGATTAGCCCATTTTAGTAAAAAGATTAAACCAGGGGCTTTGCGAATTGACTCAACTAGCGATTCGCAAATTCGCACAGTTGCTTTTAAAAATACAGATGGTAGCATTGTTACAGTTGTGCTAAATGATAGTGAGGTTGACAAAAATGTGCGCCTTATTGTAAATGATACAGAAATAATTCACTGTCATGCACCAAGTAAGAGTGCGTTAACGGTTGTTTATTGTAGTTAAGTCGGGGAGAATGCTCATGGATAAAAACATTTTAAATGAATATCGGCTAAGAATAATTGAAAAAAAGCTCAACGTATATGGCATTGTTATTAAACAAAATGGGAAGTCGCTTGAGTACCGCTTGCGAAGTGATGATGGATTTTAAATATGGCTTGGGGAAACGCCAAGCAGTTATCGCCTTGATGGTAAATATAGCCAACACGCAATCATTTTCCCCAAAGAAAATGCTACGGTAACGATTACTGCTCATGAAGAATTTAAAGGCAATGAAATAGTTGCGGGCGTTTATGAGGATATCTTACCGCATTTAAAACGGCAATAAATTAGCCAAAACTAGAAAAACCTAGCCAAGTGAAGCACTAGCTAGGTTTTTTAATAAATTTTGCTCATGGCTTGGTAATTTTGATTTTATTCCCACACTGGTTGCCAAGTAACTCCAAATTGGTCCACAATCCAGGCACATTTACGAATTTTTCCTACCGATTCAGGGCCCATCATGACACTACCGTTAGTAGCAAGAGCAGTAAAAATTGTGTCAAATTCTTTCTCGGTTTCACAATTAATGAAAATCGAATTAGACCAACTGAATTCTGGTGCTTGATGTTGTGCGGTCATATCTAAAAATTTAATTTCGCTTCCTGAAACCGTAATAACGCCATGAAATACTTTATTTGCATCGCTTTTCGCTACCGTTGAATCCTCAGTCTGAAATCTGGTCAACTGGGTGATTTTGGTATTTGGTA
>JGI990J12352_1000047_pt1 | contig 24425 bp, 18 predicted proteins | sample Intmic4MA4BA4MSA_FD_12352 | JGI IMG/M metagenome (IMG submission 12352) | reverse complement strand
TAAAATTTGTGTATCATTTGTAAGATGTATTAAATGATGTAGCATCAACGTTTGGGATTAGTAAAATTCATTTTTTATATTTGTTTACTGATTTTCATTAAAACAGCATAATTTTAAAACAACCCAATTTCGTATCATCACTTTTCCAATATATTTGTCTAGACAAATGTAACTACGCTATATCCTATGCTTTTGTGTGAGTATAAGACATATTTTTCAACACCAAAACGAATAATTAGATGTATTTATCAACACGAAATCGCACTATCACATAAGGAATTAAAGGAGTGGTTGTACAATGGAGTTAGAAAGAAATATACCAATTTTAAGTAACTTTATTAACTTGATTGAAAGAGAGGCTAAGAAATTCGAATCTAATTCTGGAGAAGTTGAATTTCTTATAAGTCGTGAATTACTTGAAAAATCAGTTATTATTCATGGAAATTGAAAAAGGCAAACAATCTGTTCGTGATGGTAGAACGCACACGAGGGCAGATCTTCAAAGAAAGTATAGCTTAGTGAAATGAAAAAATATGTGATAGTGAAAAATGATTTGTTGATGTTTTTAGACATATCAATCAGAAACTGCAAAGCAATTACGTTAGAGCAATCGTTTTGCAGTTTAAATCATTAAGCATGGCTCACTTGACAATGTAATTAATTTCATTTCTGATTTTTAATCTTGAACATAGTCAAGTTATTTCCAAAAAATATTAAGGTGGACACTTCCTAAAATGTGGGTAATGGTGTATAATATTTGAGAAGATTAATTAGCATTTGTTCATTAACTGTGGACCGCTGTAGGAAAAGGAAGTGGCGATTTTATGGCTAATTTAGAGAAAAATTTTCAGTCATTGGATGGGAATGAGGCTTTGGCGTATGTATCGTATGCATTTACCGAAGTTGCAGGAATTTATCCAATTACACCATCGACACCGATGGCGGAATTTACAGATTTATGGGCATCACAAGGGAAAAAAAATTTATTTGGAACGCCTGTTAAAATTATCGAGATGCAATCTGAGGCAGGAGCCGCTGGAATGGTTCACGGTTCACTTCAGGCAGGAGCGCTTACGACGACATATACGGCTTCGCAGGGCTTGCTGTTGAAGATTCCGAATATGTATAAGATTTCGGGTGAATTATTACCAGGTGTCATTCATGTGGCAGCCCGCGCACTTTCAACGCATGCGCTGTCTATTTTTGGTGATCATCAGGATGTGTATGCAGCGCGCCAGACTGGGTTTGCGATGCTTGCGACATCATCGGTTCAGGAAGTGATGGATTTAGGCTCTGTGGCGCATTTGGCTGCAATCAAAGCGAGTATGCCGTTTTTACATTTTTTCGATGGATTTAGGACGTCGCATGAAATCCAAAAAGTTGAAGTGATGGATTATAAGCATCTAGATCGCTTGCTTGATTACGATGCGATAGAGCGTTTCAGAGCGCGTGCGATAAATCCGCATAATCCAACTACGAAGGGGACGGCGCAAAATGATGACGTCTATTTCCAAGGACGTGAGGCGCAAAATAAGTACTATGAAGCGATTCCTGATATTGTTGCTGACTATATGAAAGAGGTGTCTGAAATCACTGGACGCCAGTATGCGCCGTTTGTTTACTATGGAGCATCTGATGCGACAGATATTATCGTTGCGATGGGGTCTGTCACTGAAACGATTAAAGAGACGGTCGATTATCTAAATAAGCAAGGTCGCAAAACAGGCGTCATCACGGTCCATCTATATCGCCCATTTAGCGATAAATATTTCTTCGATGTACTTCCAGATTCAGTAGAGCGTATTGCTGTACTCGATCGTACGAAGGAGTCAGGCGCTGTTAGTGAACCGCTCTGTCTAGATATTCGCGGTATTTTTAATAGTAGAAGGGTTGCAGACGCGACGTCAGGTGCGCCTTTTGAAGCAAAAACTCCAATCATCATCGGTGGGCGTTACGGATTGTCATCAAAAGACACGACGCCGGGGCAAATTGTGGCCGTTTACGATAACTTGGCGGGCGAGGTCAAAGACGATTTCACGATCGGAATTATCGACGATGTGACATTCAAGTCGTTGCCACTCAACAAGGAAGTTAGCGTTTTGGGCGAAGATGTTACCGAAGCGCTGTTCTTCGGTCTTGGTTCTGATGGAACGATTGGTGCCAACAAAAACACAATCAAAATCATGGGTGAGAACACAGATGGCTACGGTCAGGCGTATTTTGCCTATGACTCGAAAAAATCGGGCGGGATTACGAAGTCTCACTTGAGATTTTCCAAAAACGTCATCAAAGCGCCATACCTCGTCTCAACGCCAGGGTTCGTTTCGTGCTCGATGGAGACCTATATTGGCAAGTACGACATGATTTCAGGGTTGCGCGAAGGCGGAACTTTCCTACTTAACACGATTTCTAGTGCAGATGAGGCCATCAGGCGTATTCCTGATACGTTCAAACGCGACCTTGCGATGAAAAAGGCGAAATTTTATATCATTGATGCCATGACACTTGCTAGAGAAATTGGCCTTGGCGGTCGGACGAACACGATTATGCAGTCGGCGTTTTTCAAACTCAACGAGCAGATGATGCCTTACGAAGAAGCCAAGCAGTTGATGAAGGACTACGCGAGTAAACTTTATGGGCGAAAAGGTGAAGGCGTCGTTGCACTTAACCACGAAGCGATTGAAAAGGGCGCAACGGGTCTCGTGGAAGTCCACGTCGACCCAACGTGGGCAAACCTTGAGCCCCAAAAAGTTGCACATGACGACAATAGACCAGAATTTATTAAAAATATTGCCGATTTAGTTTCGAAAGATATGGGGAATGATTTACCTGTATCGGCGTTTTCAGACTATGTGGATGGAACGATACCACACGGGACAACGGCGTATGAAAAGCGTGGGATTGCCAATCTTGTACCGAGATGGATTGAAGAAAACTGTATTCAATGTAACCAATGTGCTTATGTTTGTTCACATGCCGTTGTGAGGCCATTCCTCGTGACAGAAGCAGAAAAAGCAAAAGCACCAGAAGGTGTGCGGACGCTCAAAGCAATGGGTAAAGGGCTTGATGGACTTGAATTTAGACTTCAAGTTTCAACACTCGATTGTACAGGGTGTGAAGTGTGTGTGAAGGTTTGTCCAGGTAAAAAAGGGCAAAAAGCACTTGAAATGGTACCTGTTAATGAGGAAATCGAAGCGGGAGAAATTAAAAACGCTGACTACTTCTTTAACAAAGTGACGTACAAAGATGACCTTATGCCAAAAACGACTGTTAAAGGTTCACAATTTGCCAAGCCATTATTTGAATTTTCAGGTGCATGTGGCGGATGTGGAGAAACACCATACGTTGCATTATTGACGCGCTTATTTGGTGCGAATATGACGATTGCAAACGCAACAGGATGTTCGTCGATTTATGGTGGCTCTTATCCAGCAACGCCATATACAAAAAATGCTGACGGAGAAGGACCTGCATGGGCAAGCTCTCTATTTGAAGACAATGCTGAATTTGGATTTGGTATGCACCTCGCAAGCGAAACGCTACGTAACCAAATTGGCTTGAAGCTTGAATCGGTATTGAAAAATGCTGGAATCCAGGAAGCGGGAATCATCAATGCTTGGCTTGAAAATCGCGATAGCCGTGAAGAAACTCGTAAATTAAAATCAGAGCTTGAAGCGACCTTAGAAAAAATTGGAACACCAGAAGCTTTAGACATTCTATCGCTGAAAAATTACTTTATGAAGCAGTCAAATTGGATCCTTGGTGGTGATGGTTGGGCGTATGACATTGGTTTCGGTGGTCTTGACCACGTTATCGCTAACAACGAAGACGTCAATATCCTAGTACTTGATACCGAAGTTTATTCAAATACAGGTGGGCAGTCATCCAAGTCATCCAAGACAGCTTCGATTGCAAAATTTACCGCAGCTGGTAAGCCAGGTAAGAAAAAAGACCTCGCTTCCATGGCGATGACATATGGACATGTCTACGTTGCGCAAGTCTCACATGGTGCAAGTCAAGCTCAAGTTATCAAAGCTATGATGGAAGCAGAGGCCCATAAAGGTCCATCACTTATTATCGCTTATTCGCCATGTATTGCACATGGAATTAAAGGTGGGTTGTCTAATACGATGTCTCAGGCGAAGCTTGCTGTTGAATCTGGGTATTGGCCGATATTTAGGTATAATCCAGCGCTTACAGAGGAAGGGAAAAACCCGCTCAAAGTTGATTGCAAAGAGCCAGAGTGGGACAAGTATCATGACTATTTGATGAGCGAAGCGCGTTACTCGCAAATTGTTAAAATTAATCCAGAGCAAGCTGATGAGTTGTTACTTGCAAACCAGCAAGAGGCACAGCGACGCTATCGTCAACTAAAGCGTATGGAAATGCTCGATTTCTCTGATGAAGCAGTGAGATAATTTTAGATAGACAGGTGCAAGACAAGGTTTTTGCGCCTGTTTTTGGCTTGTTTTAGAGGGGGATATAAGCATTAGAAAAACGATAACGAGGCAATAAATGGGTGTTTACAGCGCTTTAAAAGTCAATTAGTATAAGGTATGAAAAGAGAGGCAAAGTCATTGAAAAAGATATTTAGAAGGTCGGGCGACATGGCAACTAAAGAAGTGTCATCAAATAAGTTATCTAGCGTGTTTTCCTACATAGCCTTAGTATCCATATCGCTAGCTATTGTTGTGCTTTTAACATTTGTTGCGTTATTAGTCATAGCTGTCAATGCCATACCCGAGCCTGAACAAGAACTCGAATCAAGCACATATATCGAGACAGAAAATCCGCCAGTGGTAAGTGTGATTGAAGGTTTCATCTCGCAATCAATGCGGGATTTGCCGCCATTTCCAATGCTCGATTTTGAAAATGTGGCGACAGATGAAGAATCAATTAACCAGCATTGGATGAGTCATGACCTTGCAGCGAACGAATGGCTTGAAGCAAATGGGGATGCGCTGATGGATATTTTAGAAGACACTTTGTCAATGCTAAGATCAAGTTTTTCAGATGTGGATTTTTCACTTTCGTCTAGATATGAAAACCACGGCATACGGTGGATGATTCATGCCGATGACATTGCGACAGATTTAGTATCTGATGATGACATCCTCTATTTAGTACATATAGTTCGGGGGATCAGTGGACATAATGGAATTAGCGCTATTTTCGACGTGGAACTCAATCTAAACAATGGCAACCAATTATTTATCCACAAAAGAGATGCAATCGCCTACACGGTTGCTTATAGGGAACAAGAAAATAAAACCGCAACCAAAACGACACCTGATTGGTGGTCAATCGCCTCCGCAATCATTAATGTACAAGAAAACACAATAACTTGGCAAGGATTCATGGAAGATGACAAAGGAAATTTCAATATCACCGATTCAATCACAAGCCCATTCAACTAAGCAAACCAACATAATTGGCGCTACGCGTCTTTACCATCACCCAATCTACGATTTGGGTGAATTAGATTTCACTATAAATACCTCTTTATATCAAAAACCATCATTTATAATCAAGTCAATCTTACAAACAAAGAAAAAAGACACGGAAGCATGAGCTTCCTGTGCCAGTTAAATCTTATGTCAAACGTGAAGAAGGGAATAAAAAAAGCACTGTCATATGATTGACTGTGCTATTTCTATGAGTTATTCAAGAAAATCATCTACGTTGATTGTTGGTAGTATTCTTTCGAGGTGTTCGTCTATAAGTTTTTGGAAGTTGTCATCTGACAATAGGCTGATTAATAATCTTTTTGCTAAATTTCCGCCTTTTATTAGGCGTTTGAGGTAGACATCATCTGGGTCGTTTTTTGTGAGGTTTTCAAAGATGTCTGCTTGAATGAGTTGTTTTCCAATTTTCTCGTTGTAAATGGTCACGACCGCTTTTGCGTCTTTTTCAACAAGAACGGTTGCGGTACTGTCTAAATATAGAAGCGCTGCTTCGATAAGTTTTTTTGGTAATTGGTATGCAATCATGCCTGCCAAATCAGACTCTGCTTCTTTCATGGCGAATTTTTCTTCGTTTTCCCAGGGGGTTAAAGATAGTTGTAATTTGGCGCCTGTTGCTCTGGCATATAAAACATCTTGCTTTTTGATGCCTGAATTTCGAAGTACTTCACGCCGTAAGAAAATCTTTTGTTTTTTAATCATAGTACCTTCTAATCTATACATGAAACGCACTCCTTCTTTTCTTCCATCTATTTTCCGATATTAATAGTACAATTTTTCGCTTCTAATTTTGTTGGCAATTTTTGTAATGAAATCTTTGTTTGTAGGAATTTTTCTATCTATGATTTTAGCTTGGACACTAGAACCATATTTCGCTCTCATATATTCGCCACCTGCATCATAGGTTTTTTGAATGGTACGACGTATGGTGTGGTCTATACTTTTTATTTCAACACCAAAAATTTCGGCTATGTGGCCATAAATATCAATCATTTTGACGATGTCGCGGGAAGGGATTGCAATAACCAAACAGATGACTTCCATCAAATATACTCGACCTCTGCCACTATGACTGATGTAATATTTGTCGAGCTCTCGACCAATTCTTTTGCGCATGAGATTAACAGCTAGTTTAGTTTCTTCCGCGGTTGCGAGATCACGTCGATCTTCTTCCAGTTCTAAGCGTACTTTATCCATTTCAGCTCTTACAGATTTGCCAAATCCTTTAGCCATCAATTCCAAGTGCTCTACAACGAATCCAGCTACAAATCCTTCATTTTTCTTATAAAAGTAATCTGCCAAACTTATAGCTGCTTCAATAAGCTTTACCGACGATAGTTTCGTTATCGCTATGGTGTAAGGAACGAATGCTAAATCATCTGCATGCTCACGAATTTTCCCAAGCAAATTAATCCCACCGCCTGTTTCAAGCTGTAAGTCAATAATCACAGCATCAGGCTCATTATCTTTGATGATTTCCCACGCTTCAACCGAGCTATTCGTTAATGCGACAACCTCGAATTTCCCCTTTTCACTCGCAACCAAAGCATCCCGCAACGGGTGTGCATATTTTGCCTCATCTTCAACAATTAAAACTTTATAATTTTTTACTAACTTAACCATCTAAAACCATCCTAAGGGCGAACAATTTCCTGCTAACGCAGACAAATTGCTCGTCTTTAAAATCCATCTTTGTATTAATACAGTGCCCATAATACCACATAATTCTTACATTTTCAATTACATTGACAGAAAAAGCAAGGAGCTTTGACGGAAGGCAACAGTGTTTCATCAAAATTTACCGATGTAAAATTTTTGAGCTAAGATTTTTAATGATTATTTTTACCATTTTACGTTGTCGACTTGAGTTTACGTACCATCTAGGTACGCTGCACGTTGCGACTCTTAGTGGAATGAAAAAATAATCTACAAATAAGTCTCATTTCAAAACAGAATTAGTATAAGCATGACGGTGAACAACCAGATTTTTTATTTTACGTTCTACTAAAAAGAGTTTACCAAGTCTGGTATTACAAGGCTTGGTAAACTCTTTTTTTGCCCAGCTATCAAACTCAAAAGATGTGTCATATGATTCTTACGTTTTCGATTATATTAACAGAAAAAGCAAGGACTTTCGACGGAAGGTGACAGTGTTTCATCAAAATTTACCGATGTAAAATTAAAGTAGAATATATACTTTAAAAAGGTTGGTTTTGAAGATGAACGTAATCACAGGGATTATTAGAATTGTAGCTCGCGTTATTAGAAATCATTAAGGATAGTGCCGTCGTGTGACGGTGCTTTTTTTCGCTTTCTATTTCCAATATATGGTGCTATAATTTGGTGACGAGGTGGTTTTTTTGGAACTCTTACATCATTTAATTGGCAATTTTATCACTTGTTTAATGGCGTTACTTACGTACCGAAAAATTAGTAAAACAGATTTACAGATTATTTTTATTTGTATATTGTCTACTTTTTTTGTGGGATTTATGTTTATTTCACAAGGAGTTTTAGAGCCTTTTCGTTTAATGGGTGGAGTCTTGGGTGTTATTTTATTGCCCTTTTTTAGTAAAGAGAGAATCCTTTTTTCCTCGATTTTTGCTTCATTTTTATTTGCTTATTTTTTGAGAATTTTATCACATTTTGTATTAGCGCCCTTTGTCTATCTATTTGGTGTGCAAAATGAGACATTGTTTTGGTCATTATTTTTGCTGACTGAAATAGGTGTCTATTGTTTGATTTTTAGCCGTTTCAAATTCAAAGACGGTATTCCTGCGCTTGAAGAAAATGAAGCAAGAAAGACTGTATTTATTATTTCAGCTTTGATTTTACTTTTGTATGGTGGCATTCACAATATTACCGATTTTGTGAGCGAAGACCCTGAGAATCCTTTGTTTGATGTGATTTTCATTATTTTAGGGTTTATATTTTTCATTGTCGTTGCAGCACTTATCCATCTCATTAGGTATCTTATTATCAAACATCGACAAATGCTCGAAGCAAGAAGACGCGAAGCGCAATTAAAAACGAAACAAAAGGAACTGTCGAAAATGATTCAAGGTTTAATTCGCGAGGGGCATAAGCATCGTGATGTTGTGCCGAGTTTTGTTGCCGCGCATGAGGCGATGGCAGAGCAGTTGCAGAAGCTTATCGGTGGAAATAAAAATGTGGGACTCAAGCAACTTGAAAGTTATGTTGAAGTTGTGAAGAATTTTAGTTCTGAGATGAGTGAAGAATTGGTTGATATGGAAATTGGGAGTGAAATTTCAGCTTTGAAGCTGCCCAGTGCTTGGATTGGATTTGAGCGAAGGCTTGAGGAAATTGGTCGTAAGGCTCGCGCGGCTGGTGTTTATTTGACGATATGGAATCAGGCGGGGAATTGGGATGATTTAAAGGTTGAAATGATAGATTTCATTCGCTTGGTCGGGAATTTAGTTAATAATGCGATTAGGGAATCTACAAAGGTTAGTGTTGGGTCTCGTCAAGTAAATTTGGATTTTTTACGTGATGAAGATGGTTATTTCATTGTTTCTGTCAGAGATTTTGCGAAGCCGTTTGAGGTCGATGTTTTGAAGCACCTTGGTGAGAAAGGCAATTCAACCAATGAGTCTGGGTATGGTTATTTTGAGGTTTTTGAAATTCTAGCTAAGACAGGTGCCTCATTCTTTATGGAAGAAAAGCAGCTTAGTGAAAATTATGCTAAGACAATCAGCATTTGCTTTAATGGTTCAAGGTTTAGGGTCATATACTCGGATTATCGTGCAGGTGAGTTGGAAATTGCGCTTGAAGATGCTGGGTTTGAAGTTGTTTAGGATTGTTTTTTAATCGAAGTGAGCGGTATCCCCCCCGAAGTAAAGCCTCATACACACTACCCATTTACCAAAAAGATTGACAAAAACATAGGATATACTATACTATATGTAGTTAATTTTATTACGGAAGGATGTGTCGTTTATGGATTTGATGGAAAATAATTATGATTTAGAATTCGTTTCAGGAGAGGTGTTTCATGACTTAACTGAACAAGAAATGCTAGATGTATTTGATAGTGATGTTAGTCGCGAACGAGGCTTTCTTACTTTGTTGATAAAATCAACTAAAAAGACAATAAGCTTGGCTGTGTCTTCACGATAAGAAACTTAGTGTATCATGCAGTTGTATTGATGGTGCTTACATATTTCACTAATTTTACAAAAATGATACTTCCTCTATATAAGAAGTATCATTTTTATTTAAATTCAAGAGATTTCTAAAAAACTTGCTTTTCAGATTTGATAAGTGGTAAAAATCGAATTGATAGAGACATTCTTACTAAATAAAAATTTGATAGGAGAAAAATTAATGATTGTATCTAGTGAATATTTAACAAAAGCTTTAACAATTGCTGAAAAAATAGAAGTGATTGCAAATAACCAAAAGCTTAATAATACTAATAATCAATCTTTAAATCAGTGGAGAACTCGAAAAAATATTTTAAGTGATATTCAATTTGTAGCGTCCTTAAAAATATTAAATTATGACGTAGATTTATTTTCCCAGGCTATTGGAGATAGCTCGGAACATGTAGAGGAGTTTGTAGAAAAGTTAAATTCATCTACTTGGTATAAAATTTATAAAGAGTCATTTGATTATACGGAAGACCTTTTGAAGTATGATGAAAATGTTAATCTAGCTTATTATTTGAGAAACTATATGATGTACTTTGAAAAAAAAATAATCACTTTTTTCGCAAATAATTCAAAATCGATTGATAATAATTTACTGTGTGAATTAAAGAAAAATCTTTCGACTCTCCTATTAACTACTTCACAAAAAACCCTTATCTATGAGTTAAATCTTGCGAGAGCGTCTAGAGTTTTGGATGGCAACTCAGCGTCAGATAGATTTCATTGTTTTTGTTCCCAGGCATTGAAAAGGGATAACGTTTTCGAATTTCAAGAAAAATATCCTGTTTTAATTAGACTTTTAGCGACATCTACCCATAATTATTTAGACATGATTAAAACATTTTTCTTGAGATTTGAAAAATGTAGAAATTTAATATTTGAAAAATTTGCTATTCCAACGGAAGTATGTATCTCACATTTGGATTTCGATATGGGAGACCAACACGCACATGGGAAAACGGTAGCTAAAATTACTTTTACTAATGGAACTATTCTTCTGTATAAACCGAAAAATATCGAACTTGTAAAAGCATATAACCAAATCATTGAATGGATTAATTCAAACCATGATTTTAGACTATTAAAAATGAAGTCATTGAATGGTCTTTACTATGAAGATTTTGCATTTGAAGAATATATTTCTGCTAAATCATGTAAAACTGATATGGAAATTAAATTCTTTTATGAAAGTTTTGGCCAGTTGTTAGGGATTATGCATGCTTTACAAGGTGGAGACTTTCATATGGAAAATTTGATTGCCCATGGAAAACATCCTGTAATTGTCGACCTAGAAACATTAATTCAACAATTCCGTCCTTTTTCAGAGGCAGATGCTACTGCTATTTATGAAGTTTCTAAAATCTTATCAAACAGTGTATTAGGAACCTGTCTGTTGCCTGAAAATATGACTAATTTAAACATTGATTTAAGTGCTCTGGCAGGTGATACACAGAAGTTGGATAAGAAGGTAGAACAGGTTATTGATACTGAATTGGATACTATGAGAATTGAAAAAATGGAAGCGTTTGTAAGTTCAGCCCAAAATATTGCAACTTTATTGGAAAAAAAAGTTGGTTACGAAGCTTATGCAGAAGACATCATTAAAGGATTTGAAAATATATATTCTGTTTTTCTAAAAAATAAAAATAAACTGTTAGAGTTATTTTCTGCATTTGAACACATGATGGTAAGGGTTTTGATTCGCGATACTTCCAATTATGCAAAATTGCTAGACATGACCTTGCATCCAAACTATATGAAAAACTGGCTGGATCGAGAACATATTTTAATGAATGTTTTTTCTTATCCTATTAAAGATTTAGAAGTTTGTAAATATGAATATTATGATTTAATGTATGGTGATATTCCTATCTTTTTTAATTACATTAATTCGAGAAATCTTTTGAGTAGTGATTATAGTGTAATTAGAAATTACTTTACGAACACTAGCTATTTTGAAGTTAAAACTAAAATAACTGAATTGTCTGTTGAACAGTGTGAATTTCAAAAAAATTTAATCGAAACTAAAGTAAGAAGTAAAAATTCTCTCAAAAAAATCCAAAAAATAGAGGGAAATATTAATGATTTACATTTCTCAATACTTTCGGATAAGAATAAATCGAATAGTATGGTTGAGTCTATGAAAATAGGAGACATGATATTAAGCAAAGCCATAGTGGTCAATAATGAAGTTTCGTTTTTAACTTTTAATTTAGATGATTTTGACCTTGAAGCTATTAATTTATCATTAGATAAAGGACTAAGTGGAATGGGGATTTACTTTCTTTATCTTTACAAAGCGACAAAGATAGAGAAATATAAAGATTTTTATCAGTTAATACTTGATACATTGATGAATAAAAAATATAATTCCATAGAAAAAACAAAAATACTTCATGAGAATTATGCTAAGCTCTATTTTTTATACCATATATGTTTGAACTCTATTTCTGTAAATAATTATCTATTAAATATTAACAAAACTATCGCCGAGATAGATAATATTGCTGAAAGTCTAACAAAAGAAGACTGGGTAAATGCTATGCCTTATGTTACTTTCATAATTTTAGAATTATATAATTATACTAAAAATAATGACTACTTGATAAAGGCCATCACTTTTACTGAACATTTAAAAAATATTATCAGTAATGATACGAATTTTTTACCTCCTTGCCATTTGGTAGATTTATTATTTTTAAAACTAAGTGAAGTTTTAAAGGAGAAAGAGTATTCAAAGATAGGAAATTCCTTATTAGAGAGAAGAATTTTTAATGAGAACTATGATTATCATCGAATAATAGAACTTGGATTAATGATAAACTTTGAAAAATCAATAGTTAACAAATCTATAGTTGAAAAAAAGATAGAATCTATAGAAAAACACTTTGATTTTTTGCCTTTATACAATGACGATACTCTCTACAAAGGAAATTTAGGCAAATTGGAACTATACCTTATATTGAAAGATACGCCTTTTAAACATTTAGAATCCATTGGACTGATATCTAATTATGTGTTAAATAAAAGAGTAGGTCATTATAAATTTAAAAAATTAAAAGGAATTTACAACTATGGAATGATGGAAGGAATTACTGGTGTTGGGTATCAACTTTTAAGGATAAGTGACCCTAAAAATACGCCACCTATTTTATTTATGAGATAGTAGTTAGCTAAAGGAAAGTCTTTGATTTTTTAAAAATACCGTGATGATACGAAATTGGGTTGATGAGTGTTAAGTGTGGAAATTACAACATCATATAAGCACATATCAACTCAAGTTTAAACCGCCACAAAAAATATTATACTGGGATTGATTGATGTGAAAAAAGTCTTTGTTTATTTAGGGTCGAATAATAAAAAATCTACCGCTTTTGACTATATTATTAAATTAAAAGAAAGGGTGGATGAAATGGCTCTTGATTTTGATATACATTGGGATATTTATACGCCACACGTTACCGATATTTTATACTGTACAGGCTGTATATCGTGTTTTAAACTTGGAAAATGCCCCTTAGATGTTTGTGATTCTATGGCTGAGATAAAGCAAAAAATGATTGAATCCGACTTTATAATTTTTGGGAGCCCAGTATATGCCCACAATGTTAGTGGTCATTGTAAAGTATTTATAGATAGAATTAGTTACTGGATGCATCTTTTTAGGTTAGGCGGAAAAGCAGGTTTCACTTTAGTATCTACTTCTAATAATGGTATGGATATTGTTACCAATATTTTAGAGAGCGCCCTGACTTACATGGGAGTTGAAACCGTAGGGAATATTATGTTAACAATGATGAATCAACATTTTGACAAAAATATTGATATGTATACTAAAATAATGATTAGCTACTTAACTGGGGAAGCAAAGGTAAAATCGAATGATTTGTTCGAGAGTATTTTCAAAGTTCAAAAATTCTCATTTTTAAATGGAAATAAAAATGATTCGGAGTTTGTATATTGGGAAAAAAATGGCTTCCTTGAAGCTATGAATTATCAAGAATTGCTAGATAAAAAATTTAATAATGGTTTGGATTAATCAAGAAAATGTTTAAATTTCTAAAAAAATACGTTAAGGAGAATAAAGTTATATTATTATAGTGTCAACTGTCAATGTAGTTATGGGAGAGGTCTATTGATTTTGATGGTGTATATTTGTAAAAAAGAAAAAAGACACGGAAGCGTGAGCTTCCTGTGCCATTAGATGATGTTTTTTGTATTTTGCAAGAGTTTGGTGTTTGAAAATCCTTTCAATTTTCAAGCGTTTGTGATAAAATTAGAGATGTACTGGAGGTGATGGTTGTGGATGGTCTTTTTGATTGGATTGGTGCGGTTGCGATTGTTTCGTTGCTTTTTTCAATTAATTATATCTATTTGCATCGTCGCTTCTTACCTTTGTCCGAAGGGAAGGTGTTTTCTAAAATACAGAGAATATTGCTTGAATTTTTTTACGTTGTCAGGATTTCGGGATCCATTGTTTTAGTTGTTGTGCTTGTTCACAATTTTTTCTTTATTCCAACACGTGTTGAGGGTCTGTCGATGAGTCCAACACTTTATGATCAGGATTATGTGCTGACATTTCGTTTTAATGGGGAGCCTAGATTGTTTCAAATTTTGATTTTTGAGTACGATGGGGAGGACAATTATGTGAAGCGCGTCATCGGTCTTCCAGGGCAGGATGTGTTTTATCGCAATGATGTGTTGTATATTGATGGGGAGGCATTCGAAGAACCATTTATCGAGGTTGCTACTAATGAATCAACCATTGCTTGGCGTAGTGTCAATACACCTGATTTCACCTTGCAATCTATTTGTGATATTGATGGACGCGAGTGTGATGTAATTCCAGAGGGATACTACCTCGTTTTAGGCGATAATCGCCATTACAGCCTAGATTCGCGACATATCGGTTTAATTCATGAGGATACAATTATTGGGCGTGCTTTGTGGATTCAATGGCCACTTAATAGATTTGGACCGGTTAGGTAAGCTTTTTTGAGTGGCGCACATCTTTTGGGATGGCGTTTTTGATTGCATTTGATACAGACTTCATATAGGTTGATCGCTTACAACTAGATAAAACTAAATTTATCTTCGTTCCATGCTCAGTGCTGCTTGCTTTAAAATATCATTTTCGATCTGAATTTGCTTGCGTTTCTTCTGAAATTCTAACATTTATTTTCATCTTCTATTCGGTTATCTTTTGCTTTAAAAAATGAACCCGAAAAAGATGAGTAAGAAGACGTTTTTATGAAGGTGCATAGCATGTCTGAAAAATTGTTACGTGCACTTAAAATTATAAAGAACCCTGAAGATTTATTTGTGAAAATGGACAATAAAACCTTTAAACTAGCAATTTCAGACATTTTTTATGTTGAAAGTGTTGATTTCAAAACATTTGTCTATGTAGAAGTAAGCGTATGTGAAAGTAAACTAAAGCTATATGAAATTGAAGCAACACTCGTCAAAAGTAATTTTTTGCGAATTAGCCGACAAGTCATTGTAAATGTTAGTAAAGTTTGTAGCGCTGTATCTGCAGGTGGCGGTCGAATTGAAATTATGTTAACTAGTGGTGAAAAATTAATCTTATCAAGACAATGTGCTGCTGCACTAAAAGAGAGGTTTGGACTATGACATTAAGGGAAACAGTACAATTTATGATTTATTTATTGGGTGCAATAGTTTTGACCACGATTATTTTTATTTCAACATTATCAGCATTGTTGAGGTTAAACCTAGAAAGTAGTTATCAAATGTTATTTTCCATTATAATGGCTGCTTTTGTTAGTGCATTGCCATCTATTATTTTTGTATGGACAGAAAATGTTTTAAAAAAAGCTTACTTTTGGTTGACAGTATTACACATATTTATCATTGTTAGTTTTGTACTCATTTCTTTAAACTATTTTAGCATTTTTAATCCAATCAAAGATATATACAAAGTTCTTCTTTTTGTGCTTATCTATGCTTGTGTTCATATCATATCAGTATTGAAACAAAAATCATCGCAGTGTATACTACAACACGCTGAGGTGATTTTTTATTTCGATAAAAGTTAGACCTAGTAAAACTTAAAAGAGATATATAAACAGTGAACGCAAGTAAATTTCACAGTGAAGTGATAGTGTCGATTTTTGTTTCTCGAAACGAACAGGGTTAGTAAATCAGTGACAATAAAAATTCGTGATGGTACGAAATCGGGTTAATGATTTTTAATACTAATTCGTGTTGAAATTACAGCATCAGATAAGCATATATCAACTCAAATTTAAAGCATCGCGATTTAACTTGCTAACAAAGAACAGTCCAATTTCGTGCTATTACGTAAAAATATTCTAACTATAGTAGCACCAAAATGATAAAGAACTTTCTACTGACGGGTCAAATATTGATATAGTCGAAGCTATCAAAGTTTATTGGAAATCAAATAATTTAGTTAATACTATACAACACTAAAATATTAGCCATCAAGAGAAGACAGCTGATCAAAAAAAGGTGTACTAAAAAGAAAAAGTACAAGCATTTTACATTTTTGTTTTTTAATCGAAGTAGGGGTATAATTCCCCGAGGCTCTGTCGCGTGAAAATCTTTTTGTGACACCCTGTGCTACTGACCCAGATACCCCACCCGAAGGGGGAAAGGGGAGTTTCAGGGCTCTGCCCTGGGGTAGTTCATTCCGAAATGAACACTATTATTTTTAGCAGAAATCTTGTAACTAAAGGCTTTTAGGTAAGTTAATAGCTGGTAAGAATTTTTGGCTCTTTAGTTAATGTCTACGGAAGAAAATCTACCAGCAAGGACTAGCAATTTATTTTTTGAATATATAATTTGAAGGTCATTTTCAGTCATTAAGCTCTAACAATTGATTGGAAATGAAGAAATTGCTAGTGCGATATTACTACAAAAGTGCAAGGCTTTTACCTCACCTTGACTCAAGAGCTTGTACTTTTCACATCAAAAAAAAGATAAATAACCACTTGTATCAAGGGTTATTAATTATTCAGTAGGTATTATTATATCTAACTATCCTGAAAAATCATCACATAAAGTTTTTCGTTATTTGGGTAAAATAACGAAAAGCACCCTTAACAGCTGAACTCACACTCTCTAACAATGGCTGACCACCTTGTTGACGGCTTATAAAAATTATACAAATTAAGAAGCAAACATCTCACTACTTAATTTTTTAATAGCTTTACGTTTATGTTCATCACGACTATGACCATATAAATCAAGCGTTATTTTTACTGATGAATGACCTAACAATTCGCTGATAGTCTTAATATCCACATTTTCTTCAAGTAGACGTGTTGCAAATGTATGTCGCAATGCATGAAAATTAACTGTCTTAATTTGTGCTTTTTTTAACAATCGCTTAAACTGATGTTGAATAGTTCGTGGTTCTAATGGCTTAGCATTTTGTGCAAAAACATAACCCGATGTACACTGTTGTAATTTATGCTTTGTAAGTAATTTCAATAAAAAATTCGGTAAAGGAATCATTCGCATTGAATCACTACTCTTCGCACTATCAATTATAAGATGAGTTTTTGACTCCTCAGCTTGGGGAGCAATGCGCTTAATCCTCTGACGTGTACGATTAACTGATAACTTGCCTTTCTTTAAATCAACATCCGACCACGTTAAAGCACACAATTCCCCAATCCTAAGACCTGTATATAATGCCATCATCGCCATTAAACCTGGAATATCATTATACTCCTTTATAACCATTTCTAGCTTTCTTTGTTCTTCCGTACTTAAAATCACAGCTTCCTTCTTCTTGCTTTCTGGTAATGAAACACCTTCACAAGGGTCACTATTTAGATAATGAAACTTTTTAGCTGTTTTTACCATAGAACCTAATGTACGATAAACATTTCTAACACTCCCAGCAGACAATCCCTCTTTTGTAAGATAAGTAATGAATTGTTGAATTTTTTCAGGTTTTAATTTATATAGCTTTTCATTACCCAAATATGAAACAATCCATTTATCACTATAATGCATGTAATTTGAAAAAGTTGATTGCTTCACCTTATATCTAACAATATCGTGTAACCAATAATTCATAAACTCTTTAACGGTCCCTGTACCGTAAATTTTACAATCAACATTATCATGAAAATATAAAACCTTGGCTTTTGTTAGATTTTGTTTACATTCAGCCAATGTACTTCCATAAACTGAATGATATATAATCTTGCCATTTTCATTGCGCCCTTTAATACAACGCCCCTCATATCTCCCATCTTTTCGTAAATAAATATTTTCACCACGTTTTGCCATAAATCCACATCCTTTTCAATTATTTTTGACGGCTTATTCGACGGTTTATAATTATTATTCATCACTAAATGTCTAATTTTCCTTGGTACGACAAGCTTTCCTAACAAATCATCGTTCTTTTTAAACACACTCTGTTCTTCACTATTTCTTAAATTATCTTAAAATTTTCAGTATTTTTCCCAAATATCATTGAATTTAGTGAGAATTTATAGTAAAATACCTACTAATATGTGTGTTTTCGTTATTTTACCCAAATAACGAAAAATTAATCAAAGAAGTGGGATTTTAGATAAAAAAAGATCAACAACAACCGTCATACGATTGTGGATCTCTGAGAGTATGAAAAATATATGAATTTTTTAACATAAAAGGAAAAAAAGTGATGGAGAGGCTTATACAGCGTCATAAATTGATTAGTGTTTCAATAGGACTGATGTTCCTGTTAGTAATTTCTCTTGCGAATACATTGGCTATGCCAGTGATGAATCAAGGGGCGTTTAATGTGGCATTTAATATGGGTGAAGAAACATTCGATGTGTCATTATTAAATCTAGAAAGAGATAGTGAGCCTCAAAGGACTGTTTCGGGTGCAGGGTTTGCTCTTTTTGATGCCCAAGCTTGCGAGTTTGACACTGAAGAGTACATATGCGAACAAATCATAATGGATAATGAGGCTTTGTTTTTTACAAATTCGGATGGTCTAATTGTATGGACATTACCAGCAGGAAGCTATTTTATAGAAGGGCACAGTATCCCGAATGGCTTTGCTCCATGTATAGATGGAAGTGGAAATCCAATAGTTAGACGGTACTTTGTTATTCGTGAAAATGTACAAACTGGAGCATTAGAGTTAGTTGTTGATGATGTGATAGTTGATAGTGGAATTATAACTGTATTCAACCAACGATTAAGCGATGACTTGATTGTTGAAAAACGAGTAGTAGGTGAAGATGGAGATGAATTAACTCCTGAGCAACTCGAGCCTCTACCTGTTCAAGAGTTTGAATTTAGAATAATTTTTAGACATGACGACGTTTATCTCGATGATGAATTTACTTATGTGGTATATGAAGGGGGCGCACAAGTTGATGGAAACGTTCATACTATCACAAGCGGAGGGTCGCTATTTTTGCGACATAATCAACAAGCAGTATTTAGAGAGATTCCAGTTGGTGTTGAGTATCGAGTTATAGAAGTCGTACCAGATGGTTTTAATGCAGTTGGGATAAACGCTCAAGGTGTGATTACGGATGGAGAACCAAGTTATGTATTATTTACAAATAGATATGAAGAAGATGTAGATGAACGAGATTCAAGATATGGTAGTTTATTAGTGGGAAAAGAGGTTCGAGGTGTAGGGGCAGATACCCAACGTGAGTTTAGATTTGTAGTAGTGATTGGGGATGAGCGTTATGATTTCACATTACGTCATGGTGAATCTAGACGTTTTGATGATATTCCAGTGGGGACTCTTTATACAGTTTATGAATATGATTATAGTAAATCGGGTTATTGGGTTAATATTATTACTCGTGTAGGATATATGACAGAGCGTGATGTTGAAGTCTGGCTTATTAACCGCTTTGTTAATCAAGAATCTCCAAAAGAAGATAAGGGTACTGGAGATTTAGAAATTGGAAAAACGGTTATCACAAGCGAAGATGAAGAAATTGATGCAGCGAAGTTATTTGATTTTACGCTAAGGTTAAGGGATTTACCTACTGAAGAAATTGAAATTATTGTTAATGGTGAGACGTATGTTATTGCTGAATCAACATACACGTTTAGTTTCCAATTGCGCCATGATGAGGTATATCGGATTTTAGACTTACCTCATGGGGTTTCATATGAAGTGATTGAACATGCTACACCAGGTTTCATCCAAGAGATTACGCATGAATTAGGGATGATTTTTGAATATGAGTTAGTGCGTGTACAATTCTATAGTGAAATGATCCTAGAAGAAAAAGAATCAATTGAATTGGAATCGACATCTATTCGTATTTGTAAAGAGCTTGAAAATGAAGATAAAAACTCTTTAAGTGAGATGATGTTTAATTTTGTCTTAAATATTGACGGGGCATATTATACCAGCTTTGAATTAGGAATAGGCGGATGCTATGTTATTGATGAATTAGTAGTTGGGTCGGAATTTGAAGTTTTAGAAGTTGATACTCCTAAGCGTTATACACTAGTTTCATCGGGACAATCAACAGGGACATTAACGGAAGAAGAAACTACTGTGACGTTTGTTAACCGAGACACATTACGAGATATACCTGTAGAAAAACATTGGGAGGCAAACGGGCAAACGACTTCATTACCAGATTATGTTACCGTACAGTTGCTAGATGGTACTACGCTTGTTGATGTTGCTAATATGCTTTCAGATGAAGAAGGGAATTGGACACATAATTTTACAGTGCCAAGATATCGAGATGGTGTAGAAATCCAGTATCGAGTCATAGTGGTACCAGTTCCAGGGTGGCGTGATACGGTTACAGAAATGAATGGCGGATTTGTTATTATCAATACCATGATTGCTTCAGTTGACATAGAATTAGAAGTTTTAAAGCAGATAATAGGAGACACACCAGAGGTAGAACGTGAGTTTGTATTACGAGGTATTGGAAGTGTACCAATGCCAGAAGTGGATCGGATCACGATTGTAGGAGCAGGTACTAAAAGTTTTGAGGCAATAACCTTTACTGAAGCTGGAATATTTGAGTATATAATTCAAGAAGTGCTTCCAACAGATACAGGTAACTATATCTATGACACAACAGTTAATCGAGTGATTATTGTGGTTAGTAAGGTAAATGGTGAGTTTGCGATAGAGAAAACGATATTAAGAGAAGATGTAGAAATTGCAGAGATTATTTTTATTTATCATTACCGTAAGGTAGAAGATGAATATCTAAGATTATTGGTGGCAGTAGAAGAAAATAAGCGGATAGAACCTCAATTGCTTGTTAGTCCTCAACCTCCAATAGAACTTCAGCCACTGATACAAAATGGGTTACCACAAATAGGAGATGACAATTTGCTTGAAGTATGGATAATACTAAGCGTTGTGAGTGGTACAAGTTTAATGCTATATGCATTTAGAAGAGTTATCAAACGTAAACTTAACAACCAATAAAGTCAACTAGTGCATTGGCTCGTAATTAATTATCTAATAATGTTTAAATAAAAATTTCAAAATTCGAAGAGGTGACGGATGCTTCGTACTAGAAAAGTACGTAAGGAGGAGCCGATAAAGAAGTTTAGAATTTTTATCAAGTATTAGATGGTTAATTGCGGGTTGGTGTACTAGTATAAAAGCCCATCATCGCAAAAAATCAAGGATTGTAGTGATGGAACAGTTCCGTTAAAGCTTTAGGAGTGCGTCTCGGGGATTTAATTCTCGAACCAATTGACACGAAACTAATGTTTCAGTAATGGATTTCTCGAATTTCCAGAGATTATTACATACCTTGGTTTTTGGCTCGATGTACTTTCCAGTGCACTGAATTGTAACAAAAAAATTCTAAAATCTAAAGTATTTTAGGAATTGAGCTTAAAAGAATTGGAAAAGTGTGGTAGAATGTAGGGCTAGGAACAACTACAATGCGTTCCTAGCTTTTCAATGTTTTTTATCACATTTTTCATTAAAAATTTAATGGAAAGTATGATGATGAAATATGAATTATGAAAAAAACTAAGTCAGGGAGTTACGGGGGATGTGAAGGGTACAAAGATTTATTAACAGGTAAGACTGAGAAAACCTATGTTATACTAATTAACCTTTAACATAACACTTCCAAATTCAATTTTTCACGTGATGGTAAGAAATTGGGTTGTCTTAAAATTATGCTGTTTTAATGAAAATCAGTAAATAAATATAAAAAATGAATTTTACTAACCCCAAGCATTGATACTACAACATTTAGTACATCTTACAAAAGATAAACAAATTTTACGGAAAATAAATATTATTTAATTAACAACCCAATTTCTTACCATCACGTTTTCTTAATATATAATGGCTTTTCTATTCTTAAGGCCGATTCAAACAATACTTTTTCCATTTACTAATCTTTTTGTGTTAGTCTGGCATTTGGCTCCTTTATCCATTCAAATTAGCGAAGATCCATAAATTTAAATTAAAAAGGGCATTAAAATCCTGATGTTACAAGAAAGTAGGTGCAAAACATGAGTGAAAAAAGTTATACAAAAAATATCCATTGGTTTCCTGGACACATGGTAAAAGCTCGGAGACAAATTGAGCAAAATTTGAAGTTGGTCGATATTGCGTATGTTGTCCTTGATTCACGTATTCCTTATTCGTCGCAAAACCCACTTTTGAGTCAGATACTTGGCCAGAAGCCGAAATTGGTAATTCTTAATAAGGCTGACTTAGCCGATCCTAGAATGACTAGAAGATGGGAAGATTATTTTAAATCTGAAGGCTCAGGTGTTCTTGTATTGGATTCGCTGCACAAGAATATTAAAAGCGCGGTAGTATCTGCAAGTAAGGGGTTGTTAGCAGCTAAATTTGAGAAGGAAAAAGCGAAAGGAATGCGTCCAAGGGCAATTCGTGCGATGGTTTTGGGCATTCCAAATGTCGGAAAATCGACATTTATCAATAACCTTGTTGGTAGGAAGGCGACGCAGACGGCAAATCGACCAGGTGTGACGCGAGATAAACAATGGGTAAAAGTTGCTGGTGAACTTGAACTTCTTGATACGCCTGGCGTTCTTTGGCCAAAATTTGAGGATCAACGTGTTGGCATGAACTTAGCGTTAACAGGTGCGATTAAAGATAGTATTTTGCCAACTGATGATGTTGCGCTTTACAGCGCCTTGTATTTGGCAGAAAATTATTCTGATGCTCTTGTTTCAAGGTATGGATTGGTTTTGGATATAAACGATGCGACTGGCGTGGAAATTCTGACTGAAATAGGTAAAAATCGCAAATTGCTCACCAGAGGGGGCGAGGTCGATTATGACCGAGTTTGCGATCTTATTATTAAGGAAGTTCGTGATTTGAAGCTGGGTCGACTTTCTTTTGAAACGCCAGATGCTGTGTGAGATGCCAATTTTTGTTGTAATATTTTGAGACGTGGCGAACTAGGCAAAGCCTGCTCGCCTACGCTATTTGGGTGGGTTTGAAAAATGACTGAATTGGAAAAATTGATGGAAATGACTGTATTTGAGCGAGAGCTTTACGAGACTGGGGTGAAATTTGTGGCTGGCGTTGATGAGGTGGGGCGGGGACCGTTGGCGGGTGATGTATATGCTGCAGCCGTTATATTACCGGCCGATGTCGGAATTTTGGGTATTAATGACTCGAAAAAATTAACGGTTAAAAAACGAGAAATATTGTATGAGCAGATTAAGGAACATGCGATAAGTATTGGTGTGGGGATTGCGGATGTTGCGGAAATAGATGAGCATAATATTTTGGGTGCAACGAAAATAGCGATGTTAAGAGCGATAGAGAATTTGAAGCTGATGCCAGAGCATTTGTTGATTGATGCGCTTAATTTGGATGTTGAGATTGCGCAAACGAAGATTATCAAGGGGGACACGTTGAGCGTTTCTATCGCTGCTGCAAGTATTGTTGCGAAGGTTGAACGCGATAGGTATATGAAAACGTTGGCCAAGGAATATTCATATTATGGTTTTGAAACAAATTCAGGTTATGGTACGAAGGCGCATTTAGCAGGGATTGACAAGCATGGTTACATAGAGGGTGTTCATCGCCTGAGTTTTGAACCAGTGAAGTCAATCATAACAAAAAACAACGGTGAAATCCGTTGTTTGAAATAGGATTAGTTTAAGTTATGAACTTCTTCTAATGTTAAATCTGTTCCCTTTGCAACTTCTTCTACAGTCAAGCCCATTTTCAAAAATTTGCGTGCTGTTTCAATCGCCTTCTTTTTTGCCCCTTCTTCTCGCCCTTCCAGGAGACCTTCCTGACGAGCACTAAACATTCCTGAGTTATAATCTTTTAGTGCCTTTTCTCTAGCTTCATACTCCGCCTTTGCTTGCTCGTCTTGGCTCAAAAATTCTAAAACACCTACTGCTTTTTCAATGGCTTCACTTCTGCCTCTTAGCATTTGGATTTCAACGTGAACGATTTCTTTGCTCTTTGTATGGACTAAAACATCAAGAATAGCGGTTTTGTCTTTAAATTTGTCAATCGTTGTATGAGGATTTAAAATTGATAACTCCTCATATTCATCCTCTGGAAAATCCAAAACCGACTTCAAGAAACCAGCAAGAATATCTTTATTCCTCGCGTCCCCGAACACCCTCTTAAAAATTAAATCATTTGATGCTTTCAAAATCTCTGGCATAATAACGCCTCCTCGTATAATTAAAAAAATCCCCTACATCTGTCTAGTTTCAGCTCGTAGAATTCCTCAAATTTCTCGCATTCAAAAATAAGTCCCTACGGTGTACTGATTTTTGAATGCTCAAACATTTTCGGAATTCTGACACACGAGCTTCAACTTTT
>JGI990J12352_1000046_pt1 | contig 25006 bp, 32 predicted proteins | sample Intmic4MA4BA4MSA_FD_12352 | JGI IMG/M metagenome (IMG submission 12352) | reverse complement strand
CGATGCAGATATCGACTCTATCATTGAAAACATCAATCACAGACCACGTAAATGCTTGAACTGGAAATCACCTCATGAAGTATTTTTCGATAAAGTGTTGCATTTACATTATAAATTCAAGAGCAAAAAAAAAATGGCGGATCAGGAGGGATTTGAACCCTCGCGCCGGTTGCCCGACCTATACCCTTAGCAGGGGCACCTCTTCAGCCGCTTGAGTACTGATCCATTTTTTATAAACTTCGCATTTCGGTGTCAGTTGCGTCACTTGGAACTCTTATGTATGATGAATACGCTACGACCTCTCGTTCTTTATTTCTTAGAACTGCTCGTTTTTTGAAAAAATTACTTTATGTAATTTATATTGGTGCGACCGAGAGGACTTGAACCTCCACGGGATTACTCCCACCAGCCCCTCAAGCTGGCGCGTCTACCGATTCCGCCACGATCGCAAGTTGAGCTACAAAACCAACAAAGATTATGATACCACAAACGGAAATACTTTTCAAGTCCTAAATCGAGAATTTAATAAAAAATTCGCAGACCACCACTAGTCTGCGTTTTACATCACCTGAAATTCTACTCCAAACCCTCGAAAATCTTACCTTCGATGTAAGGTTGAAAGGTAAATCCTTCCGAACGTAGCAGCTCGATAATTTGCGGCAAGGCGTCAATTGTCCGCTGGTATTCATGGAATAACAAAACAATTTCATTACTTTCTTGATGGTCTTTTAACTGATTTGCAACTTGCTGATAAATCTGATCGGCATTCTGCTTTGCCCAATCCTGCGAATCAATATGCCAATCTACACAATAAAGTCCCGCTTCAGCAACCGCTTTGTGATGAACCGCCCGAAAATGATTCGCTTTTCCGTATGGCGCTCGACAGAGATTCGTTTCCCAACCGAGACGAGTTTTAAGTTCCGCTCTAAGTTCCAACATCTCATCGGTAAACTGCTGTGATGATTTTTCCAACTTATACAATGAATTTTTATCATGAGTCATCGTGTGCAACGCTAAAAAATGCCCTTCATCAATCATCCGATTTAATAATTCATCTACATCTGGCATATAATCAAACTGATAACCGAGAACGAAAAAAATTCCTGATACATCGTGCTGATTCAGTACATCCAACAACTTCTCTGTATAAATCGATGGTCCATCATCAAAGGTCAAATAAGCAATCTTTTTATTTTCAAATTCAGGCATGAAAAATTCATTCCTTTCGACCGCTTGCACCGAAATTACCATCATGGCAGTGGCAAAAATTACAACGGCGATTATCGTTTTAGTAATTTTTTCAATGTTCATTTCAGAACCACCTTTTCATACTCGTTTTAGTATGTTGCAAGGTGTCGATTTTTATGCAAAAATCCTATCTTTTGAGAAAAGCACTGGCTAATGAGTAGAACCACATTAGGAAAAATTGATGCAGTAGAAGCATTGGTTAATTAGCAGATAGTGATTGAGTTAGCCAGTACTCTCTTAAATATAAAATTGCCTCGGCATAGCCAGTAATACCTTTACCCATGATTGTCTTTTCAGCGACAATACCAGTAAAAGAAATCTGACGAAAATTTTCACGTTCTGATAGGTTGGATAAATGGACTTCAATCGTCGGTAAGCCAACAGCTTTCAGTGCGTCCAAAATCGCAATACTCGTATGAGTATAGGCAGCGGCGTTAACGATGAGACCATCACATATGCCATAGGCATTTTGGATTTTGTCAACTAGTACCCCTTCGTGATTCGACTGGAGCATTTCAAATTCGATTCCATACTTGGCACAAGTGATCGCAACCAGATTTTCTAAATCAGCATAAGTATCCGTTCCATAAATCGCTGGTTCTCGAATGCCCATCATATTGAGATTCGGACCGTTAACAATCAAAATTTTCATAAAAATCCCTCCAAATTTGCTGTGCTACTGCGTCAACCGTGGCGATATTATGTACCACTTTATCAGCGAAATGGTCATATAATGGCTTGCGCGCTTGATACATGAGATTAAGGTCGCAAGCAGAAAGTGGTCGTCCGTCACTGGGTAAATCGAAAACTGGACGTTCCAGCCAGAAAACAACCCCATTTTGGCGCAAAGCATCATAATTTGCGGGTATTTTAACGCAACCGCCGCCCGTAGCAATAATGAGTCCAACTTCAGCTCCATATTGCTTAATAACGGTCGCCTCGTATTCGCGAAATCGTTGTTCACCATCCTCGGTGAAAATTTTGATGATGGATTTGCCAGCAAGCTTTTCGACTTCGTGATCAGTATCAATTATTTTTCGACCACTGATCCGTGCTAATTCCGTTGCAATGGTAGTTTTACCACAACCAGGCATCCCAATGAGAATTAGATTCTGCGTTTTGTTACGAATTAGGTTGATGACCCGAACTAAGTGTTGTTGCGTAACAGGTCGTCCAGTAAATAACTCACTCGCTGCTGCCGCTTGCGCCACCAGCATAGGAAGTCCGCTGATTATAGGAATTCCTAACGATTCTGCTTCTAATAACAAAGCTGTTCTAGTAGGATTATAAATTAAATCAACGACTACTTCAAGTTTACTAAAACACTGTAACGACAGTGGCGCATTCCCATTATTAGGATACATTCCGATGGGCGTTGTGTTAATAATTACCTGTGCATCGTGGTAGTGCTGTTTGAGATTCGCGTAATTATGGTCGCCAGTTCGCGAAACAACAACAACTTCAGCGGCACCCTGTTCTACTAAAACATGCTGAACCGTCTTGCTACTTCCACCACTTCCAAGCACCAAAACTTTCTTTTTCGTCACAGTAATTTGTTTTAATAAATAAGCAAATCCATAAGCATCGGTATTATCGCCGAAAAAGCTACCGTCTGCCCGACGGATGATGGTATTGATACTGCCGATTCCCCGTGCAGCTTCAGTTAGTTCATCACAAAAAGCAATCACCGCTTGCTTATACGGGATTGTCACGTTGATTCCAGTCCAAGCGGTCGAAACAAAAAAAGCTTCTAAATCCCCAGGGGCAACTTCAAACAAATCATATACATAATCGCCAAGTTTGGCATGGATTTCGGGCGAATAGCTGTGGGCTAATTTTTCGCCGAGTAAGCCGAATTTTTTCATTTTAACACTTCCTGGTATTCACGACTTAATTCAAAGATTTTCTCATAAAAATCGCCGATATAAGGCTGCCAATCCGCTGGCAATCTTTCTAACTTCGTAAGCTCACGACTACGGTCAAGCACAGGTATTTCATTCGTTTTTTTTAAATCCGCAACCTTTTTTACAACTACCATCCGCTTTATAAATAGCTCGGTTATTGCATTATCAATCGCATCAATTTCCGTTCGTAATTCTTTTAGATCCATCCTAAAACATCCTTTCTATCGCTTTCGTCAAACTCATTACCGAATATCATATTAACATCTTGGCATAATATATTATTTTCGTAGAGTGGGGGCGTAACTAATGTTAAACACTTGGTATGTGGTTACTCATCTGATGCGTCAACATCAGACTTTTTTTCTACTTTCAAACGTCCATAACTGGATAGGTTATACCTAATTAGAAAAACAGTAAATTCTTCCCCCGTTCATGCCCGTTCCAGTCATTTTCTATTAGATCAGATTTTGCTTTAGTATTCAACTTGATTATCTGGGGTTAAGCATACTAGCTTATCCTTATATCCTTTATATTCAATCAGAATAGGAAAAGAGTTGCCATATTTATCATTCAATAAAAATTTGACATTAGGACGATTTGCACCTGTTCCACCTAATTTTGAAAAATAATCATTTAAAGCCTTATCAATTTCACTATTTAATTCTGCTTGTTCCAATTTGGAATCTAAATTATACTTTTTGAGCCAAGAATTACCTAATTCACTGATTTATGGTTCGATTGATTTTTGTGATTTTGCCATAAAAATTACCCACTTTCAATTAATTTTTGGTCGCTGACTTAATCTTTCGATTGTTCTATTTTATCATAAATGGGAGTTTTAGTCGACAGGCTATTTTAAATTTTGACATTATATAACAAAAATTTCTTGATCAATCTGTAAATCAAAAAAGCCAATGCATTTCTGATTTTGTATAAACTAAAGAAAAGCAAAATCTGACCTAATAGAGAGTAACTGGAACAGGCATAAACAGGGGAAGAATTTGCTTTTGGGAGCGTGTATTTTTTCGAGACAACTAAACAAGCTCATTGACGAAAAAAATCCACCAAAACGGTGAATTTCTTAAAGGTTGTCTCTATTTACTCATTCAAGTGGGATGATTTATAAAAATATACTTGAATGGAGTATGTAGTGATACTCTTAACTTCCAACCTGCTGACCAATTAAGCCTGCAGGATCAATATAACTTCCACCTTGAAACACTTCGAGATGGATTACGTTGCCTGAATCTGGCTCCAATCGTGATAGTCCTGTGATTCCCAGGATATGACCTTGATCAACTGTATCACCAGTGTTCACTGTTACATTGTAAACCCCGGTTAACACAGTTTGCATCCCATTATCATGGTCAATCCTAACAATTGTTCCACGAACTGGATCATCATCAATTACCGCTGATACAACCCCTGATAGCGGTGCAATGACATTCACCGATTCCCCATCGGCACAAGCAAAGCTCATTCCTTGCGACGGATGACTGTACTTTCCGTTCCCTACTTGGAAGAAAAATAAGCTACTAGCTAACACCGTTGCATCCTCAGTATCCTCATTAAAGAACGTCGTTGGAACTACGAAATCCCTTGTGTCAATCGGCGCCATAAAGGTTTCTGGCGTTGCCACTACTGGTGTTGTTGGTTGTGACGGTGTTTCTTGTGGCGTCCATACTGGTATAGTCGACTCTGGCCCATAGGCTGTCTCCGGCGTTCGACCCACCCCTGTAATTTGCACCCAAGCAAATACCGTACTTACCCCCAATAATGCGACCAGTGCAAATGTCACTGGGTCGACTTTATTAAAAAATCGTTTGATTCTTTGCATTTCTTATCACCTCGCACATAGCTTGAGCAAGATGGTGTTTTTTTATTCTTTAGTAGTTGGAAATTCGTTCGACAAATTTTTTATTTAAGGCAAATTAGGTAAAATCTTTTCTCTTATTTCGACGTTTTGGTAGAAGTGTCTCAGTATCTCTTCAAATGAATAACCATTTTGAGCCATAACATTGGCACCATGTTGACTCATACCAACCCCATGACCGTGACCTCTTGTAGTAAAAGTGATTCTGTTATCCCCATCAACAAAAATCTCAAAGGAAGCAGAACGCAGACCTAACATTTCACGAACTTCCCGACCAGTGTACATACGTTCACCAATTCTTACTTCGCTAACATTTCCACCTTGACTATGTAATAATACCTCGATGTTATTTGTTGTAATACTAGTGTCACCGAAAATATACCGCAATTCGCCGACTGAAAAACTTTCATCATGGGTGAAATTATTAAGGTGTTCGTAACCAAGACTCGGTACTGAACGTAAATACGGACGTTCAGCAACGAAAACATCTTCTGAATTTTCCGTTGCACCGTTACTCATCGCAAAAAACATTGGGGTAATCAACTCACCGCCATACTTTAACACCAGACCACGCGTTGAATTAACAGCCTCCTTAATCGTGCTAAGGTGGAGAGAAAAATTATCCCCCCAACGATCTTTCAACTGATAATTATCCAGATATACTTGGTGCATTACCGTATCAAGAATATAATCATGATGCTGCAAAATTCGCATCGCATAAGTTCTAGCGGCGATGGCCTGCGCTTGGAGCGCCCCGCGCTCAAACAAAGCGGGCATCTCCGCTGCCACCACCCCGACGATATATTGTTCAAACTCGATGGTCTGAAATTCCGAAGCATCCGTTCGATAAACCGTAATATAAAAACTCTCGGTTTCATCATCCCAGATGATATTAGTCACACCATTTTCATAAAAATCATGAACCGTGACATCTACATCTTCAATCCCGTTGAGGTTTTCATAATTTGGCGATACCGTTGCAGTAATAATTACTGGTATTAAAACCAACGCAAAAATGAAACCACCAAAAATGGCAAATGTGAATTTAGTATTCTTGCTGAACTTGATTTTGAAATTCATCGTTGAGTCCTCCGTCAAAAGCCGTGTTTAATATTCCGTTTTAGTAGTTAATATAAGTAATTATATGTTTTATTATGAATGCTTAGAACAAATAAAAATGTCGGATAGTGTCAATAATTTTGTATAAATAAACTACCTAAATACTGTAGAAAGTGCGTGTGTTGATCCTGAAAACATCAATTTTTTATTGATTTTCGACCGTTTTGCATCAATTTTTGTAAAAAAATGCGATTTTTTGATGTTTTTTAGTGATAATGTCATTTTCCGACCTGATATCAAAAACGACTCCGAAGAGTCGTCTTATCAAAACAGCCCGTCAATTAGACTGAATAATGTTGTAAAATACCCAATTATCAACTGCGTAAGTGCCACGGTCAATCCGATATAAATCAGCTTAATCATCCCAAGTGGCGTACTCTTTTTGAAGATTTCTTCAATGCGGATGTATTTTAATAATTGAAATACAACTGGCAATAAAACAAAGTGTAACGTGATGATAAACAAGTTCGTCCCACTCATCGTCGCATCTCGTTCATTCGTCGCATTAGTTCGACTTCGATATTCGCAACAGTTTTATCACCAATATTGCCGATGTTCTCCGCAATCGTATCTCGTAAAGATTGCAGTTTCTGTCTCGCGTCATCTTTACTCGTACCAGTGATACCATAATCAATAATGAGCGATACGGTATTATCAAGCACTTTTAAGGTACCAACATTCGCAGCGATATACTTTAAACCGGAGTCTATCTGCCCAATGGTCATTACAAAATCTTTTACGACCGTTATTAATGGTGCATGGTCATTGAGGACGGTGTATGATCCAGTTTTTTCAGCAATGTTGATACTGGCAACTTCTTCAACTAAAAGTGTATCATCAGGTGTTATCACGGTTAATTTCATGATAAAGTCGCCGCCTTTTTGAGGACATCATCAATGCCACCGACGAGACGGAAAGCCTCTTCTGGTAGATCATCGTGGAGTCCGTCAAGGATTTCTTCAAATCCGCGAATTGTTTCCACAACTGGCACATAAGTACCTGGCATTCCTGTGAATGCTTGCGCAACGTGAAAACTTTGTGAGAGGAATAATTGGATTCGACGCGCACGACGCACAACTTTCTTGTCCTCTTCCGAAAGCTCATCCATTCCAAGGATGGCAATAATATCTTGTAATTCACGGTATCGTTGCAGGGTCATCTGGACGCGACGAGCAACATCATAGTGATGCTCACCAACAATATGCGGCGCTAATGCCCGCGAAGATGATGCTAACGGATCAACCGCTGGGTAAATACCCATGGCAGCGATACGACGCTCTAGGTTAGTTGTTGCATCTAAGTGAGCGAAAGTTGCAACTGGTGCTGGATCAGTATAGTCATCGGCTGGTACATAAATCGCCTGAATCGACGTAATTGACCCGTCTTTTGTTGATGTGATTCGCTCTTGGAGTTGACCCATTTCCGTTGCAAGCGTTGGCTGATAACCTACTGCCGATGGCATCCGTCCGAGTAGTGCCGATACTTCCGAACCAGCTTGCGTGAAACGGAAAATATTATCAATGAATAATAAAACGTCCTGATTCTTCTTATCACGGAAATGCTCCGCCATTGTTAAAGCTGTTAATGGCGTCCGTAAACGTGCTCCTGGTGGTTCGTTCATCTGCCCAAAGACCATTGCCGTTTTATCAAGAACGCCTGAATCAGCCATCTCATGATAGAGGTCATTCCCCTCACGGGTACGCTCACCAACACCAGCGAAAACTGAAATCCCACCATGATTAGTCGCGATATTGTTGATTAACTCCTGAATTAGAACCGTTTTACCAACACCAGCACCACCAAATAATCCGATTTTACCACCTTTGATATATGGTGCGAGTAAGTCGATGACCTTAATCCCTGTCTCTAGGATACTAATTTCACTCGATAAGTTTTCAAATTTCGGTGCTGGCTGATGGATTGTATTATACTCAACCCCATTCTCTGGCATCCCTTTCTCATCAATCGGTTGACCCAAAACATTAAAAATTCTTCCAAGCGTCACATCACCAACGGGCACATTAATCTCCGTACCAGTATCAATTACCGCAAGTCCTCGCTTCAAACCGTCCGTCGAGTCCATCGCAATCGTGCGAACAACGCCATCTTCAAGCTGTAAAGCAACTTCCAACGTGACATCTTTCGACTCGCCATCTACTTCAAAATGACAAAGTAATGCCGTATTTAAACTTGGCACGACTTCTGCAAATTTAACATCTACAACCGGTCCGATAACCGTCATGATTTTTCCTATATTTTGATTAGCCATTAAATGACCTCCTTTCTCACATTAGTTAACCGCATTCGCTCCCGCTACAATCTCATTCAATTCCTGCGTAATCGCCGCTTGACGGGCACGGTTATAAAGCAACTTTGATTCCTTAATAATATCTTCAGCATTATCGGTCGCATTACTCATTGAGTTCATTCTCGCCGCATGCTCCGCTTGACTGGCTGATAAAAATACCGCATACAAACTCGTCATTACATACTGAATCAGCAAGCCATCACAGACTTCCGCAACTGAGGGTTTGATTTCAAAATTCGGCACTTGCTCTTTCGACCTGCTCGCTTCAAATTCGAGTGGCAACAAGTTTTTCGTCACCGCAGTCTGCTCAAGCTTCGACACAAAATCCTGATGGATAATCACAACTTCATCAATTACACCCGTAATATAATCAGTCACAATACGACCCGCGAGCTCCATGATATCCGTATATTGCAACTCATCGGGGAGCAAAAAACTTTCTGTACAAGCAGACGGTAACTCGCCTCTCGCAAAGATGACCCCTTTCTGACCAGTCACATAAAATTTAAAATCATCATCCGACGCCAATTTATCTTGAGTAAGTTTGAATAACTCACTGTTGTATCCGTCGCCGTTTTTGATCATTTTGAACAAGTTATTGTTGTAACCACCGACTAATCCGCGGTTAGAAGTTATCAAAACACAACCAACTTTAGGATTTTTTTTCTTTGTTCGACCCGTGACAAATGGATGCTCTCTTATATATTCGAAGTCCTTCAGCGCTGACAAAACACCCTTAACCTCCGCATGGTATTTGCGAAAATGGACAACCCGACTTTCAGTCTTACCCAGTTTCGCCACCGAAACCATCTGCATCGCCTTCGTGATTTTACTCATATTCTCCGTTGCCGAAATCTTTTTCTTAATATCATTAGTAGATACTGACATCATTATTCACCTGCCCTTGAATCATAAATCTGCACACAACACTCATCAATTATTTTTCGGAAATTATCCGTAGTACCCCAATAATCCACGACATCAACCCGAAAGACCAAATCACTTTCTTCAAAAGCTTCTTTAAGCCGACCCCATTCATTGATTTCTAAACTTGTACCATCGTGTTTGATAAACGCTAAATCTAAGTCAGAAAACTTTTTGTGAGTGTTCTTACAACGCGAGCCAAATGCCAAAACACGACCATTACTGAAATGTTGTTTTAGTATTGCTAGAATTTCTTCCATTTCTAATCCAGCTACACTCACCATTAATTGTATTCCTCAAGGGTATTATATAAATTAATAGCATCTTCTTTAAATTGGATAGCACCAGCAAGTACTCGATTTGCCTTTTCTTCAACGTAGGTATGAAATGTTATATTGCGTATTTCGGTATAATCAAACCATTTTTTTACATCATCAATCAAACCAGCCTCAGCGGCATAACGATACGTTTCACGCCGTGTGAATACTTGTTTAGTAGTATTATCACCAACATTGAGTTCAAGCCATCTCTTTATGAATTTCCAAGCCAATTCATAAGTGAACTCAAAATTTTGTACAACACCAGCTTTTAACGTCTGTACAAGCTCTGGGTCTTGACTCTGTTTAGATGAATAAGAATCATACACTCGTAATGCTGTTTCCAATGACTGAATCGCCTTATGAAAACTCGTTAAATCTAACTCCATACGCCACACCACCTATTTTTTTAGGTATTACTAATTCATTCTTCCTACTAAGGTCCGCATTCTCGATTGCATTACTCATCGAGTTCATTCACGCCGCAGACTTCGATTGATGTATCATTTACAAATCAAATTCTTCACCCCAACAAATTCCCAAAATTCTGATTTTTCTGTACAATACAAATTTCGTTTCTGCTCTTTTTCTTCATCAGTATTTTTTGTCAACCATACTTCAATGATTAAATCAGGAATACCAGCATAACGAGTTTCTCGTTCATTGACAATGACTGGATTATTATTGAAAATCATAAAGTCTGGATAAGTGTACTTAGCTTTTCCCATCAAACGTCGTACTTTTTGTCGTTGCTCATCAGTTAACTCTGAAACATCAATCAATTTACCATGATTTTCAATTAAAGCGATTTGCTCTCTTCTATAATCAAAGTCAAATTGTTAATTGCAAAACCTGAAAACCAGTCTAAAATCTTCATGTGTCTTCTCGTTGTTCCCATCGTCATATATTACTAAATGAGTCTTACTGCTGTTCCATACATCTGCATCGAAAAATCAATATCGTTAGATAAAATATCGGTATCTTCTTTCAAACCGATAATCGCATCCGCACCTAATGTTCTTGCTCGCTCTTTTAACTCTTCTTGCGAAACAAAGAATGCTTTTTCTAATTCAGTTTGCGTAAAATCCCAGACCCTTTGGGTTTGACCTGCTAATCCTTGTTCCTTTAATGCTTGAAAAGCAGGTTCATACTTTTTCATCAACTTAGACAGTTGGTTACTAAAAACACCACGATTAGACACTTGAAAATAGACAAGACCGATAACTTCATAAGGCTTATGATTTAAATCCATCGTTGTCACTAAAATATCATTTTGCGTATCCCATTCTTCATTGTTAAACATTAAATCCACCTCTCTACTAGTTATTCTTCCTACCAAGAATCGCATTCTCGATGAACATTCGTAAATATTTATCATTTTGTTCATCTTGACTTGCATTTGCTAATTGGTTTATTTGTCGATACACTCCTCCTTTACAAGGATATTGATGTATCATTTATAAACCTCACCTCATTAGTTCAATTCAAACGTACTAGCAACCATATTTCCAATTTCTTCTACAACTTCTGGTAAACCCTCAATAGAAAACCATTGAACATCTCCAAGTGCACTTTCTGGTCGTTCAAAGACAAAGAAGTTGAAATAACTTCCAGCAAAACCTACTGATGCAAAATAAGCATCGAATTCACCAAATGATCTAAGATTAATTTCTTCATTAATATAACCGTTAGTTGATATAGATTCTAACAAGATTTCTGCAAAATCTCTAGCATTAATCTCGCCAATTAAGATTTGTGTCGTAATAATATTAACCCCATCAGCAGTATATTGGAGAATTCCCTCAGCACCACCAATATCCATAAAAGTAACCCAATTTTCTGGCAACCTAAAAATTCCAAAATCAGAATCACCAAACACTGCTGTACCTTCTATTGATACAAAACTTTCCCTTGGATATTCTCCATTATCTGTCCCATTACAAGCAGTTAATACTGTCCCTAATAAAAATATTGATAATAAACTTAACATTTTCTTCATAATTTTTAACTCCTCTTATTATTTAATATTTCATACAATACGTCAGGAGTCCAGTGAAATATTAACTTAAATTGATTTCTCAATAACCAGCTCATGAGTGCCACCAAGAAGTACATTTTCTGTAAACATTCACAAATATTGGTCGGTTTTGCCTTTTTAATGATAATTTACCAATGCCAAAGCATCACGGAAAAATTGTGAATTACTTTTGAATAAAGTCAACTCATAAACCTTTATATTTTTTTCTAGTGAATAAATTACTCTTTGAAAGTTCGTTAAATCTAAACTCATTACCGACAAATATTTTTAGCTAGCACATATTCAACCTCAAGTAGGTCATTTTCAGAAAATTTAAACTCTCTTGAAATATCTATTCCAGTGTCATCCACAACACCTAAGGAGATTTTATGTGATTTTACATCAAAGGTATATCTAGTAATATGTTGATAGACTAAAATCTCATAAGTAGTACGATTTAATAAGATGTGCGCATTTGAAATTAAGCGCTTATTAGTAAAAATTACATATTTATTATGCTTTTTTTCACTGTATTCAAAAGCTAACTCAATTTGTTCATCTGGTAATAATCTCATACCAACAGGTAATTGGAACATCTCAATTCGTTTCATTTTAGGACTTGATGTTAATGCACTAGATTCTTCTATTCCAAATATTCCAAAAAATTTTTTCATAATCGTTCCTCTTACTAATTAAAATTACTTTTAAATTCAGTAATAACCGTTTCTAATTCACCCTCTTCAGGTAGATCTCCTGTTTCGTCGATATACGTTAACAACGCTTGATGATAGTTATCTAAATATACATAAAATTCTTGTTCAAAGCGTCCAATAGAAGAAATTTCCACGTCATCTAGGTAGCCATTTACTAAGGCGTATAAAATACATACTTGCTTTTTAACTGGAACTGGTGCGTTAACTGGCTGCTTTAGCACTTCAACAATTCTAGCACCACGTTCAAGCTTTGCAATTGTTGCCGCATCGAGATCTGAGCCGAATTGCGCAAAAACTTCTAGCTCACGGTATGATGCTAAATCAAGTCGTAGCGTTCCCGCTACTTTCTTCATCGCTTTAATCTGTGCTGCACCACCAACCCGTGATACCGATAAACCAGCGTCAACTGCTGGGCGCACACCCGAATGGAAATAGTCCGATTTTAAGAAAATCTGACCATCGGTAATCGAGATCACATTGGTCGCAACATACGCCGACAAATCACTCGCTTGCGTTTCGATAAATGGTAACGCCGTAATCGACCCACCACCTAAATCATCATTTAATTTCGCCGCTCGTTCTAGTAGTCTTGAATGTAAATAGAAGACATCTCCTGGGAACGCCTCACGACCTGGTGGTCGTTTTAATAATAATGATAACTCACGATAAGCTGCTGCCTGTTTTGACAGGTCATCATAAACAATTAAAACATCACGCCCCGCATACATGAACGCCTCCGCCATCGTACATCCCGAATAAGGGGCAATGTACTGCATCGGAGCTGGCGTGGACGCTGATGCTGAAACAACAATCGTGTATTCCATCGCTCCATGGGTTTTTAGAGTATTCACAACCGCTGTTACCGTTGATTCTTTCTGACCAATGGCAACATAAATACAGATGACATCCTTACCTCTTTGATTCAAAATCGCATCAAGCGCAATCGACGTTTTACCAGTTTGACGGTCACCGATAATCAATTCACGTTGACCGCGACCAATTGGTACTAACGCATCGATCGCTTTAATCCCCGTTTCTAGTGATTCATCAACCGACTGCCTTGCCATAACGCCTGAAGCCTTAGTCTCGATTGGACGTGTACTTTGGGTTTCAATAATTCCCAAACCATCAATCGGCTTCCCTAACGGGTCAACAACGCGACCAAGTAATTCAACCCCAACTGGTACCGACATAATCCGACCAGTACGACGAACTTCATCACCAACTTTGACATCCGAAAAATCACCAAATAAAACAATCCCGACCCGATCGGTTTCAAGATTCTGAACCATCCCGAACGTCCCTGATGAAAACTCAACGATTTCCATTGACATGGCATCACCGAGACCACTCGAAAAAGCAATTCCATCACCAACCGACAATACTCGACCGACTTCATAAACACCGAGCTGCGGCACGAAATCATTAGCACCAGCCGCTATTTGTTGCAAATTCGACGAAATCGTAAAATCGTATAACGTATCATTAATCAATAATTTATAACCACCGATAATGGTTTCATCAATTTTAATCGTAAGTTCAACATCACCACCGAATTTTGTTACCAAAACCTGCTTTAATGTTGCTAATTGTGCATCCGTTAACGGTACTGCACTATAAATAATACCGTTATTCATTAGAACCACCTACAAGTGTGACGAATTCTTCAAATAAATTCTGGTGCACATTCGCATCAATTTCTTTCTTGATTAACTGCTCAGTTGCAATGGTTGTAATGTTAGCAATTTCTTTTTTCGTTGTATTAAGCATATTTTGACGCTCACGCTTAATTACTTCACTTGCTTTTTTCATTTCAAGCTCAGCATCAACACGCCCCTGACGGGCGATTGCCTCGCCTTTAGTAGTTGCTTCTTCTTTTGCTGCATCAATGATTTTTTCCGCTTCAAATTTAGCTATTTTAATTTCTTTTTGTGCTTCATTTAACGCCATTTGTGCATCAGCATTTGTTTTTTCAGCTTCCGCAAATTGACCCGCGATTAACTCTTCACGTGCCACTAAGAACTTCTGCATTGGTTTCACTGCGAATTTTGCAATAACGATAAATAACACTAACGTCGATATGATTTGGACGATAAACGTCATCAATTCGACATCAAAACTAATAATATTGATATCCATTTAACCCAACTCCTTAAAATTTTGTAAAGTTTTTATACTGATGTATTTGAAATGTCTAAATAAAACGTAGTACTCTGCACTGACCAAGGGAAACGATGACGAAACGTGCCCGAAAGCACGTTAGAGTTAACGCTAGAGGGTGCAAAAAAGGCAATTTTTATTAGATATTTTAAAAGCTAATCAGTACTAACCTAAGAAATTCATAAGTGGGTTAACGAATAATAGGATAATTGCGACTGCAAGTCCGTAAATCCCTGACGTCTCAGTCATCGCAAGACCGATAATCATAACCTGTTGAATATCACCTTTTGCCTCTGGCTGGCGTCCTACTGCCTCTACCGCCTTACCAGTTGCATTACCTTGACCAAGACCCGATAAAGCTGCTGCAATCATCGCAATTCCAGCCGCCAAAGCTGACATCCCTAAAATAAAACCTTCATTTGTAATTCCTTGTGTTACTTGTGCTATTTCGTTCATAATAAAAATCTCCTTTTAAATTAAATACTCTATCAAAACATAAAGGTTTCTCTATTTACTGTTCAAGCAGAATGATTTATGAAAATATGCTTGAGTGAAGTATGAGATACCCATAATATTAAAATTACGCTTCTTCTCTTACAACTGCAGTTTTTAACCACATCATCATGAGGATACAAAAAATCATTGTTTGCATTAGACCAGCAAAAATATCAAAGTATGCATTCAAGAACGGCAATAAGCTGACACTAAGCGCAAAACCAGGAACCGTCCCCCATGGAATTGATCCGAGTAAAAATGCCACCAATTCCGAAACTAACGCAAGCAATAATGCTCCACTGGCAATATTACCGAATAAACGTAATGATAACGAGATGATTTTTCCTAACTCACCAATAATATTAATCAAAATAATCAATTGCTTAATAACTGGTGGTGCTGCGGAAGCCGCACCAACATAAACATCTTTTAAATATCGACCAATTCCTTTTGCTCTGACACCTGATAACATTAAGTATAACAAGGTTGTTACAGCTAAAGCAACGTTAATATTAATATTGCTAGTTGGTGGAATTAACCCGAACAATCCAATTAAGTTTGCTAATGCTAAATAAGCACCGATTGTCATAATAAACGGCACGTATTTAACTGCTGTTTCACCAACTTGACCTTTAGCAAATCCGATCAAAAATGTATAAATCATTTCAAATATGAGGACTAACCCACGACTCGGCTTACTCGGGTCAGCTTTACTAATTTTAATACCAACAATCAGGAAAAACAATACCAAAATAACTGTTACAATAATTGCATTTGATGCAGTTATATTCAAATCTAAAATACTAATTTCCATAAATTACATTCACCTCCTAAAAAAACATTCCATCAGTTGTAATTGCGACTTTTACCATCATCACACCAACGATTGCGGCAATGAAAGCTTGGAATCCAAATTGCAAAGCCCCAAACATGACACTAGCATAAATCGCAAAGCGCATAATCGTATTCGGCATAATCGTTGCTTTTTCACCCGCTTCTTGTTTCTTAATCATCAAGGCAGAACCTTTAACAATCAACCAAAAGCAAAGCAAATTCGCAACCGTTCCAATCCAGAACCAACTACCGATGAGCAAAAAATTAAAATCAAACACGAGTGATGCGCCGAGAATTAACAAAGTCACAATCGGTGCTAATATTAAAACCCGTTTTGGCACTTCTTTTGCAGGATTTTCGCGCAACTTAGACATGATATTAACCTCCTTTAATTTCATCTCACAGCCCCTCTATCTGCATCCCAAAAAGTAATACTTTTTGATAAACCTTGCATCAAATTTCGTTTCGTACAAAAAGCTATACTTTTTTCTCAACAAGCATTTGCTTGTCGGGGCTAAATACTCGGTTACACCTTGGTTTCATAGTCCGCGATTTTCACGATTCGCCCCGTGTGATGTGCACCCACGAAATCTTCTGCAAGCCAGGTCGATACTATCATTTTTGCAAGCTCACAACCAATCACACGACCACCCATTGCAAGAACATTCGAGTCATTATGTTGACGTGTTGCTTTAGCAGAAAATACATCATGCACTAACGCACAACGAACCCCTTTTACTTTGTTCGCCGCGATACTAATGCCAACACCAGTACCACAAATTAGAATTCCGCGATCGAATTCTTTGTTTACAACTTTTGTTCCAACAGTAAAAGCATAGTCGGGATAATCAACAGCTTCGGTTGTAAAAGAACCAAAATCTTCATAAGTAATTCCTGAATCAACCAAGTGTTTTATTATTTCTTGTTTCAACTCAAAACCACCATGATCACTTGCTATTGCCACCTTTAACGGCATGTTAAAAACCTCCTAAAATTCGGCATGATTTTATTATACCAGAATGAGTTAAAAAAATAAATACTTTCTACAGCGATAAATACAAATACAAGAAAAAACAGCCCACGACAGGCTGATTATTCTCCGATAAACGGTTACAAAAAAAGATTCTAAGATTCTAAGTTTATTATCATCGCTCCGTCATTCACTTCGGTAAATCCGAGCATTTGAAATAAACTCCCAACTTCTTTGTTTGATGCCTGCGCTACAATCTGTTTTATCCCATTGGCGTGGGCGTTTTTGTACAGCTCCAGAAACATCAAGGCAATCACATCTAGTTTCGGCTCACAAGCATTCGAGGTCACCTCTTGCGATGTACATTTTGGCTTATCTAAAAGTCCCGTTTCAAGATGCTTGTCGTGTTTTGCTTGTTCGTCTCCACCTTTGCTTAAGTCAGTTCCCGCAACGCGAGCATCATAAAGAAAGTAACGTATAACCCCCATATTATCAAGTGATACATAAGACACCATCCCCACGATATCATTATCATCTTTGATCAATACCGAGCGCTTTAGGATTTCACCCTCTGGCTGGGCATCTGCCTGGACTTTCCTTATGAACTCAATCACCGTTACTTCATCTTGTGCTGTGTAGTTTACAACTTTTAACATATAGAAAATCCCCCTTAGCACATCATATGCCAACAGGGATTAAATTATAACTAGCGTTTTAATAAATTTCGATTGAAAACTAGTTACTCAGCAATGATTACTTCAAATTCCCCATCCATCACTTCAATTTCCGCTGGGATCTCAACACCACAATCAGCGAAATCAACGACGCAACCTTCGATTTGGATAACAGTAGCTGTTTCTTCTTCAAAGTCAAGTTGGAAGTGAATCCCATCTTTGACAACATATGCACCAGTTACTTCATAGTCCGGCGTCAGTGCGCCGAAGAAGATTGCAATTAAACCGAAGTAGATGAATAAACCTGAGATATCTTTAATTGATGTAATCAGCGGTCCAGTACCAGCTGCTTGGTCAAGATTTAGTTTCATTAAAATATAAGGAACGGTAAAACCAAGAAATGCTGCAAGCGTCATCGTCGCGATTAGTGCCAATACTAAAGCCATTGCAAGGTCAATGTTCCCAACCCAAATATAGGCAATTACACCCGTCACTACCCCGATAATAATCCCGAGACTAACACCAATCATCACTTCTTTCGCGACGTGCTTCCAAATACTTGTTAGCTTAATATGTCCAAGGAGCATCCCACGGGTGAAAATCGTCGATGATTGCGTGCCAATCGTCCCTCCCATATCCATAATAATCGGAATGAAAATGGCAACAATGGCAACTGATTCAAGAATTTCTTCAAACTGTTCCATCACCCCAGCGGCTAGAAAACCGGCGACCATTGTTATGATTAAGAAAGGAATTCTTGCTTTCCAAATTTTTGGTAAGCTACCATCAATTAATGTTGCACTACGAGTCGTTTCACTACTAGTAACATCAACGTTAGCAAGTCCAGCACTATTAAGAATATCTTCCGTTGCCTCATCTTGCAAGATATCCATTGCATCATCAATCGTAACAATCCCGATGAGACGATTTTCTTTATCAACAATTGGTGCTGCAAGTAATTCTAATGTTTGCATTGCTTTCGCAACCTCTTCTTGGTCGGTATCGGTTGTAAAACTCGCAAACTCGGTTTCCATCAAGTCGCCAATCAATGCATCTTCATCAGCAATTAATAATTCACGTAAGCTAAGTACCCCTTTTAATTCGCGATACTGGTTCGTCACAAACATCGTATAAATTGTTTCTTTACTTTTCGCAAATACTCGTAATTGTTCAAGCGCATGTTTCGCCGTCCAGTCACTCGGTAAGCGTACGAAATCTGGCGTCATCCAACGACCTGCGGTTTCTGGTTCAAACCCCATTAATAGGTTGATTTCATCGCGATCTTCTCGGTTTAGCGATGCAATCATCCGCTTTGCAACCCCAGCTGGTAATTCATCGAGTAGGCGCACTCGGTCATCTGGTGCTAATTCGGCAAATACAGCGACAGCGTCCCTTTCCGTCAAAGAACTCACAAGTTTTTGCTGATCATTTTGATCCAAGCCTTCAAAAACTTCCAACGCTAAACCTTTGTTTAACAGTCGATAAGCCAAAACCAATTCTTCATTTGACATCTCGTCCATGATTTGAATAATTTCAAGGGCATTCCCCTCATTTAAAGCTTTCTTTAAACCATTAACTTCTTTTGCTCTGACATGAGTCAAAACAGCTTCTCTGAAATCTAACATATTCAGTTACCTCCGTTGTTTTAGTATTTAATAAATTTTTAACAAAACAATTACTGGACGGTTCATCCATAATGACCCACCTCACTTTATCCTAAAACAATTTTGAAATAAGATTTATTTTATCGTTGTTTTAAGTATTATTATATCTTATTGTGACAAAGCCTATTCGGTACAAAAAAGACAACTCAAAAGGGAGTTGTCTCGTGAAATTATCCTTTTAGTCGCCTAAAATATACGATTTACTCCTCGTCTGAGTTTAAGCACTAGAAGACGTAATTCTACAAACGCAGATAGCTATCTTATCCGTTGCCTTAATCCGACAACAGCTGTTCTACCCATTGGCATCTCTCGATGTTTCCGGGCAATAGCCTGTGTTCTCCTAGGAGCCGCACCTAACAAGTTATTTAATTGTCAAATTAAACTATAACATAATTATTTAACAAATGCAATAGTTAAAATTATTTTGTCGTTACTCAGCCGTTAAAGCTGTATAAATTGTTTGCAGGTTATGGCGTAAAAACGCTAGGTATGTTCCTGCTGGACCATTTACTTCTGAAAGTGAATCAGTAAATAAGTAATCACCGAAGATTGGTACGCCTGTTTCTGCTGACAATTGTTCCATGTAATCTGGATCAATTGAACTTTCTAAGAATAAATAACGCACTTCTGAGGCATTGATAATTGCTATTGTACGTAAAAATTGCTCTGGTGATCCTTCATCTTCTGAATTGATTTCCCATAAGAAGTCATTGTTAATACCAAAACGATAACCAAAATATCTAAATGCCCCTTCGGTTGTAACAACTAAATTACGTTCAACCGGAATTGAATCAAAACGACCCGTCCATTCGTTGTAAATTGCATAAATTTCTGCGTTAAAAGCCTCAGCATTAGCCGCAAAGTAATCAGCTGCTTCTGGTAGGATAATTGACAACAAAGCAGCAATATTATTCACATATTCCATCCCACGAATTGGATCCATCCATGCATGTGGGTCAAAATAATCTTCCATTCCTTCGGTTCTTAGCGTGTAGTAAGCAATTCCATCAGTTACAGCAAAGAAATCAACACCTTCTACCCGACCAGCAGTTTCCATCAATTCTTCAAACCAATCATATTCAACTTCTAAGTATAAACCGTTGTAAAAAATGATGTCCGCATTCGTTGCATTAATCACATCACCAGGTGTTACCTCCCACTCATGTGGATCTTCACCAATTGGTACAATCATTGTTACGTTTACTAAACTTCCACCAACGTTTTCTGTCATATCGGCTAAAACTGAGAATGTTACTAAAACATCAATTGGTTCTAATTCATTCTCATCAACCACCACTGGCACTGACGTTTCTGGAGTCACTCCTATAACCTCTGGTTCATTATCATTACTACAACCGACTAAAACAAATCCGACCGCTAAAATTGTTACTAAACCTAATAAATATTTTTTCATTTTGAATTACCTCTTTTCTTTTTTTTTGCATGATAGTGCAAAATCGACTTGATAAAAATCAAGGAGGAAAATTTTATCAAGACGATGTTGCACTACCAGAACATTTTTTAAATCCGATTTAGCATCTGGCGAATCACACCTTTTTGAGGGGCGAACAAAAATGCTAATGTGAAGATACATGCCGCAACAATAACAATTGATGACCCAGAAGAAATATCAAAAGTAAAACTGATAAAGATTCCGACAATCCCACTTATTACACCAATTAATGCCGCCAAAACAATCATCCAATGCATCCGATTCGTAAGCAAGAAAGCAGTCGCCGCTGGTGTAATAATCATTGCGACAATGAGAATTGCCCCAGTGATTTGTAACGAAAGAACAATTATAAGGGTTAGAACAAATAAAAATAAATAATGAATCAGTTTTGTTTTAACACCATATACTCGTGCCATCGTTTCATCAAATGATGTGAGTAGTAAATCCTTGTAAAACAATAATACGAGCGCGATGAGGACAATTGTAACACCAACCATCCAATAAACTCGATCAGGGGTGACAGTTAACATATTGCCAAAGAGAATACTATTAATATGGACTCGTGTCCTGATTTGTGAAATCAAGACGATGCCAAGGGCGAAGAATGACGTAAAGACAACCCCCATTACTGTATCTTTTTTCAAGGTTGATTTGTCGCTGATGACCCCAATAAAAGTACTTGCAAGTAATCCGAAGACAACGGCACCAATGACGGGGTTAATTCCAAGCAAAAAGCTAATTGCAACCCCCGGTAAAACGGCATGACCAATGGCATCACCTAGCAATGACAAACCACGCAAGATCACAAATGACCCAATAATACCACCAGCAATCCCGATTAAAACGGCTGTAAGTAATGCCCGTTGTAAGAACGCATGTTGTACGACTGCTTCAATAAATAATGTAATCATTATGTCACACCTCGCATATATGCCTTTTTTAAATTATCGTCCGTAAACACTTCAGTTGCTGATCCATACGCAATGATCGTTTTATTGATTAAAATCACTTCATCAAAGTACCTTGTAACACTATCAAGGTGGTGATAAATCATGAGAATCGTTTTACCATTATCACGAAGTTCACGCAAAATTTCAATAATTTTGCGTTCAGAATCGGCATCAATTCCCGTGAAAGGTTCATCGAGGAACAGTACTTCTGCATCTTGAACAAGAATGCGAGCAATCAGAACACGTTGCCACTGACCACCAGACAACTCAGCGATTTGTCGGTTTTTAAATGCTAACATTTCAACTCGTTCAAGAGCTGCTTCGACCAAAGCATGATGTTTTTTATTCGGTCGTTTAAATAAACCAATTTGTGAATGCAACCCAAGCATTACGACATCCGCAACTGAAATTGGGAAAGTTAAATCATAATCACTTCCTTGTTTCATATAAGTCAACTTTTTAACCAAATCCATCGGACGTTGCTGATTGATATAAACCTCACCACTCGATTTAATCAGCCCGAGCATTGCTTTTACCAAGGTCGATTTCCCAGCACCATTTGGTCCAACAATTCCGATTAGCTTACCTGTTGAAACTTCAAAATTAATATCATCTAAGACTTTTTTGCCTTGATAATTGACATACATATTTTTAACAGTAATCATATCATTCATAATTATCACTAACTTTCATCGACGTCAATAATAGTTTGCTATCCAAAATATTTCGGCAACTCAAAGTACTTTGACAATCAAACTATCTGTAAACTAGTATACGCATTAATACTTTGATTGTCAACAGTTTTTTAAATCAAAATATTTGATAAATCAAACTATTAGAAGAATCAAAAAAATCCCCATTATTCGCTTTTCGCACGGGGATGGGTCATTTCATAGACCGATTTTAGTTTTTCTTTTGAAACGTGAGTATAGATTTGGGTGCTACTCAAGTTGACATGTCCGAGTAATTCTTGGACAGAGCGGAGATCAGCACCATTATTGAGTAAATGGGTCGCAAAGGTGTGTCTTATCATGTGAGGGGCGAGTTTAATATTCACAGCCGCGCCATCAGTTAATCGTTTAAAAATATCTCGGACACCACGGTCGGTCAAAGGAGTTCCGTAGTGGTTTAAAAAAAGGATATCGGTCGGAATGTTGGCTTTACGGGCGAGTTCAACGCGGGCATTTCGTAAATAATCTGCGAGGGCTTCGGTTACAAAGTCCCCAAGGGGTACATAACGCATTTTACCACCTTTACCATGGACTAATAGCATACCACCGTCGAAATCGACATCGGCAAGCTTGATGACACACAATTCAGCGACACGGATGCCAGTTGCATATAATAGTTCGAGAATTGCGTAGTTTCTAATTCCTAACGTTTTGGTCGTATCAATTGATCCGAATAACGCATCAATTTCTTGTTCGTATAGGAATTTCGGTAAGGTGCTAGTTCCGCGACCAGCTTTGACCATGACAATGGGGTTCGCAAAGATAACTCCTTCTGCCACCAAAAACCGGTAAAACATTTTAATCGCCGATATACTCCGTCCTACCGTCGTGCGAGCCAGTTTCTTGTGATAACAATCCTGCAGATATAACCGAACTTCCTTATACGTAACGTCAAGAAAAGAGATGTTTAGGCATGCCAAAAATTTGAGCCAGTTATTCAGATCCTTTTCGTAACTGGTGATTGTGAGATCGGAGTAGCGTTTTTCGTAAGTGAGATAATTGAGGTAATCAACGAGTTTTTCCATTAGATTTGATCCTTGTAGGTCGCGATTTGTTCAATTGCGCGACGAGCATAAGCCGCTTTTTTTTCTTTCTTTTTGACCCGCTCCTCGAAGTCTTCAAAAATACCGAAATTAACATTCATCGGTTGAAAATTTTTGGCATCGGCTTTCGTGATATAAGTCGATAATGCTCCGATTGCCGTTTGGGATGAAAATTCAATTAATTTCTGGTTATCTAGGAACTTCGCCATATTGATACCAGCAACCATCCCCGAAGATGCCGATTCGACATAGCCCTCAACACCGGTAATTTGACCAGCAAGGAACAGGTTATCGCGAACTCTCGTTTGATAAGTCGGTCGCATGAAAGAAGGCGCGTTGACAAAGGAATTTTTATGCATGACACCATAGCGGACAATCTCGGCATTTTCGAGACCAGGAATCATCTGAATAATTCGTTTCTGGTCGCCCCATTTGAGACTTGTTTGAAAACCGACGATATTATACAGGGATGCCGCGGCATTATCTTGTCTTAGCTGGACGACCGCATATGGCGTTTTTCCAGTGGTCGGGTCTTCAAGTCCAACTGGTTTCATTGGACCAAATAACACGGTTTGAATTCCGCGTTTTGCCATAACTTCAATCGGCATACAACCCTCAAAGAATACACCCTTTTCGAAGTCCTTTGGTGTCGCAACTTCAGCGTTGATTAATTCATGATGCCACGCATTAAACTCTTCCTCGGTCATCGGGCAATTTAAGTAAGCCGCTTCGCCTTTGTCATAACGTGATTTAAGGTATACTTTGTCGAAGTCGATTGACTCTTTCTCGATGATTGGTGCTGGGGCATCATAAAAATAGAAAAATTCTTCGCCAGTTAATTTTTTGAGTTCGGCAGCAAGCCTTTCACTTGTTAATGGACCTGATGCTAAAATAGTCGGTCCATCAGGAATTGTGGTTAATTCTTCGCGCATAATTTCCACCTGATCATTATTCTCCATATATTCAGTGATATAATCAGCAAAACGGTCGCGATCAACTGCTAAAGCGCCACCAGCTGGTACACGCGTTGCATCGGCAGCTTGCATAATTAACGAATCAAGGATTCGCATTTCTTCTTTTAAAACCCCGACCGCGTTACCAAGTCCATCTGCGCGAAGCGAATTTGAACACACAAGTTCAGCGAATTTATCCGTCTCATGAGCACCAGTTGTTTTAGTAGGTCGCATTTCATAAAGTTTTACATTAAAACCACGTTTTATCAATTGATAAGTTGCTTCACAACCAGCTAGTCCCGCACCGATTACCGTTATAGTTTTCATTGTATTCATTCTCCAATCTCGCAATAGCGAAAGCACTACATTCCGACAAAACACACGTTTTTCGTACTTTTTTATCAACTAAAACACTATTTCAGCCTTAAACAATGTGATAATAGCATTTTATGACCATATTACCCACAGAAAAGCACGATATTCCGACAAAACACANNTTTCGTGCTTTTTTATCAACTAAAACACTATTTCAGCCTTAAACAATGTGATAATAGCATTTTATGACCATATTACCCACAGAAAAGCACGATATTCCGACAAAACACACCTTTTTCGTGCTTTTTTATCAACTAAAACACTATTTCAGCCTTAAACAA
>JGI990J12352_1000045_pt1 | contig 25050 bp, 21 predicted proteins | sample Intmic4MA4BA4MSA_FD_12352 | JGI IMG/M metagenome (IMG submission 12352) | reverse complement strand
TTTTTTATTGTTTTTCGGTGCATTTTACACCATATGTAGTGTTTTTTTAGATTGGTGTTTTAGGGTCGGTAGTAGTGTAATTCCTTAGACCTCTGAAACTTTTGCAAAAATCTTTTATCTCATCATCCTGTTTGAGAGTAGTGTAATTCCTTAGACCTCTGAAACACAGCGAGGGAGCCCCTCTATCAATAACCAGTTTGAGAGTAGTGTAATTCCTTAGACCTCTGAAACCTCTGAAACCTCTGAAACCTAGATTTTTTGTCGAAAATGATGCGTTAACAAATATTTACATAAAGGAGAATTTTAAAACATGGGTCATTATGAGACTGATAAGATAAGAGCTGTTTTTGTAGCGTTAAAATTAAACAAAATAAACGACGCTGACGTAATTGAAAAATTGCAAAGTGTGGCTAATCGCAGTGGCTATTTGAAAAACCTTGTGCGGCAAGATATTAAATCGTCACAATGCGCACAAAATAAAAATGGTGATTAAATCGCTGTTTTTTCTTTCACTAAAAATAAATAAAAATATTTTAATTTAGTTCAAAAAGAACGTTAAAACGTTTGGCGTGGGTTAAACCCATATGTTATACTATTAGGTATTAGGTTGCCGACAAGCCTGCAAAGAAGTTGATTATATCAACTCTGGAATAATAACAAAAGCCCTTAGGCAAATCGCAAAGATAATCAAGGACAGTGATAAAACAGTTAAGAGCGTTATAATCACTATGAGATTTGATGAGCGAAAACCTGAGGGGCTAGAGTGCCTCGAAATTAAATAAAGAAAAACTAGGCAGAGGGTTAGTTCGGCAACACCACCCTCGATAAGATCTATTTTATGGCAATGAAAAAACATTAAAAAAAGGCAACCGCTTTTTTAAAAGGTAAACAATTAAGTTGTGAAGTCAGCTAGAAACAAGGGAAAATGCTTATGCGACTTTTATCAAAATTAGACGAAATTATTATTGAGATTTTAAAGCACATCGAAGAACTGGGGCAAGATTTTATCTATCGTGGCACGGAGTGTAATATGCCTTACATCAACGAGAATCTAAAAGATATGCCGCTTATCGAGATACTTTTTGAATTTATGCAGGCAAAAAAATGCAGAGATTTAAAAAGAGACCCTGGAGTTTATGCTACTGTTTTAACTTCTGCTCGTTTGGTTAAAGGTTTAAAGCAAAGTGATTTAGCAACGGTTTTGGGTATTCCCCTCAGAACTTTGTGCTGTTGGGAAACGGGCGAACGCATTCCTAAAATAGCATCAGCAACAAAAATATTAGATTATTGCGGTGTTAGTTTTTCCTAGCTGCTAAAAGCGTTAGTAAAATCAACATAACATCATGTTTTTATTTATGTGGAATAGAATAGTTCCTTAAAATGCTTACGTATGTATAGCAAATGTATTACAATACATACCTTAAAAAAGATAGAGAAACTTTATTGTGCCTAAAACTGAATCAATTAATGTTTGTATTGCGCCCAAACTAAAAGCGCAAGTAGAGATTTTGTTAGAACAAATGGGTTTAACAAATTCTGAAATTATTACTTTGTTTTTTAAACAAGTTGCTCATAGGCGTGAAATATCTTTCCCAATTTTAGCATATGCGCCCAATGCTGAAACTATTGTGGCGATAGAAGAAGGTAATCAGCTTATTAAAAAAATGAATAAAGGTGATATAGCGGGTTTTGCGTCAGCGCAAGATATCTTCGATAGTATTGGAGTATAGTTAAATGTAAATGTATCAAGCAATTTATACAGGAGCGTTTAAGTCGGATAAGTCTGACATGAAACGCATTAAAAACGTAATTATGTTATCATTGCTAGCATCTATAATAGATAATCTTATTGAAGCTGTACCGCTAGACAAAAAAACAAAGACCATGTTTTAACAGGCAATTTTGCTGGAGTTCGTGATTGTCATATAGTACCCGATTGGCTGTTTTTATATAATAGGGAATAATAAACTTCATTCTCTAAAGGTACGTCTTGCGCTATGAGGTTAAGGATTATTCTTGTTATTTACCAATTTTTTTGCATGTGTCATTCATGTATAAAACCTTTATAGAGTCTTCAAGTGCAAAAATATAATCAGAAAGAAACATTTTTTGTAAAAGAAACCTAAATATTAACAATAAGACAATTTTAGTAAATTATAGTAAAAAACCCGCATAAAAATACGGGTTTTTTTGGGTGTTGTTTGGTGCCCGAGGCCGGACTCGAACCGGCACGGACTTTCGCCCCTGGGATTTTAAGTCCCATGCGTCTGCCATTCCGCCACTCGGGCATGATTCATTATTGTGCAGGGCGGAATATTTAAAGCACAATACGTGGATTTTTGTTGCTAAGTTTTGATGCAATGCAAACCAAATTCTTATACAACTAGGCTAGTTTAGCATATTATACTGCGTGCGTCAACAAAAAATACGCATATATGCACAAGAATTTATGGCATTTCTAAAACATTTTAAAAGCGTAATATTCACAACCCACGAATAATGTTTGACAAATTGCTTTACTATATGGTATAAATAGTAAGATATATGTGCCGTATCGGCAAATTGTATACATAAAATAATTTTTTGTCCCATTTAAAGGAGAATCCATTTATGATATTTTCACGCAACTCAGTGTTTAAAAAGATTTCATTAATCATTATATTTATCTTAGTTAGTGTGCTGTTTATGATGCCTCTGGTGGGATGTATAGATTTTATTATTCCTGATGATAGTAATGGTATTGAATCTGATGTAAATGGTGGCGATAGTGGCACTGACCATGGAAGCGGCAATGGTAACGGAAGCGGTGGTAATGATAATGGCGGTAATGGTAATGGTAATGGTAATGGTAATGGTAATGGTAATGGTAATGGTAATGGTAATGGTAATGGTAATGGTAATGGCGGCAACGGCGAAAACGGTAACGGAAATGGCAACGGTGGCAACGGTAACGGAAATGGCAATGGAAATGGCAACGGCAACGGTAACGGAAATGGCGGCAACGGAAATGAAAATGGTAACGGTGGCAACGGAAATGGCAATGGAAACGGAAATGGAAATGGTGGTGATGATATCAATGGCGATTATGATATTGATGACGACGATTACGATGACTACACACATTATTATGGAGAAGATTTATTCATTTATTTTATGGACGTAGGGCAGGGCGATGCGGTGTTTATTCGTTTTCCTAACGGTCAAACCATGCTTATTGATACGGGTAGACACCAAGGTTGGCCTCAACAAAATTTTAGACGTGATATTCGTAGCTTTTTTCCCGCAGGCGAGCGCATGCAGTTTGATTGGTTTATTACCACACATTCGCATGCTGACCATATTGGGAGTGCAGATTTTATAACACTCAACAGCAATATCCATAATATTGTACGCCCCATAACTTTTACAGCGGCGGAGAATTTTTATGGCGTATACCGTGAGTTTGGCATTCCTCAAGGCGAGGCTCGTGTACACACAACGGCTACATTCCAACGCTTTGTAGACGCAATGCAAACCGCAAGGTGGTATGATGGTAGCGATACCAATATTTTTATCCCCCGTGTAGGTAAATATTTTTACATTGGCGGCGGGCGTGTGACGTTTTATAGCCCCACAACGCATAGATACTCCACAGGTACTATTAATGTAAACCATTATAGCACCATATTTTGTTTGTATTTTAGAGGACGTCGTTTTGTATTTACGGGTGACGCTTACATTGTCAATGAGAATCGCGTGATGGCAAACGGCAATTTTCCTCGTGATATAGATGTGCTTGATGTAGGGCATCATGGCTCGAGCACCAGTTCGGGCGCTAGCTTTTTACAACACGTAAATCCTAGATATGCGGTGATTCAAGTTGGCCAAGCTGGACTTACTGGCAGTGGAAATACCTTTGGTCATCCCACTGCCGCTGTGCTTAACAGGTTTGCGCAAAACACCACGGCAACCGTTTTGCGTACCGATTTGCACGGCAGTATTCGTTTTCGTATTAGCGAATCGGGTACGTACAAGCAAATGCAATATGGTATAGTGCTTTCGCCATAAAATACCCAATTAAATTATTTCTCCTCACCCACACATACACCTATATTTTACATGACGGTGCTACGTTTTTATGCCAACTTATCACTACCCAAAACTTAAAAATCATCAAGAAAATTTAACCCTCCTCTCCTCTCGTCACACTTTTAATTCTCAAAAAAGGTAACACACATGAGCCGTCAAAAAAACATTCGTAATTTTTGTATCATTGCACATATAGACCACGGAAAATCTACACTTGCCGATAGACTGATTCAGTCTACAGGTACCGTTTCTAGTAGAGAAATGAGTGACCAACTTTTAGATAGCATGGATTTAGAGCGAGAACGTGGCATCACTATTAAACTAACGCCCGTTAGAATGTTTCATAAATCGGGCGAAGAAGAGTATACGTTTAACCTTATCGATACCCCAGGGCACGTAGATTTTACGTATGAGGTTTCTCGTAGCTTAGCCGCTTGCGAGGGTGCTCTTTTGGTGGTGGATGCGGCGCAAGGAATCGAGGCGCAAACGCTTGCCAATGTGTATTTGGCATTAGAAAACAACTTAGAAATTGTTCCTGTTATTAATAAGGTGGATTTGCCCAGCGCAAGGCCAGAAGAAATCAAAAAAGAAATAGAGGACATTATAGGTTTAGATTGCTCTAACGCTCCGCTTATCAGTGCCAAAGAAGGCTTGAATATAGAGCAGGTTTTAGAGGCGGCCATTAAAGAAATTCCTGCCCCAAAAGGTAACAAAGATGCACCGCTTAAAGCACTTATTTTTGATAGCTATTACGATAACTACAAAGGTGCAGTATGTTTGATTAGGGTAGTAGACGGACGTGTCAAAGCGGGCATGAAAATTAAAATGATGGCAAACGGCAAAACCTTTGAAGTATTTGACGTAGGCGTTTTTAATCCTAAGCCTGTGCAGGTGCATGCACTTGAAGCAGGCGATGTTGGTTTTTTAACGGCGGCTATTAAAAACGTGGCAGATACCGAGCCTGGTGATACCATCACCGAAGCCGCCAATCCCACGCAAAAGGCGCTTCCTGGTTATAAAAAAGTATTGCCCGTGGTATATTCAGGCATTTTCCCGATAGATGGTTCTCGGTATAATGACCTTAAAGACGCTTTAGAAAAACTAAAACTCAACGATGCATCTTTGTTTTTTGAGCCAGAATCCTCCAATGCACTAGGTTTTGGGTTTCGATGTGGTTTTTTAGGACTACTCCATTTAGAAATTATTCAAGAGCGTCTAGAACGAGAATTTAATCTAGACCTTATCACTACTGCGCCTAGCGTTACGTACCATGTATACAAAACCAACGGTGAAATGGAAGAAGTAACCAACCCCTCAAGCTTACCTAACCCCTCTACTATTGACCGTATCGAAGAACCCTTTGTGCGTGCGCTTGTATATACACCGCCCGAATACATTGGTGCTATCATGGATTTGTGCCAAGAAAAACGAGGTGTTTTTGAAAACATGGTGTACATGGATAAAAATCGTACACAGATTATCTATGCGCTACCGCTTAACGAAATAGTCTATAACTTTTTTGACCAATTAAAATCCCGCACCCGTGGCTATGCCAGTTTAGATTATGAAATCACAGGCTATACACCCAGCGACCTTGTTAAGTTAGACATTCTACTTAACGGCGATGTATGCGATGCTTTAAGTATTATTGCCCACCGTGAAAAATCGTACGCTAGGGGTCGCTCTATCGTAGAAAAATTGAAAGAAGTTATTCCTAGGCAAATGTTTGAAGTGCCTATCCAAGCCACCATTGGCAATAAAGTTATCGCCCGAGAAACCGTAAAAGCCATGCGTAAAGACGTTTTGGCAAAATGTTACGGTGGCGATATTTCACGTAAACGTAAACTTTTAGAAAAACAAAAAGAGGGTAAAAAACGTATGCGCCAAGTAGGTAGCGTAGAAGTCCCCTCTGAGGCGTTTATGTCTATACTTAAATTAGATTCGGATTAATTAAAAAATTATATTGAAACGGGCAGTGTGAAATAGGCAGTGTGGTCGTTACAGGGTTGTTGTAGTCAATCGCAATAGGTTTTTAACCCACGTGTGCGGGTCGCAGAGGGCTGCGACCCCTACATGTGAGTTAAAATTCTGTAGAAAACCTATTGAAAATTTACAATGATTTTTTTACCTACATGCTTTTTGAAAATTTACAATGATTTTTTTACCTACCTGTAGGGGTCGCAGTCCTCTGCGACCCGCACCAAACTATCATCGCTTGGATGTTCCTTAATATTATTTTGTAATTAAAAACAACAACACACAGTTTAAACAATGCTCGACCCCTACAGGGTTGTTGCAATCAATACAAAATTCACAACCCCAAAAAATTATGTCTGCTATTTATATTCATATCCCATATTGCAAATCAAAATGTGGGTACTGCTCTTTTTATTCGGTAACAGATACTTCCGCAATAGAACATTATTGTGCTAGTCTGCAAAAAGAAATTGTGCATAGGGCGCAGTTGAGGCATAAAAAAGATGCCCTAAGCGTAAAACCTATCGACACACTTTATATAGGCGGCGGTACACCCTCGCTTTTATCTGTTAAATTATTAACGCAACTTTTTAAAACTTTGCGCCAATCTTTTACCATATCTCCAAACGCCGAAATTACGATAGAAATTAATCCCGAAAGCTGTAATTCTACCTATATAAAAACTTGCGTGTCTTTAGGTGTCAACCGCATAAGTATGGGTTTGCAAACGCACGATGACCATCTATTAAAGGATATCGGACGGGCGCATACGCTGCAAGATTTTATCAACGCTATGCATGTATTAGAAAAAAATGGCATGCATAATGTTTCGGTAGACGCTATAGCAGGCTTGCCTAACCAATCTCAACAATCCCTTTTGGATACGCTAGAATGTATTACCGCCTATAAAAATGTAAAACATGTATCGATGTATGCGCTCACCGTGGATGAAAACACTCCTTTTGCACAACAAGCAATGGTTACAGACCAAGATACGCAAGCCGATATGTATGAGGCAGCGGTAGGTTTTTTGTCTAAGAAAGGTTTTTTACGTTACGAAACTTCTAATTTTGCTAAAGTAGGGTACGAGAGTAAACATAATCAAAAATACTGGACGGGCGAGGAGTATCTGGGTTTTGGTGCAGGGGCGCATTCTTTAGAGGGTGATTGTCGTATAGAAAATGTATCAGACATTACACAATACCTAAACGGTGCATACATTGCGGATAAACAACCGCTTAGTATAGCCGATAAAATACGAGAAACAATTATGCTTAGTCTGCGCAGAACTCAAGGTTTAAACTTAGCAGAGATGTTAAATGCAACAGGCTATAATCTGTTACAACAAAAAAAACTGGAAATTGACCAACTTGTTAAAGAAGGATTTTTACAACATTCGGGCGATTGTTTGTGTGTAGCACCCGACAAATTTTATGTACTAAATAGCATTATACTAAAATTAATCTAAAATATGCACGTATAACGTGTGTAATGTATGAACAAAGTGTAAAAATATTAAAAAATTGTTAAAAAATTTTTTAAAAAAAGGGTGAAAAAAGTTTGACACCCTTTTTTTAGTATGGTACTATAGTATTAGCAGTCAGGGGGGGTAGAGTGCTAGCACCTACAAAAACTGACATCTAAAATGCTAAGGAGGCGTATGCTTTGTGAAGCTGTCTAACAGAAAAGAAAAAATTATAGAAGCGGTAGTGGATAGTTATATTAAAGTGTGCGAACCTATTTCTTCTTCGGACATTCAAAAAACGTATTTGCCCGCCGTAAGTTCTGCAACCATTCGTAATGAGTTGTCGACACTAGAGGACATGGGGTATTTGGCGCAGCCGCATGCATCAAGCGGTAGAGTGCCCACGGCAGAAGCATACAGGTTGTATGTAGAAAAACTTATGCCACGCCGTAAGCTAACCCGCAGCGAGCTTAAAGTAGTTAAACGTTATTTTAACCGCAAAATAACCGAGTTAGACGATGTTTTAAAAAACACAGCTAAGGTTATCAGTGAAATTACCAACCTTACCAGTGTTACTTACACACAAAACCTAGAAAATGCAACCATAGAAAACATTAAAATTGTTAAGCTTACCGATACTACAGCACTCTTTATTATTGTTACCAATCATGGGGTAATCAAAGACGCCGTTGCCTCTGTAGCCTCTAGCATTACAGATGAATATTTTGCCAAAGCGGGTGAGTTTGTAACCGAAATCTTACGTGGTTATACCATATACGATGCCGCTAACGATAAAAACATCTTTAAAACCATTCGCAAAGAGTACGAGCAAACCTTTAAAGCTACGCTTAAAATTCTTAAAAATCACTCACACGAAGAAATCATCTCTGATATCGTTTTAGAAGGCAGTGCGAAAATCTTAGAGCAGCCCGAGTACGCCAATCTTCAAAAAGCAAAGGCGATGCTAGAACTATTAGATGCCAAGGAAGAGCTTATACCGGTTCTTCAAAACAGCGACGATATGTCACTGAATATTCTTATCTCTAAAGATGACGAAATTAAACAAGGTATGCCAGGTTGTGCCATTGTTACTGCTAACTATGCCATAAACGGCACTACTATTGGCAAAGCGGGTGTTATCGGCCCTATCCGCATGGATTACTCTAAAGTGGTTTCTGTGCTAGATTATATCAGTAAAACGCTTCATCTATTACCCGAACCTGTGCGTGAAACCGACGACACAGGCGAAGAAGAAGCCCTAGTGGCAGAACTTGTAGAAGAGTTAGACGACATGGCTGAAATTGAAAGTGACGCACTTTTAAAGCAACAAAATGTAAAGCTACTTAAATAAGTTGGTAATTTTAATTACATAAATACAAAAGTCGAACCTGAAGGAGGTCGAGGTTATACATGAACATGAGAACAGGCGAAATTAGGCCTACGGGAGAAATGCGTACGATAGAGCGTAAATCCATAGAACTTAATTCGGAAGAGTTTAAGGTAATTCAGGCACAAATTGCCAACCTTACTCAACAGCTTAGCTTAGCGCAAACGGTTTCTGTAAAAGAAAAAAACCGCTCAGACGAACTTGCTAATTTAGCGTCTAGGTTACAAGCTGATTTTGATAACCATCGTAAGCGTACTCAAGAAGCCGCTAAAAAAATGCGAGAGGACGGTCGTGTTGAGGTAGTAGAAAAAGTAATACCTATTGCGGATACGTTGCGTCAAGCGTCACTTATGGTTAAAGACGAAAAAGTGGCAGAGGGGCTTAAAATGGTTTTAAAGCAATTTATGTCTACTCTAGAAACCATGGGTGTAACCGAAATTCAATCTTTAGGACAACCCTTTGACCCCAATATCCACAATGCGATTATGGACGTAAAAGTAAAAGACCCTAAAGACGTTAACATTATCGTAGAAGTTTTAACAAAAGGCTACCGCATGGGCGATAAGGTAATTAGATATAGCGACGTAAAAGTCGGCAGATAATCTATATATACACAACTAACCAAGTTAACTAAAGGTAAAATACCTTTAACGTCTACCTATGGTAGGCATATAAATACATCAACAATTCTTAAAACATATACACATTTTTGGAGGAACAATAACAATGGGCAAAGTAATAGGTATCGACTTAGGAACAACTAACTCGTGCGTATCAGTGCTAGAGGGTGGCGAACCCACCATTATCCCTAATGCAGAAGGGGCGAGAACCACCCCCTCGGTAGTAGGTTTTGCAAAAGACGGTGAGCGTCTTGTAGGTCAAGTAGCAAAGCGTCAGGCGGTTGCTAACCCAGACCGTACCATCATTTCAATCAAAACATCGATGGGTACAGACAAAAAAGTAAACATCGATAAAAAAGCATATTCTCCTCAAGAGATTTCTGCGATGATTTTATCAAAATTAAAATCAGATGCAGAGGCTTATTTGGGCGAAAAAGTTTCGCAAGCGGTTATTACTGTTCCTGCGTACTTCTCAGATGCTCAACGTCAAGCAACCAAAGATGCAGGACGTATTGCAGGCTTAGAAGTTTTGCGTATCATCAACGAGCCTACCGCAGCAGCACTTGCGTACGGCTTAGACAAAAGCAAAGACAATAAAAACCACAAAATCTTTATTTACGATTTAGGTGGCGGTACATTTGATATCTCAATTTTAGAAATTGGTGATGGTGTATTTGAAGTTGTGGCTACAGCAGGCGATAACAAACTAGGTGGTGACGATTTTGACCAAAAAATTATCGATTATCTAGTACTTCAGTTTAAAAACGACAACAATATTGACCTTTCTAAAGATAAAATGGCGATGCAACGTCTTAAAGAAGCTGCAGAAAAAGCGAAAATTGAGCTTTCTACGCTACAAAAAACTTCTATCAGCTTACCGTTTATCACAAGCGGTGCAGCAGGCCCTTTGCATATGGATTACGAGCTTACCAAAGCTAAATTTGATTCTTTAACCGCACCGTTGGTAGAAAAAAGTATCAAATTAACGCAACAAGCGATGAAAGACGCTGGTTTCTCTAATGCAGATATCGATAAAGTAATTTTAGTGGGTGGTTCTACACGTATTCCTGCGGTAGTAGAAGCTATCAAAAAATTAACAGGAAAAGACCCCTTTAAAGGCATCAATCCTGACGAATGCGTATCTTTGGGTGCGGCTATCCAAGGCGGTGTACTGGCTGGTGAAGTAAAAGACGTTCTTTTACTAGACGTTACGCCTCTATCTTTAGGTATCGAAACCGTGGGCGGCGTATTTACTAAACTTATTGCACGTAACACAACGATTCCTACTAAAAAAAGCCAAGTTTTCTCTACTGCGGCAGACGGTCAACCGTCGGTTGATATCCACGTATTGCAAGGCGAGCGTGAGATTGCAGCACACAATAAAACATTAGCTAGATTTGAGCTTTCTGGTATTGCCCCCGCACCTCGTGGTGTGCCCCAAATCGAAGTTACTTTCGACATCGACGCCAACGGTATCGTACACGTTTCAGCACGTGATAAAGGTACGGGCAAAGAGCAAAAAGTTACCATTACGGCATCTACTAACCTTACCGAAGACCAAATTCAAAAAGCAATCAAAAATGCAGAAGAGTTTGCAGACGAAGATGCGCAACGTAAAGACCTTATCGAAACCAAAAATAAAGCAGATATGCTAATTTTCTCTATCGAAAAATTCTTAACGGAAAGTGGCGAATTGGTAGCCGCTGAAGACAAAGAAGAACTAGAACGTGAAATGAAAAATCTAAAAGCGGTACTGTCTACAGACGAAATGGAAACGATTCGTGACGCTATGGACGAATTGCAAAAAGTTTCTAACCGTGTATTTAGTAAACTGTACGAAAGTTCTGGTACAACTCCTCCCGACGACGTGGTGGTGGAAGACCCTGAAATCGTAGATTAATTAAGGTTTAATTGAGTTCGAAGGTTATTAGCGTTTATGGTTATAACCCTAGGGGTTGTAGCCATAACGTTGTTATGCCCAAACGGACGTTAAGCTTTAAGATGTTCGTATAATTCACCGAAATAATGGGGCGGCCTTTGGTCGCCTACGTTATTTTTATTTATTTTTGTTTACAGGAAATATGTATTCTCATGGCAAAAACTCTTTATGAAACGCTAGGTGTTTCTAAAACAGCTACCGAGGACGAAATTAAAACGGCGTATAGGTCGCTGGCAAAAAAATATCATCCAGATTTAAATCCTGATGACGAGAAAGCCGCAAAAATGTTTAAGGATGCAACCGAGGCGTACGAAGTACTAAGCGATGCTAGCCAAAGAGCCTCCTATGACAGAGGCAATGCAAATCCTTTTTCTGGTTTTGGCGGCGGCTCAGGCGGTGGACCCAGAGGTGGCGGTGCAGGGGGTGCAGGCGCAGGCTCATTTTTTGATGATTTTGTTAACATGTTTAACAATGACCCTCGAGAAACAGCTCCGCAATCGGGCGGCGATATCTCTCTTAATGTAACTTTAACTTTTGAAGAAGCCGCCTATGGCACACAGAAAGAAGTTGCGGCAAATCGCTTAGAATCTTGTGCGCCTTGTAATGGCACAGGTGCTAAATCGGGTACGCAATATACCAAGTGTAATGCATGTGGTGGTACGGGCAAAGTGCGCTTTGCGCAAGAAACACCGTTTGGCAGGGTAGTAAGCATGCGGGCATGTTCTAACTGTAACGGCAGTGGTAAATTTATCAAAGAACCTTGTACCGCTTGTAATGCAAGAGGTGTGGTGCGTAAAAATACCAAACTGCGTATATCGTTTCCTGCTGCAATCGAACATGGGCAAATTATGACGATTCCAGGTGAGGGAGAGCGTAGCAAAAACGGCTTACAAGCAGGTAATTTGGTATTGGTTATCAACGTAATGCCTCATAAGCGGTTTAAACGTAAAGGTCTAGACCTTCTAACAGAAGTTCCTATCACGTTTACGCAAGCACTTTTAGGCGATAAAATTTTGGTGCCTATGCTAAAAGGTAATAAGGTTGCGTTTCCGTTACCAGAAAATACCCAATCGGGTACGATTTTTAAATTGAAAGGGCAAGGCGTAGAAAACGCCAAAAAAGGCATCATGGGTGACCTTTTAATCACAGTAGATGTAGAAATGCCTAAGACACTTACCAAAGAGCAAAAAACAAAAATTATGGACCTTCAAAAGTCTATTAAACCCGAACAATACGCAAAAGCGGGCGAATTTTTAAAAAATAAGTAAAATACTTAGCAGTTAATTTTATTTTATAAATTGACTGCTATTGTAAAAGTGGGTGCTATTTTTTAGCCTACCGCTTTTTGTTTGCACAATACAACTATATTTAACGGTGCTATATTTTCGTGCTGAATAACCGCATTTGTGATTAAAAACCACCATGAAAATGTAGTTTCCCCCTATAAATTTAACCTATATTCGAAGGCAGGTATATTTTGGATAATCAACAAAAAATATTACAAGAAATTAGACCATTTTTTACAAACGCAGCAAATGAACCTTTTAATTACGAGCGTTTTTTATGTGTAGATAAAGCACCTTATTTAGATGCTTTTGTAAAAGAAGTTCCTTTTTCGCCGTTCGAATTAGAAATTCAAACAAGTAGCGCATGCAATTTATCGTGCCGTTGGTGTATCGGTAGCCAAATTCAATCCGAAAAACGTGTGCAAAGTTTGGCAAACGTTTTAAATAAAACCAATATTCACCAAGTGGTAGACGGTGTTTTGTCGCTTAAAGAGGGCGGTTTATTTATTGACACCGTTAAATTTTCGGGTTTTATCGGTGACCCATTGGTGAAAAAAGAAACAACTTTGGCAGCTATGCGCCGTCTAAAAGAGGCAGGCATAAGGGTTGGTTTATTTACCAACGGTGTGTTTTTGGATGAAGATACCTATGATATTATCTCTGGCATTGATTATGTGCATGTCAGCCTAGATGCTGGCCCTGATTCGTTTTATCATGTAAAAGAACATAATTCTAGAGTTCCGTATTCGCAAGATACTTTTAATCGCATTATTAAAAATATTAAGGGGTTGGATGAATACCGCAAAAAACATAACCGAAGAGTAAAAATTAATATCGGCTATGTTGTAATTTTTGGCAATCATGAAGAAGTCTACAAAACAGCTAACATTGTTAAAGAAGCAGGCGCAGATATGATTCGATACAAATGCGACATTGCCAATCAATACACTCAAGATACATCTTGGTTAGAGTCTGTCTTTACACAAATCGAGCAAACGCAAAAAGAATTACACAACCCCGATACATTCTCAGTACTTTCTATTCACTCGCAAAATGAGGTTAAATCAAACGCACATAAAAATTGGACGTGTAAAAAAGGTTGCTGGTACCAGTATTTTGTGGCAACGATAGGCTCTGACGGCAATATGTACCTATGTGACCATAATACCATGCCAGGTGCTATTCCATTTGGCAACGCTATTAATGAGTCTTTTAAAGATATTTGGCTTAGTGCTCGCCATAAATATTTGGCAGACGGAGTTGAGTACATATGCCAAAGTAATGTTTGCCCGCCGTTTGCCAATAGGGTAAATGTATTTTTACAAAAACTTGTAGATTTACGCAAAGAATACGGCGCAAAGACCGTACTAGATGCGCTTGACGTACTACGCAAAGAAATATAATCAGATTAAGTTACGTGCGGACGCAAACAAGCTGTCCGCATTTTAATCACTGTGGGCTATAAATGTTAATGATGATTTTTAGGTATAGGTGCGGTGAGTTATTATCAAAATAGAGTGCCACCTAATCATTATTCATTTTTTAGCAGGCGATTCTACACACAATTAAAATGATAGAGAGGTGAGGCAACCTCATGCTAACTACAAATACACACAATCAAACGCTGTTTATCACAGGCGCAAGTGGTTTTATTGGTGGACATTTAATGCAAAAGGCAGCTACTCTTTTTAAAAAAGTAGTAGGCACATGCAATACAAATCACACGCATAAATCAAGCTTGGGCAATTATATTGTGTTAAATATAACCGATAAAAAAGAAGTAGAATCTGCGATACAATTGGTTAAACCCGACATAATTTTACATTGTGCGGCAATTTCTAATGCAGAATTTTGTGCAAAAAATAAAAACATTGCCCAAAATATCAATGTAGAAGGTACACGTTATGTTGCCGAGTCTGCCAAAAAATGCGGCGCACATATGATATATGTATCTACCGACATGGTTTTTGATGGACAAGTAGGGGGTTACACAGCGCAAGATATTCCTAACCCCGTATCCGTTTATGGCAAAACTAAATATGACGCTGAGTTGGCTGTGCAAGCCATAAGCGATACTTTTTCTGTTGCCCGCATAGCATGGGTGTACGGCAAAAGCATCAATAGCGCAAAAAACTATTTAGATTATTTGATAGAAAATCTGCAACAAAACAAACCCCAGAATCTATTTTTTAACGAATTTCGTTCGCCTATCTATGTAGAAGACGTGTGTGATGGGCTTTTATATTTGGCACAAAATAGGCAAGCAGGCATACATCATTTGGCAGGACCCGAAAAACTCAGTCGCTTAGATTTTGCGTTGATTATGGCTAAAAATCTAGGTTTTGATAAAAACCTTATTCAATCGGTATCGTCCGATTCTATACCGTTTACAGACGCACGCCCCAAAGATTGCTCTATGCAAGCAAGCGATGTTTTTAAAAAACTCAATTTTCACACTACAGATAACGTGCTATCTAAACTATACCACGCACAGCAGAAAGATTTTCATCTAAGGTAAATAGCATAGAGTTTAAAGACATCTATATTTTATGAAAAGAGTGTGAAAAAGTGTTGCCTTTGCTTCTTTGATATGTTAATATTGTATGAACAAAGAATTATTTTTGTATTTAATCTATTTATATATAAGTAAAGAACTATTTTGGAGGTATTTGACCTATGGTAAAACACACGTGTTATGATTTATCAAAATTAAATGGCGGTGAAGTTGCTGAAGTTACACTTGTAGGCAATGCTGCAAATGTACGTGCAATGACACGAAAAGATTATCAGCTGTATCTAGCAGGTAAGCCTTTTAAATTTTTTGGTGGCTTGGCTATGCAGAGCCCGTATTGTATAACCATTCCGTCTAAAGCGCATTGGTTTTTAACGGTAGATATGCAAGGCTTAAGCGGTACAGTGATTTCTACCGTGCAAGTGATTAATCCTAAAAATGGTAATGTTGTAATTCCTGCCAATGTGGTAGTACAGTAAACTTTCGCTTATTTAAAAATAATCTATCACCTCCGTAGTAATTACGGGGGTGATTTTACATATTAATGGTTATTTCTAGTTACTAGTTACAAGAGAGCACTTATCCTCATAAAAATTTAACACTGTTGTATTTAGTGTACAGTTTTTATCCGTACAAACTAAACGTACATCAGCTTTTGTACATGCAAAAACTTCTGTGTCAAGCGGTTTGTTTAATAGACAAGTTAAGGTTAAACGGCAAATTAGATAACAAATAGCTTTAACCTTACGCTTACTGGTGTATAAAATCTACTTATTTACATATTCTACCTAGTATGAATGCAGTAATTTTAGCAGGCGGATTGGGTGCAAGGCTTAATCCGCTTACAGACCTTTTGCCTAAACCTATGCTTAGTGTGGCAAACATGCCCATGATAGATTACACGATATCACATCTTTGGGATATAGGCGTTAAGGATTTTGTTTTTACCCTTAATTATCGCCCAGAACATATTATAGATTGGGCGATAGGTTACCACGGTGCTGTATGTAGATTTTCGCTTGAACATATTCCGCTAGGTACTGCAGGCGGCGTTAAGGCAGTAGAACCGCTTTTAAACGACGTATTTTTTGTATTAAGCGGCGATATTATCCAAAANATTAATCTTAATGCCATGCTGCATAANCATCTTAATAGTAAGGCAGAGATAACGATGGCAGTGGTAGAAAGCGCACATGCGCAACATTTTGGCGTGTGTCAGATAGATGGTTGGGGCAGTGTTACTGGCTTTAAAGAAAAACCTATGGGTATCTCACACGGTTTAGTAAATACAGGCGTGTATATCATAAATAAAAGCGTGATAGCCAGCCTTCCACCAAATACCAAACTGGATTTTGCCAAAGATGTCTTGCCTGCGTTGGTGCAAAAGCAAACCCTATCGGCATTTATTCACGAAGGATATTGGCGAGATGTGGGTACACTACAAAGTTATTACCATACCAATTTTGAGCTGCAAGGCAATGGGTTTTTTCCTCCTGCACCTAACCGCAACCGAAGTAGACGTTTATCGCACCAAACTACACAACCTTACAACAGCCTTATTGCCAGTACCGCCACGGTAGAGGGTTTGGCAATGCACTCTATTGTAGGCGCAAACGCACGGGTGCATAAAGGTGCAGAAATAGAAAACTGTATCGTGCTAGAGGGCGCACATGTATTAGGCAGACACACCCATAGCATTATAGGGGCAAACTTTGTACAAAAAATAGAACAGCCGTTTATTCAACATACGCATTCATATGGGCAGTTTATGTTTTAAAGCCACAATGCTAACAAACAGTTCTAAAAAAAATATTAAAAAAGCACGCTGTTTTGGTTGTGCTTTTTTTTCATCTTTGATATACTAATTAAGACTTGCGTAAGCTCCGATTAAATCCTGTTCAAGATTTTATCCAATAAAATTTTCACTTTAAATTTTCTCGCAAGATTTAATCGCCGTTTACCTATATTTAAATCTACTACTGTTTCTATTCTTCTGCGAAGCCCTTACACGGTTTTGTGAATTTTTGTTGTTAATCTTTATATAACATTATGCACTTTGCAGAAAGCATTAGTAAAAAATATTAAAAACTATATTATATAGTTAAGCTTATCTAGGAGGAATTTCTTTTGCATAATAAAAGAAAAAATCATCAAACAAACATCAGTGGCGAGCCTGCACTTAAAGTTGTCTTTTTAGGCGGTGTGGGTGAAATAGGCAAAAATATGACTGCGCTAGAATACGGCAATGATATCATTGTAGTAGACTGCGGTGTAGCATTTCCCACCAACGACATGCCAGGGGTAGACCTTGTTATTCCTGATGTTACGTACTTAGCGGCCAACAGAGAGCGTGTGCGTGGTATCGTTTTAACGCACGGCCACGAAGACCACATCGGCGCATTGCCTTACATTCTAAAAGAAGTTAACGTACCTGTATATGGTACACGTCTTACACTAGCACTGCTAGAACCCAAATTTAGAGAGCACAAAATGATAGACAGTGTGCGCTTAAATTCGGTTAAACCCTCTACCGTTATTAGTTTAGGCAGCCACTTTAAAGTGGAATTTGTTAACGTAAGCCACTCGGTTGCAGGTAGCTGCGCATTATCGATTAGTACACCTATGGGCGTAGTGTTTCATACGGGCGATTTTAAAGTAGATTACACACCTATTGCAGGCAATGTAATGGACCTTCCTCGTATCGCCGAAATCGGGCAAGAAGGCGTACTCTTGTTACTAAGCGAAAGTACCAATGTAGAACGTAGCGGTTCTAGTATGAGTGAGGCTACCGTAGGTGCAGCACTCAACGGTATTTTTGCCGACAATGTAGACCGCCGAATTTTAATTGCAACGTTTGCGTCTAACGTACATCGCCTGCAACAGATTATAGATTTAGCGGCTAAATATAAACGCAAAGTGGCATTTTCTGGACGCAGTATGATAAACGTGTCAGACGTTGCACACAAAATAGGGGAACTTAAATATCCCCCTGATGTTGTAGTAGAGTTGGATAAAATCAAAAACATCGAAGATAAAAATTTGGTTATTATCTCTACAGGTTCTCAAGGTGAACCGACCAGTGCGTTAACCCGTATGGCAAACGACGAATTTCAACACATTCACCTAGGTTTTAACGATACTGTAGTGCTATCCGCCTCGCCGATTCCGGGCAACGAGCGTCATGTGTACAACGTAATCAACAGTCTATACCGCCGTGGTGTCCGTGTTATTTATGAAAAATTGGCAGAGGTTCACGTTTCGGGACANGCNTGTCAGGAAGAATTAAAACTGATTCANTCATTGCTTAATCCTAAGTATTTTATCCCTGTACATGGCGAATANCGTCACCTTAAAAAGCATGCCGAATTGGCAATGAAAATGGGTACGTCCTCTCAAAATATTATTTTGTGCGACATTGGTAATTGNGTAGAAATTACCAAAAAGGGCATGAAGCTAGTAGAAAATGTTACGGCTGGCAANGTGCTTGTAGACGGNTTAGGCGTAGGCGATGTAGGTACAACCGTATTGCGTGACCGTAAGCACTTATCCGAAGACGGCATATTTTTGGTAGTAGTGGGCATTAATTCTGTTAGTGGCGAGGTTACAGCACTAGAAATTACTTCTCGTGGTTTTGTGTACATGCGAGAATCTGATGGTACGATAGAGGCTGCACAGGCCGAGGTGCATAAAGTACTTGCTAACTATGACATCAAAGGCGACATGGGCGATTGGAACCCTTTAAAAAATGCGATTAGAAAAGAACTTAAAAATTTCTTATTTAAACGCACTCGCCGTAACCCTATGATATTAACCGTAGTAGTAGAAAACTAATGTTTAGAGTTTATAAATTTTTGTGGTAAAGGGTTGCACTTTTAAGTAAAAATTATACTTTCGGTGTGTTTCGCAACACGAAAATTTAGAATATCTCTATATTTTAATTGTTAAAATTATAAGTGAGTTGTGCAAAAATAGATATTAGTGGCTTATGGTAAATGGTAGATTTTTCAATTGTGTCACAAAATATTTTTTTTGCACCACTAACTTGCAATGTATACAGTTTAAAAACCGCCTCACTAAAAAGGCAAGCGTAGTTTGAGTCAATCTAATTTTTACGTTTTTAACTTGCATGCTTAAAAGTTCTGGCTTTTCATGCACGGTAGATTTTTTAAATGCGCTACAACGATTCCTTACATACATGATAAAACTGCCAGAACTTCTAGCACCTGCGGGCGATTTAGAATCGCTACAAGCCGCTTTATATTACGGCGCAGACGCCATATATTTTGCATCTAAACAATTCTCCTTGCGTGCCGGGGCGGATAATTTTGACGAGCCTACGCTACTTGACGCTATTGCCTTGTGCAGTAAGCAAGGCAAAAAATCGTACATTACATGCAACATCTTTGGACGCAATAGTGATTTTGCCCAACTAAAAGACTACCTACAATTTTTAAATGTGGCTAAACCCAATGCCCTTATTGCATCAGACCCAGGCGTCATCGAGTATGCAAAACTCTACGCCCCTGATATAGATATTCATTTATCCACCCAAGCCAACACGTCCAATGCCCAATCTGCTCTTTTTTGGGCAAGGCAAGGCATAAAACGTTTGGTATTAAGCCGAGAATTATCTTTAGAAGAAATCTGTGAAATTCGTGCGGCATTGCCTACGGAGGTAGAATTAGAAACCTTTGTACATGGTGCAATGTGTGTGGCGTACTCTGGACGTTGCTTGCTATCAAGTTTTGTTTCTAACCGCAGTGCCAACCGTGGCGCATGCGCACAACATTGCCGATTCGAGTACGCAATAAGTGAAAAGGGAAGAGAAAACGCCCAAACTCTAACCATGGGTGAGGACGAACGTGGTACCTATATTTTAAACTCTAAAGACCTTAACCTTTTAATGCATTTAGATAAGCTGACAGAGGCAGGCATCGCAAGTTTTAAGATAGAAGGTAGGGCAAAAACTGCCTATTATGTTGCCAACGTGGTAAACGCTTACCGCCGTGCGCTAGCCGTGTATGCGTCTAAAAAAACAAACACAAAAAAAGAAGAACTTTTAAAACCGCTTTACGGAGAATTATACAAAGCGTCGCACCGAGAATTTTTTACAGGTTTTTATTTTGATGAGGGCGCAAACGGACAATGTTATCCGTTTTCTCGTCCTCAAGCAAACTATCAATTTATAGCTGTTGTGCAGGGCGATAAAGAGGGCTGGGTACAAGTTCAGCAACGTAACAAGTTTGAAGTAGGCGACACGTTAGAGGTATTAAGTCCTTCAACAAAATTCAACCAAACCTTTACAGTAACCCAGATAGTAGACGAATGGGGCAAAGAGGTGCAAGTTGCCAACAAAGTAAAACAAAAATTGTTTTTAAAAATACCATTCATTCTTAAAAAGGGCGACATTTTGCGCAAAGATTTAACCGAAGCAGTAAAATTAGGTAAAGTCTTTTAGGGCATTGTTTTAGACCTAATAGGGTATAGTAATCATGCTGTTTTGTCACCATAAATAATTCCATGCAAATTAAACAATGCCAATATTGTGCGGGTTGCAAGGGATTTAGGCCTCTACAAAATTGGGTGTTTCTAAATATCTGAGTGGTTTTAAATATCAATGATAATTTTTAGTCGTAGATGCCGCTTATCGTTATGATGCTAGAGGATTTATTGTCAATCTTTTTTTTGGATTGATTCAGCAAAAAAACAGTTACTAGCAGAGTGAAGAATTTGTTACAGGGTGCTTTTTACAGTTAACCCTAAAGATATCATAACCGCACGTTACACTTCTAACAATCTATCCTCTAGATAAGGGTTTCCGTTTTGATTGTGTATAAGATAATACAAGCTTTGGGCGGTGTTTGAAATGTGCGCAATGTATTGCGCTACCTCTTTTGACCCATCAGATAAGCTATCTAAGTAAGCGGTTAAGTCGTTGTTTCGTACCCAAATATGTTTAGGAAGCCTAGGCAGAATGTGCGATTTTAAAGCCTTACTTACACCGATAAGTTTGGTAGGCACAATCAGGTTTTCTAATGAAGGATAGTGGGTGATATTTAGTAGAGTTTGCAAACAAACCCGCCTAATTCTAGAGAGTGTATAACACTTAGATTTTACTTGGCTTAAAATATCCGTCATGCTACAAAAACGCATGGCGGCTTTTTTTATACTTGCAGACAACTCGCTTGTAGCATCTGCATATTGTAAAATATCCTTTTGCCGCAGAGCAGTTATTGTTAGCAAATCAAACGCTTGTTGTGCAGTGTGTAACTTGGCTTTTGCTTGCGTTTTGTTGCCTAACGCCGCATTAAGGGCGTTGTAAGCACCCTGTGGCATCGCTTGTTTAACGCTAGACCTATTACCCTCTGACAATAACGCACGAATAGCGCTTGCACTGCTTGCGCTTCCGTGGTCGCTATCGTCATGATAAGCTGCCCCAATTCGCTTGATGGTAAGGGGCTGTATAGGGCTATTACTTTTGATTAATTGCTTAATATATTCAATGCCTAATAGGTCGTTAGGCAAGTGGGGAGCTTCTAGATTTAAAGTAGCTTGTGTGGCTTTGGCATAGGCAGTTGCATACGATACGCCTTCTGCCAAAAATGCTTTTAGTAACGTTTTAAACTCTTGTGACTCATTCGCTTGCACGCTAGCTATCGCTTTAAGATAGGTTAAATCTCCACACTCCGAGCCAAAAACCAAATGGGTAACGCTAGGAATAGCATTTAAAATATTAAGTGCGCCCTGTGCAAAATGTTCGCCACAACCTGTAGCAAAAACGGCAGGCAATTCGATTACTGCATCGGCACCCGATACCAATGCCATGTGCGCTCTGGTACGCATATCTACCACGGCCATGGCACTACGCTGTACAAAATTTCCACTCATGATGCAAAGCACAGCGTCTGCACCACTTAGTACTTTTGCTTGTTTAAGTAGATGCGCATGCCCTTTATGCAAGGGGTTAAATTCAGATATTACGGCTACAAATTTCATGGAATATCCTCATGTGAATGGCGGTAATTTCCTTTACATTCGCCAACCGATATAGTATACTCTATTATGTAACGATTGGCAATGATTTTGGCAAGAGGGCGGAAATCAATTGCTGTACACAAAAGTGAGGTATAGTAGGACATATGAGTAACATTTTAGATAAAATTCAAGCACGTGCTAAAAAAGTTAATAAGTGCATTGTATTGCCCGAAGGCAGCGACAGCCGAGTGGTACGTGCCGCAAGCATGATTGCAAAAGAGAAAATTGCACGGGTAATCTTGATTGGTGACCCCACGGATATTGCCGAAAAAAATAAGGAGGTTGATTTAACGGCCGTAACGGTTGTAAACCATAAAACCATAGATATCACGCCTTATGCACAAACGTTGTACGATTTACGTAAACACAAGGGCGTTACCTTTGAGGAAGCTATGGCACTTGCACGTAAACCCATTACCCTAGGCGTTTTAATGGTGCAAATGGGAGAGGCAGACGGCATCGTAGGCGGTGCGTGCCATTCTACAGGCGACATGCTGCGCCCTGGGTTTCAGATTATTAAAACAGCTCCTGGAATCAGTATCGTATCAAGTTGCTTTATTATGTTATTGCCAGACCATGCCAAAGCGTACGGCTCTGATGGCGTATTAGTATTTGGTGATTGTGCCGTTAATGTAGAGCCTGATTCTGACCAATTGGCGGATATTGCTATTGCCAGTGCGCAAACTGCGGTTTCTATTGGCGGAATTAAAGAGCCTCGTGTAGCAATGCTTAGCTTTTCTACCAAATGTTCGGCACGTCATCCCAATGTAGATAAAGTAAACAACGCTTGCCAAAAAGTACAAGACCGTGCGCCTGGGCTTTTAGTAGATGGTGACCTACAATTAGACGCAGCGATAGAGCCTATCGTGGCAACGCTTAAAGCACCTAAGAGTGACGTTGCAGGTAAGGCAAATGTACTTATCTTCCCAGACTTACAATCAGGCAATATCGGTTACAAATTGGTAGAGCGTCTTGCGGGCGCAAAAGCGATTGGGCCTATTTGCCAAGGTTTCGCTAAACCTCTTAACGATTTATCTCGTGGTTGCAGCAGCGAAGATATCGTAAATGTAGTTGCTATAACAGCCCTACAAGCGGCTCAATAAAAAGCACTTCTCTATTTAAGTAACATTATCTAAACAGTGCTTGCCGTTTTGTTTAGCACAGTTATCTAAAAAAGCGATATTGCAATTTTATCATTATCATTTCTATCGGGTGGATAATGGTAAAGTGTTAAGTTTTTTAAAATCATCTCATCTCATAAAAGGAATTATATAAACATGAAAGTTTTAGTTATCAATGCAGGCAGTTCGTCTATGAAATACCAGCTTATCGAAACCACTACCGAGTGTGCTATTGCCAAAGGCGTAGTAGACAGGGTAGGGCAAAAAATTTCTAGCATTGTACATAAAGGAAACGGTAAAGAGTATCGCCGTGACGATTTAAAAATCCCTACACATACCGAGGCAGTAAAAACCGTTTTAGATGCATTGGTAAACGATGAGTATGGTGTAATTAAGTCGATTGACGAAATTGAGGCTGTAGGCCATAGGGTGGTGCATGGTGCAGAAGATTTTACAGAGTCGGCACTGATTACATCCGACACCATGGAGAAAATTAAAAACAACATAGACCTTGCCCCCATTCATCAACCTTCCAATATTATTGGTATAGAAGCATGCCAAAAGGTTTTACCTAAAGCACCTGCAGTTGCCGTTTTTGATACTACTTTCCACTCAACCATTCCGAACTATGCGTATATGTACGCTATTAAGTATGAGGATTACAAAAATATTCGTCTTCGCAGATATGGTTTTCATGGCACTAGCCACATGTTTATTACAGGCGAACTTAAAAAACTCTATGGCAAAGACGTTAAAGCCATCATTTGCCACCTAGGCAACGGTGCAAGCGTTTCTGCGGTTAAAGACGGAAAATGTATCGATACCTCTATGGGTTTAACTCCACTAGAAGGGCTTGTTATGGGTACCCGTTGCGGCGATATAGACCCTGGTGCTATCGAATACATTGCTGAAAAAACAGGTAAAACCGCAAAAGAGGTAACCAACTATCTTAATAAAGAGTGTGGCGTTATGGGCATCAGCGGCGTTTCTAGTGATTTTAGAGATATAGATAAAGCTGTGGCAGAAGGTAACCAACGTGCTCAGCTTGCTATTTCTATGGCTGCCTACCGTGTTAAAAAATACATAGGCGCATACGCTGCGGCTTTGGGCGGTTTAGACTGTCTTGTATTTACAGGCGGCGTAGGCGAACATAACCCCATAGTGCGTGGTTCTTCTATAGAAGGGTTAGAGTTTTTAGGAATCGAAGTTAAAAAAGAACTTAATCATGCTGTAATAGGCTGTGATGCACCTACCAAAATCTCTCATGGCAAAACAGACGTTTACGTTATCCCCACCAACGAAGAATTGGTTATCGCAAGAGAAACTTTTAGGTTGGCTAAAAACAGTTAAAAAAAGATGGAACAAAACACAGAATATATTGTGTTAAACCGCTATACATTGTGGGTGGCAATAGGTTACCCACAATAACGGTTACATTAGGTACGCTTATGGGTTTTAAAAGCTTTATAAAAAAGACGGTGCGGTCGGCAACCCATACACTGTCGAGTATGGTGTATTATACGGATATTACCTGTCTTGCATGTGGTGCCGAGCTAGATACCCAAAATTCTAGTGGCTTGTGTGACGATTGCCCTGTCTGTTACAATAAAAAGTTTTGTGAGCGTTGCGGAGTACCTATG
>JGI990J12352_1000044_pt1 | contig 25051 bp, 19 predicted proteins | sample Intmic4MA4BA4MSA_FD_12352 | JGI IMG/M metagenome (IMG submission 12352) | reverse complement strand
CTCTAACAAAAAATCTGGCACTTCCACTCTCGTACACTGTTTGATTTCCTAACAAGAAAACGGTTTCTTCTTTTCTTCTCCCTATTTACTTGACACTAACACCAGAATTTTATAGTTTTTCTATTGCTTGTAACTTCAGCATCAACGTTTGCACCACTATTCCCCTCAAAACCATTGTAAAATCACCTAAAATCGGATATAATAAAATCAAGAAAACATTGCGTTGGAGGGCTTAACATGACACTAGCAGTTAACCAAGAAAACATGACTATACTAGGCATTCCTTTTCAAAACAAACGAATTTTTGATGCGGTCTGGTATGCCATCGGTTCATCTATGATTGAAAATTACACTCCAACAATAGAAGACGTTGAACGTATGAAAGCTTATGCTGAAACTAAAATGGGGCGTAGCAGGTGACGAGAAAAAACAACGACGAATATGAATATCTAGATACTGACCTCATTTATATTTATCCTGATGGACAATACTCATTAGTTGAAATAGGTGAATAAAAATGGTTGAAAAAAACGAGTTACAAATACCCAATCGAGATGTGCAATACATCAATTTAATAGATAAAATTTCCGAAGTCACTGCTAATGCCCGTGGACAAATTGCTAAATCAATTAATACAGAGCTTATTCAAACATATTGGCTTATTGGTCAGTACATTGTTGAATTTGAACAAGATGGACGAGCAAGTGCTACTTATGGTTCGAAGCTTTTAAACTATCTTCAAAAAGATTTAACGCATCTACTAGGAAAAGGTTTTTCACGTTCTAATTTACAATATATGCGCTTGTTATATTTGCGATTTCAAAATTGCCAGACACTGTCTGGCGAATTAAGTTGGTCACATTATTTAGAAGTTTTAGGCATAGATGATGAGTTAGAAAGAAATTTTTATATCAAAGAAGTTGAAAATAATCGTTGGAGTGTTCGAGAGTTACGACGACAAAAAAATTCTGGGCTTTTCTACCGGCTTGCACTTTCAAAAAATAAAGATGAATTATTAGCCTTAGCAAAAGTTGGTAATGATATTCAAAAACCCAATGATATTATCAAAAGTTCCTATGTTCTTGAATTTCTAAACCTTCCAGAACAAAGCTACTCAGAAAGTCAACTGGAAAACGAACTGGTCAAGCATTTAGAAGAATTTTTACTTGAACTGGGAAGAGGATTTGCTTTTATTGGTCGCCAGTATCGTATGACCATAGATAATGATGATCATTTCGCAGACTTGGTCTTTTATCATGTTATACTAAAATGCTATGTTGTGATTGACTTGAAGCTTGGAAAAGTTAAGCACCAAGATATTGGACAAATGAATATGTATCTCGGTTATTTTGCATTGGATAAAAACAACGAAGATGATAACCCACCAATCGGTATTGTACTCGGGGCTGACAAAAACGATACTGCAATCGAATATGCAACTTATGGCATGGATTCTAATTTGTTTGTTTCAAAATATCAACTTTATTTGCCCGATATAAAAGAACTAAAGCGAACACTTGAGGATCAGCTAGAAAAAAGCCAAGCTAAAATTGAAACTACAAATAAAATGATATGAACGAAAGTCGATGCAAACTTTGGTCGGCTTTTTCATTTACATAAGAAAAAAGACTGCTCGTGATTTAGCAGTCTTCAACGTCACTCTTACGGTTCGGCTAGCATCAATAATCACAAATACATTTTTACTACAAGATCGGAACACAGAATTCACATATGCCATTTTCAACTAGCCAATACCTGTAGCGCTCTAAAATAGGTTGTGCTATCCCATTGCAATTTTTCGCTCTGTAACGTGGAAATAATCGAATCCCAGAAGTTTTGCACTGCTTCCGCTGTGTGATCAATCATAAAAACAGCATACTTGCCAGCAGGTATTTCCCCTCGTTTTACGCTTGTATCCGCTAAGTCGTTTGAATTAGTGACCAAACAGACATCATAACGACAGTTCTCTGGTGGCGTGTGTTCATCATCGTGTGCAATTCCATAAATGATGCTATTCACAAACAAACCATTCGAACTTGCCTATTCCTTTAATGCAGTCATGAGTTTAAAATTTTCAACCCCATATGCGCCAGTTCTTCTCATATAAAGAATTGGTTGAGAGGATAGTTTTTCAATCGTATAATCCATTATCTTCACTCCTGAAATTTGATGATAACATCATGTTATAACGATTTAAATTTTTTTCCATAGCTGTTTTAAAATCTTTTAAATTGCTTGGCTCGTCGTTTTAATTAACCAATTATGTTTCGGGCTATTGACATTCGAGCCTACTCTAATGTTATACTACCCTCAGACATGAATATGAAAGGACGCGCGGTAAGGTTATGAAAAAGTATACGATTAAAGAAACAGCAAAATTATTAAATTTGTCAGCTCATACGTTGAGATACTACGACGAAATTGGCGTGCTAAGTCCAAAGCGTGCAGACAATGGATACAGGTATTATTCAGAAATTGATTTGTTTAATTTACAATACATTGAGGTAATGAAATATGCTGATTTTAGTTTAGCAGAGATTAAACTATTCTCTAAGTATAAGCAGAGTGGCGTTGATAGTGAACAAAATATCGTCAAGCTACTTGAGGGTAAAAAACGTCAATATCAGCAAAAGATTGAAAACTTCCAAACGTTGATCGCACTACTTGATAAAACCTTGAGTATTGAGAATCAATGTACCGATGAAGATGCAAGAAATGAAGCCAACGCTTTAGTGCTTAGGTTATTTGAACGCATAAAGGGGGAGCGGTCATGAAAAAGAATTATTATTATTTAATTGTTGGCTTTCTAATTATACTCATGGAAATCCCACGCACGCTAAATGGGTTGGAAGATACAATGACTTTCCATATCGTTGGTGTAGAGAATTTAGTTATTGGACTGGCGTTAATCATCATGGCATTTCAAAAAAATAGGGAGAAGGTCACGTTCACAGCATGGTTAATGATTGCTATTTTATTTGCACGTTGGACGATCATTTCATTATTCAGCGTTTCAAGTGGTGATTTCATGATTCTGGTCGTAGACACAGTAGCCATTTTCGTGTTAGTTGCTTTGTTATTTCTGGGAACAAAGGTAAAAAAGATCACTACACAATGTAGCAACCTTCAACGTCACTCTTACGGTTTGACTGACAATAAATTTAGTTACGTTTTTGGTTACGTTGTGTAATTATTTCAACGTAGTCATTTAATAATCAAAAAATCATAAAGTCCATACTATCAAGGCTTAGAAAGTTATAATTCATTGTATAAACTTGCAACTGAATTTCTAAAAGAAAACACCCACGCCTACTCATGAATGCTTGGTTTAATCTGCTTAAATATTTGATTCCTCTTCAACCAATTGTCTTGGTGCATAAAGCCGTACAATGACAACTGTATTATCTTCAACGTAATAAATAAGTTTGTAATTATTAACCATTGCACGACGATACACATGCCTTGAGCGTGAAATAATCGTATGTGCTTCTGGGAAAAATAGTTAAGTCCTCAATGGTCTTAAAAATTTCAGCATATAAATTCCTAGCGGCATCAACGTTGCAAAGCTCATTTTTAATGTATGCTAAGCTTGAAAAAATATCGTTATCAGCCTTCTGGGTAATTTCATAAGTTAACATTCTACACGCCCTCTAGCATCATATTTATTCTATTTTTCAAATCTTTAACATTAACAAATTTTGAATTTTCTTCATAGTTATCCTCAAACTCTTTTATCGCTTGAAGCTCATCAACCGTTGCAACGGCTTGAGTATTTGTATTTCGAGTTAGCTCAAAAGGAATCCTTTGCTCCCTGATTGCAGCTCGCAAAAATAAATTAAAGGCAGTCGTCATCGTTAAACCTAGGTCGTTAAATAACTCTTCCGCCTGGCTCTTAATATCTTCATCTACCCTCATACTTACTTGTGTCATGAAAACCATTCCTTTATGAAATTATTGTACATTTAATGTGTATCATTCATATAGCTATTATACATCAAATTCATGAAATTGTCTAGATGAAAACCAGATTTCATAATTTTTCTATTGCTTGTCACTTCATTGAAAAAGAAAAAGACTGCTAAATTTAGCAATCTCTAATCATCACTCTTACGATTTGACTGGCAATATTAAATTTTGATGTATTTATTAGTTTAAAAATTTGTCCCCTTTTTAAATGAATATAAAACTATACTTGTAAATCCGTTTTACCACAAACGTTGAAAATACTGTGTATAGTGCTATAAACGACTGTAGATAATGTGAAAAATACTTGGTTAATGAATAGGTACAAGTAGGAATTTATGTGAAAAATGAAAACCCTGTTTTGAGGGCTGAGATGTCGGCGCATTTGCGACACTCAGTCTTTTTTTGTTTTGTACGTAAGTCAAGGTTATGAAAATTAAGAAAAAACTTTCGGAGTCTGGAAGTTTTTTTGTATAAAAAATTTCAAACTGGTCCATACTAATTTCGGTTAAGAAGTCAAAGCTATACTCATTATGTTTTGAGATGAAGATGATTAAAGCATAATTAGATAGATAAGGAGGGATGGATTTGAGTCCAAAAGAGCTTTTATATATCGAGGATGCGCTTGCGCACACAAAGTTTATGAAAGAAAAATGCCAACATGCAGCTGGGCAGGTTCAATGTGCAGAGCTAAAGCAATTGTTAGGTAAAATTTCAAACAAGCATCAGATGATATTTGATGATATTTACGGATTGTTACACTCATAGCAACCGCAAAAAATAGAATAAAGCAAAAAATCAAAGTGGAAGCGAGTATGTTAGACGTTCGTAAATTCTTGAAGATTTCATTTTTTAGCCAAAGACTAATAAAAGGGAAACGAGAGAATTAAGAAAAGCTGCGAGCTGAAACTAGAAGGGGCGTGAATAATTTGAACGATAAAATGATAGCCGAAAATGTATTATCATTGCTTAAAGGGGTTTCAGATTTATACCTGCACGGAACGATTGAATCAGCGTGTCCTAAGGTACATCAAGCGTTTGAGAAAACGTTGACAGAAACATTGTGTATGCAACATGAAGTTTATAACCATATGAGTGCCAAAGGATGGTACCCGATGACGAAAGTCGAGCAACAAAAAATTGATCAACTCAAGCAAAAATTTGCAGTAGATGCAAGTGCTTAAATCAAAAAAATAGTACGAATGGCGGTTTTCCCGAAAAAATTTTCGGAAAGACCGTCTTTTAAAACTTCTGTTCCTACGGACTTCTGGAATTTTTGTTTTCCTGATTTTTGTTAAATTTTAAGGTTTTTCAGTGGTCTTGTATGAAATTGGGTTGTTCAGTATTAACAAGTTAAATTGCGATGGTTTAAATTTGTGTTGATATATGTTTATATGATGTTGTAATTTCAACACGAATCAGTATTAAAACTCATCAATCCGTTTTCGTACCATCATGTAAAAAATTCATTTGTTTTTAAAGATTTTTCATTTGCTATAAGTATCAATTGTTGCACTACTCGTTGTAGTGTTATGATTTATACGATGGACTTAAGTGCGATATATCTATTTTAGATATTTTTTAAGAGCGATATTTCAAACGTGAAAAGTAGAAGGATATTTTTCTGTACAAAAAAAGACAGCGAGTAGAAATTTAATTTCTACTTGCTGCCAATCGATTTTTCTGCTTTATCTTCTTCTGTGAATAAAGCTATATTTAAGCTGTGTAAAGTTTCGGTAATGAGATGCAAGGTTATGATGGGGTTGAGGTCGAATTCTATTGGTGGGGTCACGCGTCTTATCCAGATGGCGGGGCGTAGTCCAGTATTGTTTATGTTGGATGCGGTTGCACTCGTAACCGTTGGATTTTGTGTTGAGATTGCACCATTGCGATCAACCCGTGCGATTGTAGTTGTTGCATTGTTTCCAGGTGAACGTAGCCACCAGGAGCGGTGATTTGTGCCGCCATTCGTATTTTGTGCTTGTCTACCGGTCGAGCCTGTTGCACCGATAAAGCTGTAGTTGATGTCGCTTATTGAAAGTAGGAATGGACTTCCGTTGCCTATATTTCCATTTGGTTTAGTTAATGCTGATTCATTTTCTGCTGCTGGTGACCAATCGGGTGCGGTAGAGTTTGCTCGTTCGATTGGGGTTGTTCCGTCTAGTGTAATGTCGCGTAGGCGTTGACTAATGATTGTATCGTTTGCAAATAGGGTGGTCATAGCACCAGTACGGATTTCTGGATTTTGCTCCCATGGTACAAATGGAACTGCACTGTGGTAGCGAGTTGGCGCGTTGTAAATGTGTTCAGTGATGATGAGTGCATAGTTATCTTCACTACGTAAATAACGCCAAACAGTTCCGTTACAGTAGTCGATGAATGTTTCGTGCGGGGTGCTTGGGATTTGTAGTTGGTCGCGTGTAGGGATAACTGTGTCCAAATATCTTGTCGTACCGCCGTGTGTATGGCTGACTCGGATGGTTAGATAAGGCTCGGTTTCTAGATTTGATAGTGTTAGCAGTCCTGTTTGGTTAATGTAGGAGCCAATGTGTGTCATATGTGGATATAAACCGTCTTCTAAGATGCTCCAGAAAAAGCCGCCAGTTGCAATTGTATCAACAGATAAATCTTCATTTTCTCTGATTAAACGGAGCGATGGCATTTGATGCTGTCGGTCTGTTTCGTTACCGCAAACGCTGATCGGTGTTCTAGATACAGGCGTGTCCCAGATTAGAGAATATCCTCCAGAAGTTGGTGTTCTTCTTACCCAAAGGGCAGGTCGCATCCCACGGAAATTAGCAACAGTGGTAGAGGAACCAGCATTAGCATTGGAAGTAGCGATGACGCCATCAGCATTTACCCATGGTTGGGCAGCAGTTCCACTTCCAGGGGATCGTAACCACCAACCTCTGGTAGCAGTCCCACCAAATCGTGCGGATTGCCTACCAGTAGTTCCAGCTGCACCACTGAAAAATTCATTTGCATCTGAAATGCTCAAGAAGAAGGGCTCGCCTTGACCGACTATTCCAGACGGCTCCGTTCTTGCGAAGGCTTCGTTTACATTTGCTGAAAATGCTGGAAATGTATTTGCTGGATCACTTCGTTCGGTCGATGTTGTTCCACTTAGTGCAATATCTCTTATTCTTTGACTAACATTTATATTGTCGCTATACCAAGTTGTTAAAGCGCCAGAACGTATAGCTGGGTTATGCTCCCATGGGATAAATGTATTAGCACTGTGGTATAAAATTCCAGTTGTTGAATTATTCACACCATAATTATGCTCTGTAATGATAAGGGCATGATTGTCTTCGCTATGTAAATAACGCCAAATAGTTCCATTACAATAATCAATGAATGTCTCATGAGGGGTATCGGGGATTGATAATCGATCGCGCACATTGATAGTTGTATCTAAATATCTTGTAATGCCTTCGTATGTATGACTGACTCGGATTGTTAAATCTTCTTCTGTTTCTACATTCGATATTATTAATAATCCATCTTCATCAACGTGTGATCCAGCATATGTTGTATGTGTGCTTAAACCATCATTTAGGATACTCCACACAAAGCCATTTGTTGCCACTGTTTCAACAGACAAATTTTCATTTTCTCTGATTAAACGAAGTGATGGTAATTGACGTTGGCGCTCTGTTTCATTACCACAAACGCTGATTGGTGTTCTAGATACAGGTGCGTCCCAGACTAGAGAATATCCAGGAGTTGGCGTTCGTCTTATCCAAAGGGCAGGGCGTAAGCCAGTATTATTTAGACTGGTTGGCGATGCACTAGTAGTTGCTGCACCTTGTGCTGAGACTACGCCGTTGCGATCAACCCGTGCAATGGTATTCGTTGCATTTTCACCAGGTGAACGTAACCACCAAGAGCGGTGATTTGTGCCACCCGAAGTATTTTGTGCTTGCTTACCAGTTTGTCCTGTTGTGCCATCGAAAAATTCGTTTGCATCTGAAATACTTAAGAAAAATGGTTGACCTTGACCTACAATACCCGTTGGCTTTGTTCTTGCAAATGATTCGTTTACACTGGCAGAAAATGGTGGAAATGCATCTGTTGGGTCACTTCGTTCAATTGGCGTTGTTCCGTCGAGTGTAATATCACGTAAGCGTTGACTAACAATTGTATCATTTGTAAACAAAGTAGCCAGTTGACCCGTACGAATTTCTGGATTTTGTTCCCATGGTAAGAATGGAACTGTACTGTGATAAGGTGTTGGAGTGTGGTGAATATGCTCTGTAATGATGAGTGCATAATTATCCTCACCGTGCAAATAACGCCAAATAGTTCCGTTGCAATAGTCGACGAATGTTTCATGAGGGTTCGTTGGGATTGATAATTGATCACGCACATTGATAGTTGTATCTAAATATCTTGTAATATCTTCATATGTATGACTGACTCGGATTGTTAAATTTTCTTCTGTTTCTAAATTTGATAGGGTCAATAATCCGTTTTCATTAACATGTGATCCAGCATACGTTGTATGTGTGCTTAAACCATCGTTTAATATAGTCCATATAAAGCCATCTGTTGCGATTGTTTCAACGGATAAATCTTCGTTTTCTCTGATTAAGCTGAGTGATGGCATTTGACGTTGGCGTCCAGTTTCGTTACCGCACACACTGATTGGTGTTCTAGATACAGGTGTGTTCCAAACTAGGGAATATCCTGGAGTTGGCACTCGTCTTATCCAAAGGGCAGGGCGCATACCGCGGAAAGCGATTGCAGATGTGGCGGATCCAGCATCAGCATTAGAAGTACTGATGACGCCATCAGAATTTACCCATGTTTGGGCAACAGTTCCGCTTCCAGGTGACCTTAACCACCAACCTCTACTAACATTATCACCAAATCGCGCAGCTTGACGTCCTTCATTTCCAGTTGCACCATTGAAAAATTCATTTGCATCTGAAATACTCAGGAAGAAAGGCTCGCCTTGACCAACGACTCCAGTTGGTCTTGTTCTTGCAAATACTTCATTTACACCTGCTGCAAATGGTGGAAACGCATCTGCTGGATTACTTCGCTCAATAGGTGTTGTTCCATTTAAAGCAATATCTCTTATCCTTTGATCAACATTAACATCGCTGTTATACCAATTCATTAAAGCACTGGTACGAATTGCTGGATTATCTTCCCATGGAATAAATGTATTTGTACCATGGTATGAAACGCCAGTCGTTGTATTATTAATCCCATAAGTATTTTCAGTAATGATAAGTGCATAATTATCTTCACTATGCAAGAGACGCCAAATGGTTCCGTTGCAATAATCAATGAATGTTTCATGAGGATTATCTGGAATTGATAAACGGTCACGCACATTGATGGTTGTATTTAAATGTCTGGTAACGCCTTCATACGTATGGCTCACACGGATTGTCAAATCTTCTTCTGTTTCCAAATTCGATATGGTTAATAATCCGTTGCCATTAATGAAAGATCCAGCATACGTCGAATGTGCGCTCAAGCCGTCATTTAGGATACTCCATACAAAGCCATCTGTTGCAACTGTTTCAACTGATAAATCTTCGTTTTCTCTGATTAGATGAAGAGTAGGCATTTGACGCTGACGGTCTATCATGTTACCACACACGCTGATAGGTGTTACGGATACTGGTTCATCCCAGATGAGGGAATATCCTGGCGCTGGTGCTTGCCTAATCCAAAGGGCAGGGCGCATGCCACGGAAAGCACCAACAGTCGTACTAGATCCAGTATTAGCATTAGAAGCATTAATGACGCCCTCAGCATCTACCCATGTTTGAGCAGTGGTTCCAGTTCCTGGTGATCGTAACCACCACCCTCTATTAGCAGTACCGCCAAAGCGAAATGCTTGACGTCCTTCATTTCCAGTTGCACCACTGAAAAATTCATTCGCATCTGAAATACTCAAGAAGAAAGGTTCCCCTTGACCAATCATTCCAGATGGTTCTGTTCTTGCAAATACTTCATTTGTATTCGTTGAGAATGGTGGGAACACATCTGTCGGATCACTTCGCTCAATAGGTGTTGTTCCATTTAAAGCAATATCTCTTATCCTTTGATCAACATTAACATCGCTGTTATACCAATTCATCAAAGCATTTGTGCGAATTTCTGGATTTTCTTCCCAGGGAATAAATGTATTTGTATTGTGATACAAAATGCCAGTCGTTGTATTATTAATTCCATAAGTGTTTTCAGTAATGATAAGTGCATAATTATCTTCACTATGCAAGAGACGCCAAACGGTTCCATTGCAATAATCCACAAAGGTTTCATGAGGGACTTCTGGGATTGATAAACGATCGCTCACATTGATGGTTGTATCTAAATGTCTGGTAACACCTTCATGTGTATGACTCACTCGGATTGTTAAATCTTCTTCCGTTTCCAAATTTGATATCGTTAATAATCCGTCACCATTAATGAAGGATCCTGAAACTGTTGTGTGTGGAAGCAATCCTGGCTCTAAGATGCTCCATGTAAAACCGCCAGTTGCAATGATATCAATATTCCAATCCGCATCTTCGTACACGAGATGTGGTGCTGGGAATTGTCGTTGTCTTGCTTCTTCTGGTCCGCATACACTCATCGGTTGTACCGAAGGTGGTGTTAACCAACTTATGGAGTATCCTGGTTGTGCCAAGCGCCTTACCCATAAAGCGGGTCGCATTCCAGTTGCACTTGATATTGATGTACTTGTGTTTGTTGCGTTCATTCCAGCAATTGCCCCTGCATTGGTTACTCGTGCTTGCTGTGCTGTTGCCGAACTCCCAGCAGAACGTAACCACCAACCACGATTAGTTGCAGATCCCACACCTGGCGTTGTTCGTCCATCTCCGGGTATTCCAAGCGTATCATTTACATCCGAAATACTGAGCATAAATGGCATCCCATTCCCAGGATTGCCTGATGGTGTTGTTAATGCAATTTCGTTAATCTCGTCAGTTGACCATCCTGGGTCTGTGGAATTTGTACGCTCAACTGGTGTTGTTGCACTTACAGCTAATGCTTGCAAGGCAGAACTTGTATACTGCCCATACCAAGTTTCAAGCTCAGCGCGAATACCAGGATTATCTTCCCACATCACAAAATTATTATCGCTATGATAAGGTAGTCCAATATTGTGCACATATTCTGTTAACAACAACGCATGGTCGCCAGAATTGCGTAATAAACGCCATTCAATTCCAGAGCAGTAATCTGTAAACGTTTCCCCAAGTTCAGTTGGTAATATCAAAATGTCACTCACGTGAAGTGTCACATTCATGTGGTGCCAGACGCCATCATGCTCAATACTTGCACGTAATGTTAACGCATGTTCTGTTTCTGATTTTGAAACTGTCACTAAACCATCATTAGTAATCGTTGATCCTGCATACGTTGATTGTGAATCAGGTCCTGGTTGTATGATATTCCAGGTGAAACCCCCTGTTGCAAGCGTCTCTAATGAACCATCATCATTTTCTTTTAACAACCAAGGTGCGGGATATTGACGTTGTAACTCACTGCCATTGCCACAAACACTGATCGGATTTGTTGGCGCTGGAACTTCAAATCGAACGATATATCCAGTTTCTGGACTTCGACGAACCCACAAGGCTGGTCTGAAACCTGTAACCGATGTAATGCTTGTCGAATTTCGGCGTTCAACAGAACCGCTTGCTGCCACATGGGAACGGTTATTTAATGTGGTATTCCCTGGGGAACGTACCCACCATGGTCGATTTGTCGCTGTACCAAGCCCATGTGCTTGACGTCCAGAATTTCCTACTCCAAAATTTTGTGTCACATCACTAATACTGAGTAAAAAGGGTTCTCCAACCTCAGCAGTTTCACTTGGATAGCTTCTTGCTGCAATGATATTTGCTGTTCGCGACCAACCAGATTGCGTTGGTAATTCTCGCTCAGTTGGTGTCGCCCCGACCCGTGCTCGACTACGCATCAAAGGACTTACGTTGGCATCAATCTGATACCAAGTGTTAATTTCATCACGAATATCTGAACTTTCCCATGGTGAAAAGGTATTAGAATGATGGAAAGCAACACCACGAGCGCTATTGCGGATATGAGTAACGCCGTGAACATATTCAGTAATGATTAAAGAATAATCGCCTTCATCACGCAAGAAGCGCCACACAGTATTTGAATCCGAGCATGGATCTGTGAATTGCTGACCTGGAATATCTGGAATGACTAAACGGTTGCTTAAGTCGAAAACAGCATCAACATAAATATCATTGTTCTCATGTTCAATACTTGCCCGTACAGTCACGCGCTCCTCAGTTTCTTCTGGATGTATAGTTACTAACCCTTCATCGCTTACAAGCGAGCCGACAACAGTTGAATGTGCATTGAACCCTGGCTCTAAAATCGCCCATTCGAAACCTCCATTCGTTATAACCTCAACACTATAATCTTCATATAAGCGTACCAATTCTGCCTGTAAGCGTCGTTGTCTTAATTCGATTGTTTCACAAAGATCGACCTGTTGAGCTGGCATTTCTATCCAACGCATCAAATATTCATGCACAGGTCCAGGTTCTGGCGGTTCCACCAAATCAATAATATGAATCGTAATTTGCGTCGTTACATGATGAATATTTTCATAGACAATCAGCGTTAATTCATCATATTGTTCATCAAGCCCTATTTCAATAACGCCATCTTCAACACTTGAATCCTGTGTTGGTTCTAATATTGACCATTCAAATACTGTTCCGTCTATAACTGTTCCGCTGTTTGTACCAAATAATGCTAAAAAAGGATTGACAGTTGTTATGCCTGGCACTTGCATCAACGTTGCCTGCAGCGTTCTACTATCACCACGTTCAATCACTAGATTATCAACATCAGTATCAAACTCAATTTGTAATCGATTTGAACCAAGCGTAGCGTTCCACAAATTCAACGCATCATCAGAAATTTCATCTAAATGACCAATATAACTCCCAATGACAAAATCGGTTTCCACTTGAAGCACATATTCAATCCCTTCATCATTAAGGTCAACCACCTCAATTTCATCTAAAAGCAATGAAGTTGCCTGACCTGGCTCAAGTGGCGTTGCCCAATAAATCCATCCCCCTGGATTTTCAGTGTCAATAACCCAGAAATCACCACGCGGATTTCCAATTGCATCCCATTGCGTCATTGTCATAATACCACCAAATTCAGGCGCAACATTCGACTCCCACACTTGCAAAATGTCTTCATCACGCATGTCAGGCGAAAGTGTCTCTTGCCCACTATGACATTCCGGCTCACTCGTATGTGTCAAAAACCCATCCGCATCAACATAGATGACATACTCACAAAGTTGCGCATCAACAGTCCAATCATTATGCGTTCCATCACCCACACCAGTCTGCCAACCACCACTAACGCGATTCCCAAACTCATCATAACTCGTCATAATATCACGTGAATCATCAACATCTGTAAGATTAAATCCACCAGCAATGGCATCCACCGCCGTCCCCGTCGCATGAATCATGCGATAAGCATCTCTTGCCACAGCATCATCTATGATAAAATCAGCAAAAATATTATGCCCCAAGCCAGATGGATGAATACCACTTCTAGCCCTCGTTGTCGCCTGATTATGTGTTGGCATAAAGACTTTTCGGTTATTACCATAGTCACCAAGCCCAAACGTCACACCACTTTGCCCAATCATAGCAGCTGGCGTATTAGGTTTCCTCAACCTTAAATTATTACTAGCAACCTCAAAAATCGGCCACGTCCTAACATCATTTAAATCTACATCCCGATATTGCCCGTCAACAACAATATACGCAACAACAGGCGCACCAGCTACTAACATATGCTCACGAATTCGAGCCCGTACAAAAAGCTGGTTCTCACCAAAATTTTCAGCAAACAAATCTTGATTATGTCGACCAGCATTCACACCCTCGGCATTAAAATGAAACCTTCCACCAAAATTCGTCTCAGTATAGAGAGCACCAAAACCAACATTATTAAATTGCGTCCAAGCATAAGTTCCCGTTAGCAAAATTATTACCAACAACAACACCGCTAATACTATGGACTTAAACTTTTTATATCTACTCATTAACATCACTTCAATCTCAATAGAAAATCAGAGAAAATTATAGCACAAAACCGATAAAAATGATATCGAAATCCAGCACGTTATTGCCAAAAACAGTCGAAAAATCCTGAAAATTGCGCACAGCCTTTAAGTACATAGGCTGGCGTCTCTCTTACTTTGTGAAAAAATTAATCGTTGTATAAAAATTGCGCCTGCTAAGCTCCTAGCAGGCGCTTAAATATTTTTGGCGACTATTCTGATTTTTCTGGCATAGCAGTCGATTTTGTTGTATAATTGTAATTAAATTAAATTTTACTGATTGAGGTGGATGATAGCATGCAGCATGATGAAATATTAGTATTGGATTTTGGAAGTCAGTACAATCAATTGATTGCAAGACGCATTAGAGAATTCAATGTTTATAGCGAACTTGTGACACGTAAAATGACAGCAGCCGACATTAAAGCACGCGGCAACGTAAAAGGAATTATTTTGAGCGGGAGTCCAAATAGCGTGACCGACGAAGGTGCTTTTACTGTCGATAAGGAAATCTTTGATTTAGGTATTCCGATATTAGGTATTTGTTACGGCATGCAATTGACATCTCATATGCACGGTGGTATCGTTGAGAAATCGAAGAAGCGTGAATACGGAAAAGCAGAAATTACAGTAGCCAAAGAAAATCTATTATTTGCAAATACGCCAAACGAACAAGTTGTTTGGATGAGTCATGGGTATCATGTTACAAAATTGCCAGAAGGATTTGAAACATTGGCAAGTAGCGATTCATGCTACAATGCAGCAGCTGGGCATCTACAAAGGCAAATCTATATGGTTCAATTCCACCCAGAAGTTCAGCACTCTGTACACGGAACAGATTTGCTAAAAAACTTCGTTTTTGACATATGTCAAGCAAAAGATAACTGGACGATGGCTAACTTTATTGAAGAAGAGGTGGCAAAAATTCGCAAACAAGTTGGAACAAATAACGTTTTATGCGCTCTAAGTGGTGGTGTTGATTCATCAGTTGTTGCCGCTTTAATTCATAAAGCAATTGGTTCTCAATTAACATGTATGTTTGTAGACCACGGACTACTTCGAAAAGGTGAAGCAGAGAGTGTTGTAGATACATTCGATGGACAATTTGGAATGAACTTTATCAAAATAGACGCTAAAGAGCGCTTCATGAGCAAACTGAGTGGCGTATCTGACCCAGAAGAAAAAAGAAAAATTATTGGCAATGAATTTATTTATTGCTTTGATCAAGAATCAGCAAAGCTTAAAAATATGAAATTTTTAGCACAAGGAACCCTTTATACTGATATTATTGAAAGCGGAACCGAAACGGCTCAAACGATAAAATCACATCATAATGTTGGCGGACTTCCAGAGGATATGGAATTTGAATTGATCGAACCGCTTTCAACCCTATTTAAAGATGAAGTTCGTTCTCTCGGATTGGCTTTAGGACTGCCTGAAGAAATCGTCTTCAGGCAGCCATTCCCTGGACCTGGACTCGGAATCCGTGTGTTGGGTGAAGTTACAGAAGAAAAACTTCATATCGTAAGAGAAACAGATGCTATCTTACGTGATGAAATTAAAAAAGCTGGATTAGACAGAGAAGTATGGCAGTATTTCACAGCCTTACCTAACGTTAAAACAGTGGGCGTAATGGGTGATGAAAGAACATACTCACACGTCATCGCAATTCGCGGCGTGTCTTCAATTGATGGGATGACAGCAGACTGGTCAAGAATTCCTCACGAAGTATTAGCGACCCTTTCTACCCGAATGATCAACGAAGTCGAAGGGGTTAATAGAGTCGTATATGACATTACCTCTAAGCCACCAGGAACAATAGAGTGGGAGTAATGGGACAAATCCAATTGGACTAAAAACGTTGGTATTACGACGTTTTGAAAAGTTTGAATGGTTTTGAATCAACTTAAAATGATACAGTTCCCCGCCAAAAACCTCGCCAAAATTAGAATCATAAATTTATAGAATTGGTTCATTAAACATTTGTGTGCTGTATTAAAAGAAGCATCTATAGTAAATTTCAAATACTATAGATGTTTTTTGATGCAAGAAAATAAAGAATTTTTCTGATTCAGAATGATTTTTATATAGGAGAATAAATCTTATTGGAAACAAAAATAACCCTTGTTACTACGTCATGAAAAACGTAATGACAAGGGGAGTATAGTATTTCGAATCAATCTTTGAATAATGTATTTAGATAGTTCATTCGCCCATCAAAAATACGGTTGACATAAATGATATTTGCTTTTTCGTCAACTCTGTATATGATGATGTAAATTTGCTTTTTTGTAAATGGAAAACTAGAAAACGAAAATCGGTTATTGTATCAGTTTTTGATTGTAAAGAAGCACCTATTTTTGGTGGGGAAGAAAGTTTTCTAGCATAAATTAATATTTTATCTAAGAAGTTATCTCCACTTTCATTAAATGCATTTAAACTGTCTTGAAATTGTCGTAAATCTTGCTTTGCGTCTTCTGAATATTTGAGTTCCATTTAAAGACCAAACTCCTTACGAATTTCAGCTTCAGTATGAGTATGACCAGATGCAATGCTCATCTCGGACTTTCTTAACTCTTCCATTAACCAACGTTCTGCACGTATCCGCTCAAGTTCTTCAATATCAATAATTGCATACTGAGCCTTACCATTTTTAGTGAGAGCTACTTCATTCCCATAAGAAACATGACTTAATACTTTATTGTAATCTCTTAAATCTGACACAGGTATAATTGTCATTAAAAACACACCTTTTTGCGTAAAATTTTACTTAAATTTATTATACCCTCAAATTGAACAGCTATCAAGATGGTTTTTTTGGGTCTTCGCAGAAGTGAATGGGTAAAGCAGTAAAAAGCCAGACTAACAGAGGGGTGTTAGTAGATGGAAAAAGTATTGTTTGAATCGGCAATAGGAATAGAAAAACCATTGTATATTGAGAAAATTAAATTTGATAAAGAGATTGGTGAATTGCACATAAGCATTAACTTTGCGAACGGCAGTAAATTTACATGTATTGGATGTAATTGCGCAGGGTTACCCGTACACGATACTGAGACAAAGACATGTAGGCACTTAAACTTCTTTCAATACAATTGCTATATTAACTTGAGGACACCACGAACAAAATGTAATGAGTGTGGTAAATTACTTTGGAGACGCCACCATGGGGACACAAGAAAAGTGGATTTACCATGCTTTTTGAAGCCTTCATAATGACATTAGTTCATGAGGTGCCAGTGTTGAAAATAGCGGAATTGATAGGAGAACATGACACAAAAATCTGGCGAGTCATAAGACATCATACAGATATAGCTTACGTTAAAAAAGACTTCAAAGATGTTACAGAAGTTGGTTGCGATGAAACATCAAGTCGCAAGGGTCATAACTACGTTACAGTGTTCGCAGATATGAAAACAAAAGAAGTAATATATGCTACAACAGGTAAGAGTGCCGATACAATTAAAAAACTCCTAAGCATAATGCGAACGCCAAACAAATAACAGAAGTAACGATAGATATGTCTCCAGCTTTTATTAGCGGTATGACTGAATATCTGCCTGATGCGTCTATTACATTTGATAAATTCCATGTGATTCAAGCACTAAACAAGGTACAAGATGAGGTTAGGCGTATGGAGCAAAAAGATAATCCAATCCTCAAAAAATCACGCTTTGTGGTGGTTGAAGAATCCTGCTAATCTAACACAGAAACAAACCCAGCAGTTAGAAGATTTGAAAAAAAGTAATCTAAAAACTGCTAAGGTTTATCGGATGAAGTTAGTGTTTCAAGAGATTTATCGTACAATCAAAGAGCCGAAAAACAATCAAAGAGCCGAAAATAGCCGAAGAAGCAATAAAGAAATGGCTCTCTTGGGCAGTTTGTTGCCGAATTGAACCAGTAAAGGGGTTCGCTAAAATGATAAAGAAGTATTCCGATGGTATCATGCGTTACTTCACCTCACGCCTTACATCGGGAGCTATGGAAAGCATAAATAGCTGGATTCAAAACATCAAACGCTGAGCCAGAGGCTTCCGAAACATGGATAACTTTATTGCTATGATTTACCTTGAAGCTGCCAACCTAGATTTTGGCTTACACACTTAAAACAGCGAAGAGCCTTTTTTTTAGTAAATGAAAAGATTAGAAAAATAAAAATCAATCGAAACCATCTAAGGTACTAAGAGTAAAAGCTGGAATCAAATCCACTTCAGGAAAGTTCAATAATTGGGAAACAGTTATTTTCAAAACATTGTAATTTTGTGTAATATTCTTAGCTGTGGATTTTTATCTGCACATTTTAATATAGAATCAATTGTGGATTAAGTTATGCCTGACAGGGGAGCAATTTTGTTGATAGTTATATTATTACAGTCACTCTAACACAATCACTGAAAGACTGGCAGTATGAATAAAAATTAAGAAGATAAAACAATTCAAAATGGATTGTTCTTTTGTTAATTAATATAAAAATGCGAAAGGCTCTCAATTTTTGTGGAAAGTTAATGAAAAATTGATGAAAACTAGACGTTTTTTGATTTCATGTGTATAATATAAATGTCTTGAAATATAAGGACAATATTTTAAAGTTGAGTAACTGGATAGAGCTAAAAAAGTCCATATGACAAGAGGGTATAATAGGGAGATTTTTGTGAGATTGAGTTGAAAAATAAAATTGGTATCGTCAACTGCAAAACTCGGGCACGACTTGTCTGATAGTTGATGCGAAGCGCCATTTGATTGGTTTTATAAAATTTTAGATGGAAATCGTACTCTGATGTGTTTTGTTGATTTTTACTGTCGAATTATATTCAAAAATATGATATACTTTTGAGATTCGTATTTATCACACATGACGACTTAAAAAATTCTAAGTAGTTTCTAAATCTAAATAAGAACTCAATAAATTAAACGCTCAGGAGGAAACATATCATGCATCAAGATATTAAAGAAATTCTAATCACAGGGGAGCAAATCGAAAAGAAGGCAGCCGAATTAGGGCAGCAACTTAGTAAAGATTACGCAGGCAAAAAACCAATCTTACTAGGACTTCTCAAAGGATCAGTCCCTTTCATGGCTGACATAATGAAAAACATCGACATCCCAGTCGAAATCGAATTTATGGACATCTCTAGCTATCATGGCGCAAAATCCACAGGACAAGTTAAAATTCTCAAAGACCTAGACACAAGCGTTGAAAACCGCCATGTCATCATTGCCGAGGACATCATTGACACAGGTCGCACCTTGGAAAAAGTCGTCCATCTGCTCAAACATCGCGGGGCGAGCTCCGTTGAAACAGTATCAATGCTAGACAAAGTGGAGAGCCGTGCCGTCGAAATGGAAGCTAAATACATAGGATTCGTAATCCCAAGCGCCTTTGTTGTCGGATACGGACTAGACTATAATGAAAGCTATCGTAACCTACCATATGTTGGTATTCTCAAAGAAGAAGTATATGTAAATAAAGCATAAAATGGCGCTCATCCGATGAAAAAAATTCGGATGGCGTCTTTTTAGGTAACATTCCCACTCATTTCCATCATCTAATTCGTTCAGTTACTGGTATTACAAACCTAAAAATGATATAATAGATTTACAAAAAAACCAACCCAGGAGTGATGATGATGGCTCAAAAATATATTCCAATCGGTAATGAAAGTCATGTAAGTGCACAAGCATTCGCAACCCTTGTAACAAAAACAGCAATGGAAGTAGAAGGCGTTTCAGAAATGTATGATAGCATATCGCCCAAAATTTCAGACCTTTTTAACACTAAAAAACATAAAACAGGCGTGGAAATTGAATTTGTCGACGGTGGTATGACAATAGACGTATATGTAAATATCAAAGACGGCTTCAACGTTGTCGCAGTCGCAGAGAAAATCCAGGAAAACGTCCACAACACAATTGCGCAAATGGCAAGCATCAAGCCAAAAACTATTTATGTACATGTCGTGGCAATTGATTTTGAATAATTTTTTGGTGGGCGCACTGAGGTTTAGTAGTAATACCAATTAACTTTTAAAACTGGACAAAATCCGTTCTTTTTCATTTCATTTTTACTGTGTCAACACATTCTCCACGTGCGCTCGGGCACGCTACAGAATATGTTTCCTTGTAAAAATAAAAAATAACTGTGTTTTGTTTCCAATTTTAAAAGTTAATTAGTATAAATTGAGCTGAAAATCCGAACAAAATGAATTATTTTTCATTTCTATTGTGTTGTCAGAACCCTCGCGTAACCTTCCAGGTACGCTTTGGAGCCTGCCATCTTGTATAGAGTAAAAGTGGAAGCGAGTATTTTAAACTTTCGCAAATCTTTCATTTTCATTTGTTTTGCCCATGGTGTCAAAAACAAATGAAAATGAAAAGTTTAAGGAAGTTTACGAGCTGAAACTGGATAAATGAAAAATAATTGCATTTTGTTATACGTCTTTTCAACCCAATATACTATAAAATCACCTCAGGCGTCTTTTTTCTCTTATAAAAATATCCAATTAAAAGAGGTAGATTTTCGTGAAAGAAAAAGCAATCGTAGTATTTAGCGGAGGACAAGATTCAACGACCTGTCTATTCTGGGCGTTGGAAAAATTTGACGAGGTTGTCGCTGTAACCTTTGATTACGGACAACGTCACAAATTAGAAATAGAATGTGCAGCCGCTATCTGTAAAGAACAAGATGTGGCGCACCACATTTTGGATATGTCGCTTTTAAATCAATTAGCACCGAGCGCCTTGACACGTGATGATATCGAAGTTGCTCATGGTGAGGATGGTGAGTTACCATCAACTTTTGTTCCAGGGCGCAATATGTTGTTTTTGTCATTTGCAGGCGTTGTGGCACATGGAGTGGGCGCCCGTCATATCGTGACAGGTGTTAGCGAAGCAGATTTCTCTGGCTATCCAGATTGCCGAGAGGTATTTATAAAATCAATGAATGAAACAATCAACTTCGCGATGGACGTCTCCTATGAAATACACACTCCTCTCATGTTTTTAGACAAGTCCAAAGTCTGGAAACTATCTGATGAACTAGGTCAACTTGAATACGTTCGTCAAAAAACCTTGACTTGTTATAATGGCGTCATAGGTGACGGTTGTGGTGATTGCCCAGCTTGTGAACTACGTCAGAATGGCTTGACCGAATATCTAGAGATATGACAAAAAAATAAGCTTGTTAAGGTTCAAAAAAGAGTAAAAATATGGTAGAATAAGAATAACGAGAAGGCGCCTAATCATAACGAGAAGGCGCCTAATTATAACAGAAAGAAGGCACTTCTGGTAAATTTGGAGGTGCTTTTTTGCATGGATAAAAATAATAAAAGGAAGTTGCGGACAGGGATAATAGCGGCATTGTTGATGCTACTGATATTGCTCACAGGAACCTACGCATGGACACAGTTTAACAACGTAGGTTTTCATGCTGTATATACAGAGACGAACTTTGGTGGGCGTTTCCATGATAATTTTACGTGGTATGGTGGAGAAGCAGCGACAGGACAAGGCGTACATGATAAGAGCTTGTTTGCGGAGAATTTTGGAGACAACCGAATCTTTGTGCGTGTTCGTTTGCGAGAATTTTTGCGTATTGGTGGAGAAAGTGCAACGCCAGTGGGAGGAGCTAATATAAACAATCCTAATAGCTGGCCGATTTATGTATCAGAGCCAGGAGATGCAACAGAGAGACTGGTAAATTCAGATAGTGCGATAATAGGAAATAGAGGGATAACATGGGATATGGGACATCCAGAGGATGGAAAAGTATTTATGCCGACGTTTAACCATGCCACGCAAGTAGCAGCAACCATCCATGATTATGTGTCGAATACGGCGTCATTGTATGCGCATCTAGAGGCATATAGAATGCTAGAAGCAACAGGAATGGCAGTGGATGGATTAGCAGGCGGATTGATTACAACAATAGAAGATTCAGAGCAAGTGAACCATGTGAGAAATATAGTTGAGCAAGGAAGTCAAACAGGACCAGGGTTGCTTGGTCATGTTGCTACGGATATAGATGGGGATGGGCAAAATGAATCAAAACCAGAGCATGGAGAACATGGTTTTTGGACAGTGGGAGATATGATGTCATCAAGAAGATTGTACACAACAGATGATGATGATCCAGAGTTGCGAAAAACGACAGAAGCAATTCTGCATACAGCAAGGGAAACACTGACGCCAATGCTGGTGGATGTCGAAGGGGAAATAATTACTAACGGTATTATCACGGTGCAACAATGGCATAAGGCACAAAGACCGAGAGGGAATTTTTGGGTAAAAGATACAGATGGCTGGTTTTATTGGGCGGTCGCATTAGCACCAGCAATAGAAGTAGATGATGAATTAATAGGAGGGGCGACAGCGTTGCTGCTAAATGGAATCGAAGTGGCCGATTTGACAGGTGAAGGTGTTGAATATACGATTCACGCCGATGTAGATTTCACAAACATTACGAATGTAATGGAAAGAACTCTAAATCTTGATGATATGTCACAAGATGCGTTGGACTTATGGTTGCCATTTGATCCAAATATGATGCCAGATGTGCCACATAATCCAGCAAATCCAGCGCCATCACTCTGGGTAGATCCGGAAACAGAAACATTATGGCGAGTATTAATTCCAGCAAGTGACCCACGTGGTGGAGATGGCAATGTGCTCATCCAGACTGAACGTGTTCATAATTTAACAGTTAGAGGAGATTGTGATAATCCAGACGTTGGGAATATGGATATTCAGGTTCCTGCAATGCCAGCAACAGATGGAGAATTTAATGAGTGGTGTGGAATTTGGTTGCCGTTTGAACAATCTCGATTAAGAACAGGGTCATACGGAACGCAGGCATGGTTTAATAATGAGACGGGTAACCATGTAGGAGATTCACTTCGAAGTCGAGCGATGAACTTTGAGTATGGCAATGTGGATATGTCTGGGGATGCAGTCCCTAGAACAGATCCAAATGCAGGAATTGAGACTGATTGGCAATGGGGAGATGAATTTTTAGATAATGGAGAATTTTGGACGCTTGCCCAAACATCTGGAGCGTTGTCTCGAGCATCTACAAGACCAACAGGAGAGCCTGGTGCAGCGAATGCAGAACCGTTCAATTTATCTGGAGCGGAGGTAGCATTGTTTTACGGTGGTCCACAAGGGAATTTTGCGCCACGTATAGCTAGGGATACCTCTGGTGAAACGCGCGTTTGGTTATTACGCTCATCTGGTGGTCTCGTAATGAGCACGACGCGTGCGGTTCGTGAGTATGGCAATGTGGGTGGTGCGGGTGGCACTGATGCGCCGCATATTCGTGGTATTCGTCCAGCCCTCTGGGTAAGGCAGTAGGTCAGTTTTGTAAAAAATTTGCCATTAGTGCTAAAAAAGAGAGAAATATGTAAATTAGATATAACAAGAAGGCGCTTAGATAACAACAATCATAAAGTGTTTTTGTTTAAATTTGGAGGTGCTTTTTGCATGGATACAAATAATAAAAGGAAGTTGCGAACAGGCATAATGGCAGCATTGTTGATGTTGCTGATATTGCTCACAGGGACATATGCATGGACGCAGTTTAATAATGTGGGTTTTAATGCTGTGTATACAGAAACGAATTTTGGTGGAAGATTTCACGACAACTTTGCTTGGTATGGTGGAGAAGCAGCGACAGGTCAAGGTGTACATGATAAGAGCTTGTTTGCAGAAAATTTTGGAGACAATCGAATCTTCGTTCGTGTAAGGTTGCGTGAATTCTTGCGAATTGGCGGAGATGGTGTAACGGCAGTAGGAGGAGCAGATATAAATAATCTTAATAGCTGGGCGATTTATGTATCAGAGCCAGGAGATGCAACAGAGAGGCGACTTGATACTGATAGTGCGACCATAGGAAATAGAGGGATAACATGGAATGTGGGGCATCCAGAGGATGGAAAAGTATTCATGCCAACGTTTAACCATGCAACACGGGTGATGACGGATATCCATGGTGATGTGATAAATGCGGCGCCATTGTATGCACATGCCCAAGCCTATAGAATGCTCGAAGCGACGGGAATGGCAGTGGATGGACTGGCAAGTGGACTGGCGACAATAATGGAAGATTCAGAGCAAGTCGAACATGTAAGAGATATAGCAGACTTAGGGAGTCAAACAGGACCAGGATTGCTGGGACATAATGATACGGATATAGATGGGAATGGACAAAATGAATCTAATCCAGAGCATGGAGAAAGTGATTTCTGGGCAGTAGGGGATACGATGACATCAAGAAGACTCTATATAAGAGAAGATGATAATCCAGAACTGGCTATAACGACGACAACACATACACATACAGCAAGAGAAACGCTGACACCAGATCCAGTGGATGTTGATGGTGAAATCATTACTAACGGTGTTATTACGATGCAACAATGGAATCAGGCAGATAGACCGAGAGGGAATTTCTGGGTAAAGGATACAGATGGCTGGTTTTATTGGGCAGTTGCGTTAGCGCCAGCAACAGAAGTAGATGATAATTTAGTAGGAGGGGCAACAGCGCTGTTACTAAATGGAGTTGAAGTGGATGATATGACAGATGAAGGTGTTGAGTATGCGGTTCAAGTCGATGTAGACTTCACGAATTGGACGAACGTAATGGAAAGAACTCTAAGCCTTGTTGATATGGGTCAAGACGCACTTGATTTATGGTTGTCGGTAGAATTAGATTTTCCAGAGGTGGATCATGATCCAGCAAATCCGGCGCCTTCACTTTGGTCAGATCCAGAAACAGGGACAGTGTGGCGCGTGCTTATTCAAGAAAGTGACCCACGTGGTGGAGAGGGGAATGTGCTTATTCAGACTGAACATGTACATAACTTAGCATCTAGAGGAGATTGTATTAATCCGGATGCTGGTAATCTGGATATAGATATTGGAGAAGACGGAAACGGTGTTCCAGGGTGGAATGATGCACTAAGTCCATGGTGTGGGATATGGTTGCCATTTGAA
>JGI990J12352_1000043_pt1 | contig 25137 bp, 26 predicted proteins | sample Intmic4MA4BA4MSA_FD_12352 | JGI IMG/M metagenome (IMG submission 12352) | reverse complement strand
TCAGAGCATTAGCGGCATAAGAAAACCGCGACTATAAAATAGTCACGGATATTCAGAAAAATTATTTTCGTTTTTTCACCTGTCTACTTGACAGGGAGTAGTTCAATAAAAGTAGTCGTGTTTTTATGTTTTAAGTATAATTAATACTGATTAATGTTATCCTAAGGAATAAGATCCAAATTTAGGGGTGATTTCTCAATGAAAACTTTAGGAACAATTATTATTTCAGCACTCACAACAATCGCAACAATCTTTTCGTTATTATTCTATTTAGAATTAACAGTTGTGCCGATTATGCCAGAAAATGATACGATTCCAGTTTCTTCGACACAAAATTTATACGAAATCAATACTATTTCGGTCATTAATCATGAAGAAGCGCAAATCAATGCCATTGATAAAGTCGCAGAAGCAATCGTCGGAATTGTGATTACAACTGATGGCTTTGGTGGTGTTTTAGGGTTTGGTGGACAAGGCACGGGTACTGGTTCAGGTTCAGGGATTGTTTATGCAGTCCGTGATGGCAATACCTATATTGCAACTAATGAGCACGTCATTGACCGTGCCCAAACGATTGAAGTTGTCTTTAATAACGAAGTTGGGACGAGATTAACTGCTGAACTGGTTGGTAAAGATGTTTATACCGATATTGCAGTCCTACGAATCAATAATTTTGAAGCTGATGTAATCGCCGACTTTGGTCGTACTGAAGATTTACGGCTTGGACAAACGGTAATTGCCATCGGAAATCCGCTCGGTTTAGAATTTGCTGGTTCTGCGACAATGGGCGTTGTTTCTGGTCATGATCGTAGTATTCAGGTTCCGATTCTTTCCACAAATGGTCATATGCAAAACTGGGTGATGACAGTCTTGCAAACTGATACTGCAATCAACCCAGGTAATAGCGGTGGGGCGTTAATTAATCTTGCTGGTCAAGTTATTGGTATTAATTCGATGAAAATCGCTCAATCAGCAATCGAAGGGATGTCGTTCTCGATTCCAACATATATCGCTTTACCGATTATCGAAGATTTAGAAACCTACGGTCAAGTCAATCGACCATTACTCGGAGCAAGTCTTTATAACGTCAGTGTTTTACCTAGTGCAATTAGGCAAGAAATTGAACTTCCAACCGAAGTACAAGCAGGTGTCTTTATTCAAATGGTCGTACCAAATAGTCTTGCAACACTTTTAGAACTTGAGCCTGGCGATGTAATTACCCATGTTGGTGAAGCGTTAGTTCCTGATACAACGGCATTTCGGCAGGCATTATTTAATTATCGGGTAGGCGAGGAAATTGAATTAGTTATCATTAGAGCAGGTTATTTATTCTCAACTACGGTAGAAATTGAGATTGTAGAATAATTATGGATTATTTGTGGCAGTTTTGTGGAAAAATCAAATTTTAGTTGCAAAACGTGGATAGAAGTGATAGAATGATAAGTTGTTGAAGTCGAATTACGTTGTTTTCAGTTCTGAATGGCAAAGGTTTTGACGAAATAAAAGAGGTGTTTAATAATGTTTAAAAATAAATTAATCAAAGGTGTTTTAGTAGCTACAGCAGTTAGTGCAACGTTGTTATTGACTGCATGTGGTGATAGTGCTAATAATACACAAACAATTGAGATTGCTGAGTTTGTTCCAGATGCAACTTTCCTTGCCTCTGATGTTGTTAACTTAACCAATCAAGAAGCATTTGATTTAATGATTGAAAGTCCAGCGGCAATCCGTATTTTATTAGAAATGGTTGATTATGCCTTGCTAAGCGAGGACTTTGAAATTAATACTGACAATACAATTGGCTTTTGGAATGATTTAAGTGTGGATATTACTGACCTTGATGAATGGTTTATTATAAATGGTTTTCCAAACGAGGCTTATGTAATTCGTTACTTGAATATCTTTGATTTACGGATTGCTGCTGCCCGTGATCTTGCTGAAATTGATGAAGATACAATTCAAATGGCTTTTGATGAATGGTATGGGCATACTGATTATGAACTTGAAGATAAATACGATGAAATTCGTGACCTTTTATTAGATCAAGCAGCAGGACAACTAAGCGGAGCTGAAATCTTACGCCTGCGTGCTGAAGGTGAACTTGAAATCTTTAATGAAACCTTAGCAACAATCTATGAAGAATTTCTTGTAAACATTGAAACAGAAGTAACTTTAGCAACTGCAACGAGTGAAGTCGATGATAATGTCATTGCTCGCATTAATGGGGTTAATCTTACGATTGATGAGCTTTTTCACCATTTATCTAATGAAATTGGAATGAGTATTGCATTTGAGCAAATTGACAATATTACTACTGTTAATTACTCGGTTGACCCTGCTGATGTTGATGAACAAATTGATGAAGTACGAGAAATGTTTGGTGACGATTTTTATGAAGTCATCGAAAGCGTTGGTTTTGATACAGTTGAAGATTTGTTTGATTACTTTGCAGATTATTTATTAGATCAAGTAATCGTTAGAGCACACCGTACACCTACGGAAGAAGAATTACAAGCTTTATATGCACAAATGAGTGAAAGTGCTGGAGCAAGTCATATTTTAGTTAATACTGTAGAAAGAGAAAGAGAAGAAGCATTAGAATTAGTATTAGTATTAATTGAACGATTACAAGCGGCAAGTGCAGATGAATTTGCTGACCTGTTTGCAGAATTAGCAGCAGAATATAGTAATTGTTCTTCAGGAGTGCAAAGTGGTGGTGACCTCGGGGTGTGGGAACGTGGACGGATGGTGCCAGAATTCGATAATGCTGTCTTTGAAGAGTTAGCTGTTGGTGAATTTACGTTAGCACCAGTTTGGAATCCGCATCATAACGGTTATCATATTATTTACAAAACTTACGCATCGGTAGTTCAAACATTTGAGGAAGCACATGATGACCTTGTTTCGCATTTTATTAATTCACAACTACAAATGGGGGCATTAGAAGAAATCAGAATGGAACTTCGTCTTGCAACCAATCTACATTTTGAAAATCCGACCTTACAAACAAGATTTGAATTCATTACTACTTATAATGAAGATTAATTATTACTAACAACAAAAGGGCTGTCCGTGAGACAGCCCTAAATTATTTTGTCTACATATTACATTTTAAACATAACTTTGCTTTTTTGTAAATAAGCTTTTCTTTATAAGCAACTTTGACTAATAACTTCATTTTCAAAGCCAAATTATCGAATTTTGGTTTTTTTAATATGCTTTCGTCGAAGGGGTTGCATTCCTTAAAATCTGTGGTATAATTTTCATTATTATACAAATTATACATCATAAAAACACAAAATTATGACAAATTTCACGGAGTTTGTTGTTGCACACTTCACAATTAAAGCACGACAAAAAGGAGTCACAAGATGAAAAATATCAGTTTACGACCAAAACAGCAATTGATGAACATGTTTGACGCAGTTCAAAATATGGAAAATTTACCGAGTACAAATCGGAATTCGATTATCGACCGAGCTTTAGATATGGCATTAAAATCAAATTACGTTAACTGGAATGCTGTGTCAGAAGTGTCAATTGAAAATAAGTTTGAATCAAAAGTGCCAAATCACATCGTTTTAAAAGTTGATGAAACGAAGTTTGCAACAGTAAATGAGCAAATCAAAACAGCATTTAAGGTCGAGAAAATCACGATTCCATACACATTGAAATTATTGTTGACACTATATTTTATCCATTTAAAACAGCAGACCGATAATGCGAATCAAAGTGAACATATGAGCGAATTATTAGCACCAGCAGAGGGAAGTATCAACACATTATTACTAAAAAGCGAGTATGAACAGTCGATTTATTCAAGTAAAAGGCGTCTACTTGACGTTTCTAAGGTTTATTTAAGAAATAACTTAGAAATCCACGCCAATTTAGCGACCCAGTGCCAAGCGGATATGCAAGCGTACCATAATTTCGTTGATTTAAGTAAATATTTATCTGGTAAAGCTACTAAAACAGCACCAAATTCGACTTATTTAGCAAAGGTCATCGCTGGATTGTTGATTTTGCGGGTTGAAAGTGTTTATGAAACAAACGAAAGTAAAATGATTTTAGATCAAGTATTACAACAAATGGAAATCAAATTCAATATAGTTGATGCTGTCATTGATAATAATGTTGAATCAGTCGATTATTACAAGAATGTTTACGCAAAAATGATGGGCGGAAAAATTTAAGCACGACCCAGATTGGACGAGGCGCATTAATAAGGTTGCATTACGGAACAACTACTCAATGAGCAACAATATTATTATACAAGCCTGCTTTGGTGAGTTTAAGAATCTTAGACAGACTATAGACAACAAGAGTTTCACGAGTTCATGCGTGGAAAGCTTCCACTAAGAAACTACTGTCAACTTCTACAGAAAAAACAGGTATTTACCTATACGAAAACAGCTCTCTTTTAATAAAATAGATTAAAGGGGGGCTTTTCTCATGACAAGGTTACGCCTACTAGGTTTAGCAACGGTTTTAACTGGCTTTTTACTATTTGCAATTAGTGCCTTGATTTGCGTAAATACTTACACATGGACAATTGTGGCGGGACTGCTCATAATCGTACTCGGAGTCGAGGTTTTGTTTGCGCAAATTGACGAAGAATAAAAGAAGTAATTATTTTACCAAGACGGTAGTAATTACTTCTTTTCTTTTTTCAATTTTGACCGTTTATCGTCAACAACATATCGATATGAGGTATGTCATCTTCAAGATATTCGGCTGATACTTTTTTAAAACCAGCGTGAGCGTAGTATTTTTCTAAATGGGCTTGGACACCGATTTTTATTGATTGTTTGTATTTATCCAGCGAAATTTGAACAGAACGTTTTAGTAATTCATACCCAAGACCTGTACCACGATGTGATTTGGCAACGACTACCCGCCCGATTGATGGTTCATTATAGCTGATGCCAGGTGGTAAAATTCTGGTATATGCCACGATTTCATCGTCGATTTTACACATTAAATGGCAAGAAAAGGGGTCTTTACCGTCGATTTCTGGATAGGGACAACTTTGTTCAACTACAAATATATCAACCCGCAATCGAAAAAGATCATGCAACTCTTGATTTGTTAATTCATTAAAAGTTTTCAATTCCCAGTTCATCTTTCATCACCTATTATCAAATTACCAAAACATTATAACACAATCAGAAAAAAATTACCAAGAAAATATTTAAAATTTGACGGGTTGTTAGAACATTCGACACAATGGCTATGGTTTATCTATTACATCGTTTTATCATAAATACGAAGTTGGATTAATTCGATAATATTTCGGCTAGACAGAACAAAAAAGATAATGGTAATAACTCGTTCATAATGTATGTACCAAGTAATTCTGTCAGTAAATAAAACAATTGGAATAACCAAAGCAAGGCTTGTTAATACAATAAGAAAATCATGGTACTTGTACAAATTTTTGTTAACTTGTGCTACAATAGCTTGCCAGCGTTCATCATTTTTATATTCGCATTCTTTTTTTGATTTATAGTTTTGCAAACAAAGGATAGCAATAAGAGTAATAACTGCACCTACAAACATAAAATTTTGTGTCCAATCCAATCCCAAAAATTCTAGCAATGAACCGTCAGCGAGACCGATTAAATACGTCATCGAAAGAACAATACCAACAAAAATATTATATGTTCTTATAAACTTGTTCGCTGTTTCTTGCATTTCATGATTTACAGCTTTTCTCTTTTTCATAAAGTTAACAAAGGCGGTAAATATCAGCACGATCAAAATCCCAAATAAAATATTTTCATTAAACATTTTTTACACACTCCTCTTCTAATCTAAATACATCCGTCACTTCTACATCAAAGACTTTTGCCAGCTTAAAAGCCAATTCCAAGGACGGAGTATATTTATATTTTTCGATTGATATAACCGCTTGCCTTGAAATACCAACTCTTTCAGCTAATTCAGCTTGTGTCCAATCCCGTTCAGCTCTTAAAACCTTAATACGATTTTTAACCGCTGTAGTTGTACGGGATGGAGCAATATCTTGAGACTTATCTTCTAGTAAATTTCGTACTTTATCTTTCATATTAGTTATCACTCTTTCACACTTAGTCGCTATTAGTAATCATAATGTAAATATATCATTACATTATCTATTATATATAAAAAGAATTCACTTGTCAACATAAAGTAATCACTAGTTTACTTTTTTGTAATGGTTTTTGAATTTTTGTTTAGTGTTTCATGAATGGCTCATAATTGAATCCCCAAAATACGGTTGAATTTCCTACGGTCGTTTCAACTATTAGCATTGTGTGAATCCAATTATCAATTTTACTTTTAGCGGATAGAAAGCTAACGATTGTAAAGTTTGTCAATATCTGCTATAATTTCAATAATGTTCAATGAGGATGGTTTGGGGAGAGCGAATTTTAAAAAGGTTAATTATGATGTTGACTAAGAAGTCACGTTAGCGAAAGCGCGGGGATTACCTTACGTCGATTTCTATGCGGAAGGCCTTCGATTTGGACGGAGCGTAACTCATGATCAGGTGACGCTCGCCCGTGTTAATCGTGAGCGTGGTTACAAAAATGAAGTAATGGCATATTTTAGGAGTGACCAGTGAAAATGGAAATTTTATATGGAACAACCAACCCCGCCAAAATTGAATTTATGCAAAGACGAGTCGACCCATTGGGAATTAAAATTTTAAGTTTACATGATGTTGGTAATCCGCAGTTGGAGATTGACGAGTGTGGGAACGACCCGTTGGAGAATGCGCGGATCAAGGCATTAGCTTACTATAACGCGTTGCAGATCCCCGTTTTTTCGTGTGATAGTGGGCTTTATTTTGATGAAGTCGATGACGCGCGACAACCAGGTCTTTATATTCGCCGCGTTAATGGCAAGGTTTTAACTGACGATGAAATGGTTGAATACTACGGTGGACTTGCAAAAGAATTCGGTGGTAAGCTGACGGCTCGTTATCAAAACGCAATTTGTTTTGTTAAAGATGCAAATAATTTTTATGAATATATGGATGAAGATACTGCGAGCGAGCCATTTTGGATTGTCCCAGTGCCGCACGAACATCGTGAAGAAGGCTTTCCGATTGATCGTCTATCAGTTGACATTGCCACTGGAAAGTACTACAACGACTTACCTGCGAAAGAAAAAAAGTATATTAATGATGGTTTTGTTAAATTTTTTCAGCGGATAAAACGGTTATATGCGACAAAAAGTCATTCTACGGTCGAAAATGACACTATTGCTTAAAAACATCAAAAAATCGCATTTTTTTACAAAAATTGATGCAAAACGGTCGGAAATCAAGAAAAATTGATGTTTTTAGGGTCAAAACAGAAATGGAGTAATTCAAAAATGGAATTTAATTTACCAAAACAGCAGCACCCGCTATCGAAGCGTCATATTATGATTTTGGTAGCGTTAGCGGTTTGTTTATTATGGGGGAGTGCCTTTACGGCGATTGTGGTCGGCTATCGGGAATTAAATGTTTATACTGATGATATTTTTCAAATTATGTTATTCGGTGGCATACGGTTTTTAATCTCCGCAGGACTCATTTTTTTGTTCGCATTAGTTACGAAGAAAAATATGCGTCTCACATGGTCAGGTTTTAAGCTGGTAGTCGTTTTAGGATTATTGCAGACATTTGGTCAATACGTGTTTTTACTTTTGAGTCTTCGTACAGTCCATCCAGCAAATAGTTCGATTTTAAGTTCTTTAAACATTTTTTTGACCGTGATAATTGCTCATTTTGTTTATCGAAATGAAAAACTATCGTGGAAAAAATTGTTGGGACTTCTTGTTGGTATTGCTGGGATTATCATCCTCAACGGGGGCGTCTCAGGACAGTTATCATGGACAGGCGAGGGCTTTATGATCTTATCGACAATCTTCGGTGCCGTTTCGGGGATTTATACGAAAAAAATCACTGCAAATTTATCGCCATACATAATATCTGGTTACCAGTTGTTATGTGGCTCAATCTTGCTAATGATCTTTGGGTTAATTTTTTCTGGCGACGTTCAATTTACCGTCACGGCGACATCGGTTCCAATTATGTTATACCTTGGCTTTATTTCAGCGGCTGCATTCACCATCTGGGCTGGATTACTAAAACACAATAAAGTATCACAGGTCAGTATTTACAAGTTTTCAATTCCTGTTTTTGGCGTTTTGATCTCATTTATCTTTTTACACGAAGCATTTAATTTAGCCAGTGTAATCGTTGCGATGATATTAGTCGCCAGTGGGATTTTATTAATAAATTGGGAATAATATATAAAAAAACAGGTCGTGGAAACCAAGTTTTTCTTAGCAAAACTTGATAACCATAACCTGTTTTATATTTTTGGCGCTAATGAATTGTTACATTGGTCTGTCGATCAGGAGGTGGCAGTTTCTTTTGATTCATGATAAAAACGCCAATCGGCGAAATTTTTTGTAAATTCCTTGTTGATAGAATAGGAATTCGTTTCTGATGGCTAACCCAATTGTTTTATCATATTGAGATTCCAACTCATCACAAAATGTTTGAAATTTATCATCTTCATTGTTTAACTAGTGCTCCTAACTTTTTCAACCACTTTTCAAATTCAGTGGCTAGCGGAATTTTGACATCAAAATCTGTGAACAGACATTCAAAGCCAGATGTACTGTGTGTGCCCATTTCGATATAATTCATTGAGCTGACTAAATAATAATGCCAATGTATCAATGTTGCGAATGAGCTGGTATTGTGCTAGATCATGATTACTACCAATGGAAAAATTTTTAGTAGCTTTGGGCTTTAACATTTCATCTCAAAACAAGCAAGAGCATCTTAATAACCTTTGATTTTGATTTCCTCTTTTCGCTAACGTCATAAGCAATTGAAAGATATGTTCTACCATTTTTCTATTAAAATTTTTATTGACATGAAATAACTTTTAATGTTATAATTCAAAAGTGTTCAAAAAACGAACACTTTGACGGAATGACTATCTATTAGGAGATGAATTGATAATGAAAAAAATATTATTAGGGTTTGCAATCTTTACAGGTGTGTTAACATTAGTTGCATGTGATGGTAATAATATAGCGTCTGAATCATCAAATAACGAGCCAATTAGAATTGTACTTCTTCCAAGTGAATCTGGATCGCAGTTTGCGATTATTCATGATTACCTTGAGCAATTAATTGAAGAAGCAACTGGACGACCTGGAGAAGTTATAACAACGACTAACAACAACGTTGCAATTGAAGCAATTGCTCAAGGTGCTGCTGATATTGCTTGGTTGGGAGTGACTAGCTATATCATTGCAAGTGAACAAAATCCAAATGTTCGAGCAATATTTACCGATTCTGGAGAAAGCGGAACATTAGATGATGCTGTATACTATGCTTTTATTGCTGTCAGATATGAGGATGCAGATGATTGGATGGACGGTTCTGGTGGATTTGACTTATCGGGTCTAGAAGGTTCAGTTATATCCTTTGTTTCACCAACATCAACATCAGGATTTGTAATTCCAGGCACTTATATTGTTAATCGCTTTGATTTGAATAGTCTTGATGATCTAGCAACACCAGGATTTTTTGGACAAGTTAATTTTTTAGAGTCACACCAAGGATCAGCATTTAGTTTAATTAATGGACAGTCAAATGTTGCCTCATTTATGAATCAAGAAAGCTTATTTGAACATGTAGGCGGTCCTTTAAATGGAGTTGGGATGATTTATCAAGTTAGAGAAGATGCAGTGGCTCCACTTAATCAAGTGCGTGGTGAACGTTTGATGATTATTCACTCTATTACAGTGCCAAACGGTCCATTTGTGGCAAATTTTGATAACTTGACTCAAGAAGAGGTTGATGCAATTGTTGAAATCTTTACCTCGGATGCGGTTGCCAAAAACGAAAATTTCTTTGGTAGTAATCCTAGTGTTGTTTCCTTTTTGCCAAGAATCAGTGGTAATGAAAGATTTGTTCCAGTAGACCCTTCTTTCTACGATGACCTCCGCTAAAATATTTCTTTTCGCTTGGTTATTATGTAATAAAACAAGGAGCGATTTTATGTTAGAAGTAAGAGAATTATCAAAAACATATCCGACTGGCAAAAACGCATTAAATAAAGTATCTTTCAAAGTTGAAAAGGGAGAATTTGTTTCAATTATTGGTCCATCAGGTGCGGGGAAATCAACTCTTCTTAGAAGTATTAACCAACTTATCTCAATTAGTGAAGGAAGTGTTATTTTTCAATCAGTAGAAGTAAATAAGGTAAAAGGTAAAAATTTAAGAAAGATACGACGTAAAATTGGGATGATTTTTCAACATTACAATCTCGTTAGTCGTTTGTCGGCTATTGAAAATGTCCTTCATGGTCGATTAGGTTATAAATCATCAATTTCTGGAGTTGTTGGTCGTTATACCGAAGCAGAAAAGGAAAAAGCGTTTGAATTATTAAAGCAGGTAGGGTTAACGGAATTTGCGTATACACGTTGTGATCAATTAAGTGGTGGTCAAAAACAACGTGTTGGCATTGCCCGTGCTTTGATGCAAGAACCGAATATGATTTTATGTGATGAGCCAATTGCTTCGCTTGATCCAAAATCTTCAAAAGTTGTGATGGATTATTTAAAGAAGATCGTAAAAGAACATAATATTACATGTTTAGTAAATTTACATCAAGTAGATGTAGCATTTGAATATTCTGAACGAATTATCGGTGTTAGTGATGGTAAAATCTTGTATGATGGCAAGCCAGAAAATCTTACTCAAGAAATGTTAAGTAAAATTTATAACTCAAAAGACTTGTTAAATATGAAATAAGGAGTTTATGATGTCATGGTATTAAATTCTAAAAATAATGTTTTCAAAAAACGAAAAATAACTTCAAGAATTACTATTTTGATTATCGGAGCTTTATATTTTTATTTTGCTAATGTGCTATCTTTTAATACATTTGAGGCGGTTACGGGCAGTTATGGGGGAATAGTGTGGATGTTTTTAAATTTTTTACCTGATGAAACAGCTTTCTATTGGGAATTTGCTTGGCGAATCATTACTACATTATGGTCAACGGCAATGCTTGCGATTGCAGCAACATCCATTGCAGCTTTGTTTGCATTAATAGCAGGGGTGCTTGGCTCGAAAAAAACAGAGCTTCATCCAATTATTACTTATATCGTTCGCTTTATTGCGATGGTATTTAGAAATATTCCTCTTATTGCTTGGGCACTTATTTTGATTTTTAGTTTTAGACAAAATGAATTTACAGGGTTTCTTGCATTATTTTTTGGAACATTTGGATTTTTAACACGCTCTATCACCGAAATAATTGATGAATCATCAGAGGGTGTTTTAGAGGCGTTAAGAGTAACGGGTGCTTCGTACTTTCAAGTTGTATTTCAAGGTGTATTGCCAATGATCTCAAGTCAAGTTGTTAGTTGGGTGTTATTTATGATTGAAACAAATATTCGTGATGCAACTCTTGTTGGTATTTTAACAGGAACAGGAATTGGCTTTATGTTTAACTTTTATTTTGCAACTTTCCGTTATCCAAGAGCAGGATTTGTGTTAGTTTTTATTATCCTTGCGGTCATTAGTTTTGAGATGCTATCTAATAAAATAAGGAGGCTTATTATATGATAAGTCAAAATGATATTGACCTAATCGAAAAAGAAGCTTTGTTAACTAATAATTTCGGGCGCATTAAAATAAGAAAATTAGATAAAACTAGGATTTCAATACGAATTTTACTATCAATTCTCGCGTTAATTACCATTGTTAAATTATTAACACTGGATTTTAGAGGTATGACTTTCACCGTGGCATTACCGCAATTTTTTACAAATTTAGAAGCTATTTTTTTGAGACCACAGTTGAGTTATCGTGTTGAATGGAGTGCAATTTTGATTGGAAGAAATGGTGTTTTTCCAACTATAGCTCTGGCTATTGTTTCAACGATTTTAGGAGGGATAATTTCCTTTTTCTTAGCGTTACTTGCAGCAAGGAATTTATCACCAAAATCAGTTTCAGTAGTTGTTCGTATGATAATGTCATTTATTCGTGCCATTCCTGCTATTGTTTGGGTATTGGTTTTTGCTGCAGCAATTGGAATGGGGTCGGAGGCAGCAGTCATAGGACTTGTATTTCAAGGAATGGCGTTTTTGGTAAAAGCTTATTCTGAAACGATTGAAGAGGTTGATAGTGGTGTAATTGAAGCATTGAAAGCCTCAGGAGCAACATGGTGGCAAGTTGTATTTCAAGCGGTAATCCCGAGTTGCTTAACGGCGATGCTTTCTTGGACATTTATTCGCATGGAGATTAATTTTGCACATGCGGTAGCAGTAGGGGCAGCAGCAGGTGTTGGTGGCATCGGATTTACTCTTGTGCAAAGTGGGAGTTTAGAATTTGATATGCGTGAAGTTGGAGTGATTGTTTATATTCTAATTGCCGTTTCAATTGTTTTTGAGTTGATTTCTATACAAATGAGAAAAAGACTACTAGTAAAACACTAATCGCTTTTATGAAAACAAGTTCATATACATTTTTGAGTGATTCTAAAACATAAATGGAAACAATGAAAAAAGCTGTTAAAGGTCTTGCATGTAATGTTAATTTGTAGTATAATGTTTAATGGCTTACGAAAATTAAGTCAAAATAATTCACGTATATTGAGCAATTGTTCGAGTGCTTTCGGGTGAGCAAGAGTGTTGATATATGCGGAAGAAAAACAAAAGGAGGAAATAACGATGGCTGTTATTTCAATGAAACAATTATTAGAAGCAGGCGTTCACTTCGGGCATCAAACTCGTCGATGGAATCCAAAAATGAAAAAATATATTTATACTTCAAGAAACGGGATTTACATCATTGACTTACAAAAAACTTCACGGATGATTGACGAAACATTCAAGAATATCCAAGAAGTTTCTAAAGATGGTGGAAAAGTATTATTCGTTGGTACTAAAAAGCAAGCACAAGAAGCAGTTAAAGAAGAAGCGACTCGTGGTGGGCAATACTGGGTTAACAAGCGTTGGTTAGGTGGAACTTTAACTAACTTTGACACTATCCAAAAGCGTATCAAGCGTATGGAAGAAATCGAGAAAATGGAAGCTGATGGTGTATTTGATGTTCTTCCAAAAAAAGAAGTTCTTGAATTGCGTAAAGAATTAGAGAAATTAAATAAATTCTTAGCGGGTATCCGTGATATGAAAGAATTGCCAGCGGCAATCTTCGTTGTTGATCCACGTAAAGAGAAAAATGCAATTTTAGAAGCACGTAAATTAAACATTCCAGTATTCGGAATCGTTGATACGAACTGTGATCCTGATGATGTTGATTTCATTATTCCAGCTAACGATGATGCAATCCGTGCAGTACGTTTAATCGTTGGTCGCATGGTTGATGGAATTATCGAAGTAAACGAAGGTTCTGAAGTTGAAGATATAGTTGAAACTGAAACTATTAGTGAAAAAGTAGCAGAGTAACTAAATAATCGTTAGTATAATAAATAATAAACAAAAATAATCAAATGCCTTTTGCTTGACGACTTGAATGCGCGAGTCAAAAGGTATTTTATTGAGAAGGATGTGTATTTAAAATGGCAGTAACAGCAGGGATGGTAAAAGAATTACGCGAAAAAACTGGTGCAGGTATGATGGATTGTAAAAAAGCATTAGTTGAAACAGATGGAGATATCGATAAAGCAATATCTTTATTACGTGAAAAAGGTATGGCAAATGCAGCTAAAAAAGCTGATCGTGTTGCTGCGGAAGGTTTAACTGATATTTTCGTTGACGGAAACTTCGCAACAGTGATTGAAATCAACTCTGAAACAGATTTCGTTGCTAAGAACGATCAATTCGTAACGTTAGTAGCAGAAACGGCAAAATTAATCGGCACTAAAAGACCAGCTAATTTAGAAGCAGCTTTAGCACTACCAACAGCTGAAGGAACTTTAGCTGATACGTTAGTAAGTGCAACTGCGACAATCGGTGAAAAAATCGAGTTACGTCGTTTTGAAATTGTTGAGAAAACTGATGCTGAAGTGTTCGGTGCTTATAAGCATGCTGGTAGCAGAATTTCAGTTGTAACGGTTGTATCAAATGGTTCTGAGACAGTTGCAAAAGAGATTGCAATGCATGCAGCGGCAATGAAGCCAACAGTTTTATCGTATACTGATTTAGATGTTAAATTCATTGAAGATGAAGTAGTAGCTTTACGTGCTCGGATCGAGATCGAAAACGAAGACCGCAAGCGTACTGGTAAAACTTTATTACGTGTACCTGAGTATGCATCGAAGTTACAATTAACTGATGCGGTTATGGCAGAAGTTAAAACTCGTTTAGAGAATGAATTAAAAGAACAAGGTAAGCCTGAGCAAATCTGGGACAAAATTGTACCAGGGCAGTTAGACAAGTTCGTAAAAGATAACACGGAAATCGACCAAACTTATGCATTATTATCACAAAGCTATATCATCGACGATTCAAAAACAGTTGAGAAATACCTAGAAAGCATCTCAGCAAAAGTTACTAAATTCGCTCGTATCGAAGTTGGCGAAGGAATCGAAAAAATTGAATCTAACTTTGCTGAAGAAGTAATGAATCAAGTTGCAGGTAGTTAATACCAAAACAAAGGACACAGTTTTTGTGTCCTTTAATTCAAGACCTTATGATTTTTCGACCGTCTTGAACTTGTTTAATAGCTAATAAAAGGAGTGTTTTGGTAATGAAATCTACATATAATCGTGTTATTTTAAAGTTGAGCGGTGAAGCTCTTGCGGGCGTTGATGGATTTGGAATTGATGCTGTGAAAGTCGCAAAAATTGCGGCTGAAATCAAGGAAGCTCATGCAACAGGGGTAGAAATTGCAATCATTGTTGGTGGCGGTAATATTTGGCGTGGAAAAACTGCCAGTGACATGGGGATGGAACGTTCAAGTGCCGATTATATGGGGATGTTAGCCACAGTAATGAATGCCCTGGCTTTGCAAAATGCCCTTGAGGTATGTGGTGTTCATACGAGAACCCAAACATCAATTCATATGAATCAAGTTGCTGAACCATATATTCGTCGTAAGGCAATACGTCACTTAGAAAAGAACCGTATCGTTATCTTCGGTGGTGGTACTGGGAATCCTTACTTCTCAACTGACACAACCGCTTCATTACGTGCAGCAGAAATTAATGCTGATGCCATCTTGATGGCAAAGAACGGGGTTGATGGAGTTTACAACGATGATCCACGAACCAATCCAAATGCAACACGCTATGAAACATTATCTTATTTAGAAATGCTAAACAAAGGGCTACAAGTCATGGATTCAACAGCAGCATCACTCTGTATGGACAACAACATCGACTTAATGGTCTTCAGTATGAATGAATCGGGTAACATCAAAAAAGCCGTTGCTGGTGAGAAAATCGGAACGATTGTTAGTGGTAGGTAAGTAAAGCGAAAAATGTCTATTTGGGTGTTTGCATGAGACGTGAAATTTCACAAAAAACGCTAAGCACAATCATTGTTGAAATTTGTTACTGAGATTTTCTAATTGTTAACAGAGTTAAAACTAAACAATTAGAGGAGTGTGTAAAGGATGAGAGCAAAAATAATTAAAAATCCATTTAAGGGATGGGAAAGAATTGTTTATCCAACATTTTCAAAAGGAACAAAAGTAATTATCCATCAAGAAAGCGAGCATTTCAATTGGCTTGAAGCAGAAATTCAAGGTCATGAAAGTTATGTACCGAAAGAGTTTTTGACTGATGGACGGTTGAATTGTGACTACAACCCAACCGAGCTAAATGTAAACATCGGTGACATTATCAAAATAACTTATATAAACACTCTCTGGGTGTTTGCAGAAGATCTGAATGGAAATACGGGTTGGGTATTAGGAGAAAATCTTGTAAGTGTAACTTAATGTTTTGGAAGTAGACTATTTCCAAAATGTTATAAAAAGAAATAAATCAGGAGGGAACATAATATGGTAAATTTAGATGATATTAAAGCAAGAATGGAAAAATCAATCGACTCGTATAAGCGCGAGTTAAGTAAACTTCGTACTGGTCGTGCAAGTGCAGCTTTACTTGAGGGAATCGTAATCAACTATTACGGGTCACCGACGCCGATTGATCAAACATCACAAATTGCGGTACCTGAACCAAAGCAGTTAACGATTAAGCCTTACGATAAAACAATTCTCGGGGATATTGAGCGTGCAATCAACGCAGCTAATATCGGAATTGTGCCTAATAACGATGGCGAAATTATCCGTTTAAATGTGCCAGTTTTAACCGAAGAAACGCGTAAAGATCTTGCAAAAAAGGTTAAAGGATTTGCCGAAGATGCAAAAGTTGCAATTCGTAACGTGCGTCGTGATGCAAATGATGTGATTAAAAAAGCTGAAAAAGCGAAAGAAATCACGGAAGACGATGTTAAATCATACGAAAATGACGTCCAGAAAATGACTGACGATTTTATTAAGCAAATTGACACGCTTGGGGCAGAAAAAGAAAAAGATATTTTATCGATGTAATAAGGGCTTGCCGATTTTTTCGGCAAGTTTTTCTTGACTTGTTTTGTTTTGGTAATAATTATATAATGATGTTACTATTCACAGCCGATTCGAAAATTCCCTCAAAAACGGCGATTTCGCTGAAAGTGCGGGAATCCATGGGTAGCTGTTAATAGTAATATAATGATTGTAAAAAATAAATCGAAAAGATGGTGACAAAAGATGGAATTATATCATGGAAGTCGGGTAGTGGTTGAATATCCCGAGATTAGAATGACAAAGTTTACGAAAGATTTTTCATGGGGCTTTTATTTGACTAAAGACTTTAATCAAGCAAAGCGTTGGGCAAATAAAAGGAAAAAATCGGCGCACCGACAATCAATCATTTCTGGTATGAAGCAGATTCTGATTTAAAGATTCTGAAATTCGATGAAATGACTGAAGAATGGCTGGATTTTGTTGTAAAGTGTCGAGCAGGAGAAACACATGATTATGATATTGTCGAGGGGTCAATGGATGATGATACAGTCTGGAATTATGTTAAAGACTTTTTAAATGACAAACTGCCACGAAATGTTTTCCGAGCTTACGCTGAATTTAAAAATCCTACTCATCAAATTAGCTTTCATACATTAAAGGCGCTAAAGTGTCTGCGTTTTGAGAGGAGCGAAATATTATCATGACAGAGCGAGAAAAAGACGATTTGTTTTATGTTTGTTCATTAATAGAATTTCTCGGACGCTTAACAAAGAATACAACTGCTGAGGTAGTTCGCGTACTTGCCAAAGAAGGGTTGGCTTGGAATTTAGAGTTCGCTGATGTTAATCACTGCTTATCGTTTGAAGAAGTTGGTGATGAAATGGTTAAAGATTATAAAATAGCGACTGGAGATTTTGATTCAGTTGCGCAATCGGAATTTGCAGTACCAGATTATACTGCGATTGGCAGTGTGTATCATGATTTGATCTTAGAACTAAAAAAAGACTCAGATAAAGAACTGGTTGATATTATGATTGATGTTTTTACGTCTTTTATTAGTGACGAAATTTCTGATTTCAATGCATCAACATTTTATGAAAATCCAAGTTATATTTATCACTCTTATCTTGCGGGGGAGTTGTTGGATTAGGCAATGGGTTGCCTTGGCAACTTCTTTTTTTTGATTTTTTCGTTGTTTAAAAGGACAAATAAAAAAATTTAAATTTTCTTGTAACGAAACTAAAATATCGTCGTCTAACCAATACGGCGACCAAGAAGGGAGTGTGAAACTAGTGGATACGATGGATTTTGAGCAAATATATAATACCTATTATATGAATGTGTATTCTTATGTCATGACGCTTGCGAAAAATCAACATGATGCTGAAGAAATTACGCAGAAAACATTTTTTAAAGCGGTGACGACCACGAAAAAATATGCGGGTAATTCTTCGGAGCTAACATGGTTATGTGCGATTGCTAAAAATTTATTTTTAGACGAGCTTAAGCAAAAAAAGCGTTATAAAGATACAGAGCAAACAGAGATTGTCGCTGAAACAAATATCGAACGATCATTTGCTGATGAAGAAACTGCTTTTCGGATTTATCAAGTTTTACATAACTTAGACGAACCTTACAAAGAAGTATTCAGTTTGCGGATTTTTGGTGAATTGTCGTTTCGTAAGATTGGTTTGCTATTTGGCAAGACCGAAAATTGGGCACGAGTTGCTTACCACCGTGCTCGACTGAAAGTTCAAGAAAGGATGGAAGATTAAATGAAAACATGTGATATTGTGACAGACTTATTACCACTTTATTATGATGAAGTTTGTAACGAGTCTAGTAAAAACTTAGTAGAAGAACATTTGTTGGGATGTGGGGCATGTCAGACGCTGTTTGTTAAAATTAAAGACAATACCCTTGAGGATCAAATTCAAACCGAGCGAGCGAATATTATTGGTCAGCATCAACAATCAGTCAGAAAGAAATATCTTATGACTGTAAGTGTGATGTTATTAATTCCTATTGTGGTTACCTTTATTGTCAATTTATCAACTGCTAGAACATTGAGTTGGTTCTTTATCGTCTTAACTGCTTTATCGGTTGTCGGATCAATGGTTTTGGTACCGTTAATTGTGGAAAAAGAACGCGGTCTATGGACATTAATGAGTTTTATTGGTAGCTTATTCTTAATGTTAATTACAATTGATGTTTTCACTGGTGGTCGCAGTTGGTCGATGATTCCAATTAGTGCGGTATTATTTGGTGGCTCGGTCATCTTTGCTCCATTTGTCTTAAGTCGATTCACATTAAAAGGGTCGCTTAATAACCATAAAGGACTTGTGGCAATGACGCTCAATACTGTACTTTTATTCGGGATGCTAACTGTAATCGGATTACATGTACAAGCTGCTAACTATTGGCGCAATGCTTTCTTGATTGCTTCATTTTGTATCACACTTCCTTGGGCGACTTTCTTAACAGCTAGATATCTGGAAACAAATGTTTTTATTAAAACAGGATTATGTTTTATCTATACGGCTGGATTTTTGGTGATGATTAATAGTGTAATAGCTTGGATTTTATATAGCGTTTGGAATAATCCATTAAGATTTTCAAACTTGTTTGCAGGGGAAGGCATTGTTATTGACAATACTAATTTACACTTGTTATGGTTGGTGCTAGGTTGTGCCATTGGTGGTGTTTTACTTATAATCGGTGTATTACAAGTAAAGAAAAACAAGTGGGATTAGGTTAAATCGTTATGTAAAATATGGGAGAAGTTATTTTTACTTCTCTTTTTCTTTGCATTTTAGTAAATACTTAATATAAAACCGTTTACCTATTGTTTGATTTTTTGTCAAAACATGGTATACTGGAAATTGTATTTTTTAGTACGGGAGTGACATTATCAAATGGTTGATCAAAATTTAAATTACACCGAAGATTCGATTAAAGTATTAGAAGGGCTGGAAGCCGTTCGTAAACGACCAGGAATGTATATTGGTTCAACCGATGCTCGCGGGCTTCATCATCTTGTCTATGAGATTGTTGATAACGCAATTGACGAGGTGCTCGCGGGCTATGGTTCAGAAATTCATGTAACGATTAATGAGGACAACAGTATTACTGTCCGTGATTTTGGTCGTGGAATTCCAACTGGGATGCATGAAACAGGTGTTTCAACGCCAGAGGTTATTTTTACTGTGCTTCACGCTGGTGGAAAGTTCGGCGATGGTGGCTATAAAACTTCGGGTGGACTCCATGGGGTTGGTGCCTCGGTTGTTAACGCCTTATCTGACCATGTTGAGGTGGAAATTTATCGTGATAAAACGAAATATAACTTAAAATTTGCCAACGGTGGTGAAGTTGCAAGTTCCCTAAAAGAGGTTGGTAATACAAGGGAAACAGGGACAAAGGTAACATTTAAACCGAGTCCAAGTATTTTCTCAACGACCGTTTATTCATTTTCAACGCTTAAAGAACGTTTGCGCGAATCGGCATTTTTAACCAAAGGATTAAAAATCAACCTGATTGATAAACGTTCTGGTAAAGAAGAATCATTCTTTTTTGAAGAAGGATTAAAGGCTTTTGTCGACTTTTTGAACGAAGGTAGGACGGCTTTGCACGATGTGGTTTATTTCAACGGTGTTAGTCACGAAATCGAAGTTAATTTTGCTTTCGCTTATACATCTAGTTATACAGAAAATATACTTTCGTTTGTTAACAACGTTCGTACCCGTGATGGTGGAACCCATGAAACAGGTGCTAAAACAGTTATTACCAGGGTCTTTAATGAATTTGCTCGTAAAACGGCGATGATTAAGGAAAAAGATAAAAACCTTGAGGGGGTTGATATTCGTGAAGGAATATCTGCGATTATCTCAATTCTTGTACCAGAACACATCTTACAATTTGAAAGCCAAACGAAATCAAAACTGGGAACACCAGATGCGAGAAGTGCCGTTGATACGGTGCTAGCGGAAAAACTAAACTTCTTCTTTGAGGAAAACCGTGCTACAGCGACCGAACTGGTTAAAAAGGCAATTAAAGCAAGCCTTGCCCGTGAAGCAGCCCGAAAAGCCCGTGAAGCAGCCCGTGACGGTAAAAAAGGAAAGAAAAAAGAAACGAATTTATCTGGAAAATTAACCCCCGCACAAACAAAAAATCCGAAGAAAAATGAATTATTCCTCGTTGAGGGAGACTCGGCTGGTGGTTCAGCTAAACTCGGTCGTGACCGTAAGTTTCAGGCAATTTTACCATTACGTGGTAAAGTTATTAATACCGAGAAAGCGAAAATTGATGATATCTTCAAAAACGAAGAAATCAACACGATGATTCATACCATCGGTGCTGGTTTTGGATTGAATTTCGACCCAGATGATGTCAATTATGATAAAGTTGTTATCATGACTGATGCCGATACCGATGGTGCTCATATTCAAGTTTTATTACTAACATTCTTCTTCCGTTACATGCGGGAACTCGTTGAAGCTGGTAAAGTATACATCGCCTTACCGCCCCTGTACAAAGTGTCAAAAGGACAAGGGAAAAAAGCCCAGATTGAATATGCTTGGACCGATGAAGAATTAAATGATGTTTTTACAAGAATTAAAAAACCATATATGATTCAACGTTACAAAGGTCTCGGTGAGATGAACGCCGACCAGTTATGGGATACAACGATGAATCCAGAAACAAGGACGCTAATTCAAGTAACAATCGAAGATGCTGCTGATGCGGATCACCGTGTGACAACGTTAATGGGGGATAAAGTTGAACCACGTCGCGACTGGATTGAACAAAACGTTGACTTCACGCTGGAAGATGATTATGAAATATAAGGAAGAAAAGAATAAAGCTCTTTTTGTCAATTTCCTGTTACTAACATGGTTTTCAATGGGAATGTTAGGATTTTCAGTTGGCGAAATCGTACTTGTTCAAGCTGCCTGGATGCAAATTGACGGCATATTTAATCTTATATTTTTACTTTTAATTTTACTATTTTTTTTAAAAGAACGATACGGAAAATACCCATTAACTTTACTCTTAATAATTTGGCTGATTTCACAATTTCGGTTTCATTGGTTTTATACAATTTTTGGGGCATCAGCGGAGAGAATAGCTAATTATTACGATTGGTATAGTAATACATTCTTTGTGATTTCATCAGAAACAAGAATTATTCCCGATTTGTGGCATATGGTTTTACATATTTTAGTATTATGTGCATTAATATCAATGATACGGTATTGTATAAAGATTAAAGTTTCTCCATCTTTTTAGATAAAAATCGAAATCTTGATATAAATGAAATTTGAAACTACATGCCGAATGATCTTGCTTTAAAACAAATAATCCTTGATAAATTAGATGAATAGTTATGTAGAATGTGATAAGGGGCAATAGTGATGAATAAAAAAGAAGATATACTAAATGCTTGGATTGTAATTGAACAACTATCTGAGGGTTCAATCAAGAAAAATGATAAAAAATTCAAAATTTTTGATGAAAAAACCAGTGACTTTCAAGCCGTATTCTTAGATTTTATCTATGAGCAGAAAAAAAAAGAAAATATCAAAGATAAAGATTTTGAAAAATCAGGTTTGGCACTTTACTTTGATATTTTTAATTTTCAGGAAATTGTCAATATTCTAAGGACAAGATATAATATTCCAACTACATATGAAGAAACAACTAACTCTGAAAAATTTACTTTTGCTCTATATTTCAATAATCAATTAGATTTCATGCCTAGTAAACTATTTTTTACAATGAGCGGTTATATCCGACTAAAAAAAGAGTTGCCAGAAGATTTTTTTCAAGCTGAAAATTCATTAAAAAAAGATTTGAGTGATAAATTTGAAGATAAAAATTTTAATACGGTACTGATTGGATTAATAAAGCAGTATAAGACATCATTAGCAAATTGTCGATATAGCTTTGTTAAAAATTTAGAAACTGATGATGTTAATTTACACTCATTCTTTATTGATGATCTAAAGAAATCGAAGAAAGTAGAAACGGACAATTTAAATCGCTACTTTGAAGAATTTTTGGGTAATAGACAAAATCTAGATAGTCATAAAGATTCTCAGAATTTTGATCCAGCCATTTTTCAGTCTATTTTACAACCAAAATTTTATCCACTAGGAAGATTTCCAAGTAATCCTGATTTTGCACTTTCATTTATGCAGCAGATTGCTGTTAATTTATCATTGAATGAGAAAAATAATATCCGAAGTGTGAATGGACCGCCTGGAACTGGGAAAACAACACTATTGAAAGATATCTTTGCTGATTTAGTTGTTGAGCAGGCAAAAGAGATTTGTAAACTTTCAAACAAAGAAATTGCTGGGAGCATCGTTTATTGGGAGAAAGCAAAATTTGGTATTTTGCCTAAACAAATTGCTGATAAGAGTATTATTGTTGCAAGTTCAAATAATGGAGCAATTCAAAATATTGTGAATGAATTGCCACTAATTGAAGATATTGCCGAAGAATTTAAAACAGAACTATCAGAAGCTAATTATTTTAAAATGATTTCTAATTCCAAACTGCTTATTAAGTGGATTGAAGGTAAACCTGTAAAAACAATGAACCTGTTAAGCGAAGAAAGAAATTGGGGAACTTTCTCATTAGAGGGTGGGAAAAAAGATAATATTGAGAAGTTGTTATTAACGATTGACTTTATTGAAGCATATTTGAAAGAAGATTATCAACCGACTCCAAATATTTATCAAGAATTTTTGCAACTATATCATCAATTAGATAGGGAACGTAATGATCTTCAAAAGTATAGTGAACAACTTCAAAAACTTTCAAATTTAAAAGTTGATTATGAGAAACAGCTAGATGATTTTTTACAGAAGAAAAGCAGCAAGCAAGACGAGCTGTGTGCGTTTGAGCAAAAAGCAACTGATGAGCTTGTACTATTTCAACATGAAAAAGAACGATATCCTGAGGAAATAACTCACATTTCAGATGAAATTAATTACCTTTTTGAAAATCATAAGATGATGCAAAGAAATTTTGATGTTTTAAAGCTACAACGCCCGAGTCCTTTATGGTTTCAGAAGATTTTTAATAAATCGAAAGTTAACCAATATTTAAAAAAACTAGATGACCTTAATCAAAGTTTGAATGATAGCACTCAGCAACAAAGTATTTTGCGAAAAAATCAAATAACACTTAAGAGACAATTAAAAATCGCAGATAAAAGAATAGACTCAATTAATCAGAAAATACAACAAATTAAATTGCAATTCGATGAATGGGTAAATATAGAGTTAAATCATTTGGAATATTTAAATAGAAAGATAAAAAAATTGGAAAATATTAGATTACAAAATAACATTGCAGAAATTGATTTTTCAGAAACATATGATAACTTACAAATGTCAAATCCATGGTTTACAAAAGAATTTCGCATTGCTCAATCTAGACTATTTATTTTAGCTCTAAAAGTTAGAAAACAATTTTTGTATGACAACAAGAAACACCTAAAAACTGCAAGTATTATTTGGAATAAACAGCAAGATTATATTTCAAAAGAAAATGGTTTACAGTTAGTAAAAGAATCATGGCAATGGTTGAATTTTGTTATTCCAGTAGTGAGTACAACATTTGCCAGTTTTGGAAGAATGTTTTACAATCTTGATGCGAACGCTATCGGTAATTTATTTATTGATGAAGCAGGGCAAGCTTTACCACAGGCAAGTGTGGGTGCAATATTTAGAAGTAAAAAGGTCATGGTTGTTGGTGATCCTTCACAAATAAAACCTGTGCTTGATTTAGATTCAAATACTTTAAACTTAATCGGAAGAAATTATCGAGTGAATGAAAAATTTGTTTCTGCGAAAGTATCAACACAAACCCTTGTTGATGCGACGAGTCAATACGGATTTTGGAAAAATGAGGATGAGTGGACTGGCATTCCTCTCTGGGTTCACAGACGGTCAAATTATCCGATGTTTACAATTTCAAATGCAATTTCTTATGATTGCTTAATGGTTCAGGGTAAACCAAAAGATAAGTCCCAGGGGATCTCTAAATGGTTTGATATTTCTGGAAATGCAAATGATAAGTTTGTAAAAGAACAGGCTGAATTTTTGAAAACAAAAATCACAGAGCGCCTACAAGAAAATCCTGAATTAAAAGATGAGATTTATGTCATATCACCATTTAAAAATGTCGCTTATATGTTAGCGAAAACTCTTGATAGCATTGGGTTTACGAAACGAGATGAGAAACAAAAGCCTATTAACATTGGGACAGTTCATACGTTTCAGGGAAAAGAATCGAAAATCGTGTATTTTGTACTCGGTGCAGATGCTGAAAGTTCAGGAGCTGCTAGGTGGGCAGTATCTGACCCTAACATGATGAATGTTGCTGCAACACGAGCTAAAGAAGAATTCTATATTGTCGGTGATAAAAAATTATATGCCGAACTCGGTAGTAAGGTTGCGAATAAAACTATCTCAATTATTGAAGATTATAATAATGGGAGCGAGAATTAGGAATTATGGTAGAAGATTATTACAAAAATCGAAATAGTAAAGACTAACTATATAAAAAGTCAATAGTAAATTAGCAGAAAAAGCAAATATATTCCAATTTGTATTTTCAAGAAAAGTGCTAAAACCATAGTT